>Ga0306922_10000492_pt1 | contig 32974 bp, 32 predicted proteins | sample sta12Cox44000082_FD_203758 | JGI IMG/M metagenome (GOLD analysis project Ga0306922, IMG submission 203758) | Lab enrichment of tropical soil microbial communities from Luquillo Experimental Forest, Puerto Rico - statoxic.12C.oxic.44.000.082 (v2)... | ecosystem: Environmental > Terrestrial >... | reverse complement strand
CGAAATTGCGCGCGGCAGCGATCGCCCAAACGGCGAATAAACCAGTGCCGGCCCGGGATAAACAGAGGCGCAAGTCGGTACAGTAGGAGACAGGGCGGACGCCTGTGCGACGCGGCGAAGGGCAGCTATGTGCCCGACCAGTAATGGTGCGGAACCGCGGCGCAGACCTTCGACCAAATGCACCCCTCCGGCCGGTTCAACATTGATCTGAGCCAGCGCCGGACCTTCCAGATCCGAGAGCGTTTCATGCTCGAATTCGCAGCGAATGCCGCTAACCTGCTGAACACACCCAGGTTGCGGCCAACTACGATGGCGCGCTCGGCAGCACCAACACGGCGGTGAACACGACCAACGGTTTGAAGCCGGGCATGGGCGCGAACGGCAATACTTTCGGCACTCTATCTTTGGCTTCGACCTTCAGCGTCTTCGACCCGCGGCAAGTGGTCATGAATGTCCGGCTGCGATTCTGATAACATCTGGTCGCCTGGGCCAGGACGTTTGCGGAGGACGGAAGCCAATTCTGGTGATGGGCAAAAATCGAATGGCTCAAATAAATCAGACATTCCGCGGCCTTGTGAACGCGATCGCAGCTCCGGAAACCGGACGCATTGCCCGGATGGATCCCCTGCTAAAAGCACATTTTAGATACGATGGTCTCTCCGCTAATGACAACACTCCAGACGGTCTCGATTCTCGGCGCCGCGTTGCTCGCCAGGAGTTGGCTGGTTGCGCAGACCCCCAACGGTGTCGCGCGCGGTCCAAATCAGAGCCCGGCTTCCGTGCCGAGGCCCAAAACGGTCACGCCGCAGACGTATTCCGCCGAGCAGATCCGCGCCGGCGAACAGCGGTTCGCGGCGCAGTGCGGGTTCTGCCATGGCCGCGACGCGGTCGGCGGCGAGTCGGGGCCGGACCTCACGCGCTCGGAACTGGTGGCGAACGATGTGCGCGGCGACAGGATCGGGCCTTTCGTTCGCGTGGGGCGCCCGGATGCGGGAATGCCCCCATTTACGTTGAGCGATTCGGACATGAACTTCATCGTCGCGTTCCTTCACAATCAGATGGAGCAATTAGGGGCGCTCAGCGGAGGGCGTCGGAATGTAGAACCGGCGGACTTGGCAACCGGTAATGCCGAAGAGGGCCGCGCATTCTTCAACGGAGCCGGGGGCTGCTCCGGTTGCCATTCTGCTACCGGCGACCTGGCCGGGGTCGCCAGCCGCTATCAGGGCCTGGCGCTGCTGCAACGGATACTTTATCCGAGCGGCCGCCCGGCGCCCGCGCCGCCCAAGGCCATCTTCACCGTGGCTTCGGGGCAGACGATCGTCGCGCCGCTGGTCGCCGAAGATGAATTTACGGTCACAGTTCTTGATCCGTTGGGGGCACGGCAGAAGTACGACAAAAATGCGGTAAAGGTGAAGATCGATGACCCGAAGTCTGCCCACTACGAGCAACTGGGAAAATATACCGACGCCGCCATGCATAACGTCTTCGCGTACCTCGACACACTAAAGTGAAACACGAACGCACCTGGCTGGGCCTTGCGATGGCCGCCAACTTGTTAGCCGCCGCGGCCGCTCAATCCGTCGATCCCAAGAAGCTGGTGAATCCGCCGGCCGATGTATGGCTCACGTATCACGGCGGGTACAACGGGCAGCGCCATAGCAGAATGCTTCAGATCACGCCGGAGAATGTCGGAAGGTTGGAACATGTCTGGCGCTTTCAAACGGGAGAGAACCAGGCGATCAAGGCTTCCCCGATCCTCGTGGGCGGCATCCTTTATATCACCACGCCCGATAATATCTGGGCCGTTGACGCGCGCACAGGAAAGCAGCGGTGGCACTATCAACACCCGCAAAATAACGCTTTCCATATCGGCCACCGCGGCGCAGCCGTCTATAGGGACACCGTCTATCTCACTACACCTGATTGCCATCTGATCGCGTTCCGCGCCAAAGACGGCAAGGTCAAATGGGATGTGGTCATTGCCGATTCGAACAAGGGATACTGGTCTACCAACGCGCCGCTCGTCGTGCGGAACCATGTGCTGGTCGGAGTCTCCGGGGATTTTGATAATGTCCCGGGACAACTGAAGTCCATCGATGCCGAAACCGGCAAGACCCAGTGGATCTTCAACAGCACGCCTCCGGCAGGCGTTGGTGGGGCGACCGGCGGCCAAATGTGGACCACCGGTACATACGATCCCGAGCTGAATCTGGTCTTCGTCGGTACGGGGAATCCCACGCCGGTGCTAAACGGCACAGCGCGACCCGGCGATAATCCGTGGACGTGCAGCATCGTGGCGTTGAGTCCAGATACAGGGAAACTGGTCTGGGGCTTCCAGGTATCCCCGCACGATACACATGATTGGGATGCGAACGAGGTACCCGTGCTGGCGGACGCGGAGTTCGCAGGACAACCGCGCAAGCTGCTGATGCAGGCTTCGCGCAACGGCTACTTTTTCGTGCTCGACCGGACCAGCGGCAAGAATCTTCTGACCGCTCCTTTCGCGGTGGTGAACTGGGCAAAAGGGATCGATGCTTCCGGACGGCCCATTCCCGATCCGGCCAAGGAGCCGGCCATGGACGGCGTCCTGGTAGCGCCGAACGAGGCTGGCGCAACAAATTTCCGGCCACCGAGTTTCGATCCGAAGACCGGACTTCTGATCGTCAACGCACAGGACGGTTACGGCATCTACTTCTTCAAATCCGAGTATGGAAGTTACGGTTGGGCGGGGGCCGACTACAACGTCGCCGGAAAATCGTTCTTGCGGGCGATCGATTACCGAACGGGAAAGATTGTCTGGGATCATGCGATCGGTGACGGGGCCGGAACCGCCGGCGTCCTTACTACGGACGGGGGCCTGACGGTCAGCGGCGATAATAGCAGCAGCGTGATCGTGCTTAGGACCAGCGACGGCTCCACGCTGTGGCACGCCAATATCGGCAGGATGCAGAACGCGCCGATCACGTATGAACTCGATGGGAAGCAGTATCTGATCGTGGGCGGCGGCAGCTCACTGTACGCGTTCGCTTTGCCGTAGGATGTTTCTTCCAGGATGAACGGGAGGCGCTATGACCAAGACAGTTTGGTTTGCGGCCGTGGCTTTGTCGCTTGCTGGCGTTTGCTTCGCCGATCCGATACGGGTCATGCTTCTCGACGGCGAGAGCGCGGGTTCGTATCATAAATGGGCTCTCATTACGCCTGTGCTCAAGAGGCAGCTTGAGGAGACAGGACTGTTCCAGGTGGATATCGTGACGGCGTCTCCCGCGGACTTCGATTCCCATGCGTTTCAGCCGGACTTCCGCAAATACGCGGTGGTCGTGTGGAACTACGACGCGCCTGATGAGCGGTGGCCGGCCGGCCTCAAGGCATCGTTCGAGCAATATGTTCGCGAGGGTGGAGGCTTCGTAAGCGTTCACGCCGCCGACAACGCGTTTCCGAATTGGCCCGCGTTCAACGAGATGATTGGCATCGGGGGCTGGCGCGGCCGGAAGGAGCAACAAGGGCCTTACTGGTATTACAAGGACGGGAAGCTGATGCCGGATCCGGCTCCCGGAGCTGCGGGCAGCCACGGGCTGCGGACGCCGTACCAGGTCGCGGTTCGCGCCAGGCATTCGATCACGGACGGCTTGCCCCAGGTCTGGATGCACCAGGGAGACGAGTTGTACGCACACCTGCGCGGCCCCGGGAGGAATATAACCGTGCTCGCGACGGCGTATTCGGATCCCTCAAATAACGGTTCCGGCCACGATGAGCCGGTCCTCATGGCGATCAGTTACGGCCGGGGGCGCGTGTTCCACACCACGATGGGCCACGACATCAACGCGCTCAGCTCGGTAGATTTCGTCGTGACCTTCCAGCGCGGCACCGAATGGGCCGGGACTGGCAGGGTGACCCAGAAGGTCCCGCCGGGTTTTCCCACTCCAAACTCGGTAAGCTACCGGACGGACTTAGCCGCCATGGACCCGGGTTATAGCAGAGGACTGAATCCCCTGGACGCGGCGCCACGGCGTTAGCGCGCATATCTTTAACGATCCATCTGATTCCAGGTGCACAACGCTATTCACACAATCTCGGCAGGTGCAGTCGCCAGGTCACCCGCTGCGCGCTGGAGAAAACCCGTCGCCCCACCTGAATCATCAGACTCAGCAGGTCAAACAAGGCCGTCACGGTCCATCGCCTTCCTTCACGCGTCGTGTAACCTCGCGGGTTCAGTACGGTGCCGTTCGCGAGAGAGGAAAATCTTCATCCGCCAGCCGCCTATCGTGGTCGGTGTCGTGGTCGGTTGACGGGCAACCCGGGGGTTGATAGCGTAACGCCGATTGTAGGTTCCACGAACCCTGCCACGCTGACGATCCCGGGTCACACAGAGGCGCTCCTTGCTGATGCCTCCGCACAGATGGCGTACAGCGGCAAGAAGCCTTGCTGTGCGGGCGGCGGCGCGGCCAAGGGGGGCCGGGCTCCGGAGGATGATTGGTTCGGCATATCCGCGCGCTCGAACGCCAGTACATGGTTTTCGACTGGTAAGCGTTTGAGTTGCGAGAACCAGCACGAACTCTGCGTGTATGCGCACAAGTATCATCGGCTGCTGGTGATTCCTCAACAACCCTTCGATGGTGGAGGAGGCCGCACTGGAGCGGATTCAATGCTCGGCTAAGCTTCATTCCCCAGCATTCGGCCGCGCGCGTGCTGCTCGAGCGTTGATCTACAGGTGGCGAAATTAACGGCGCACACTGGCTCCGATGCTGAGGGACGGCGACAGGCTGCCTGTGTCTGCTGGTAGCGTAACTCGCGTGCGCATCCGCCGCGAAATCAACCGGCTGTGGGGAGGAATCTTTAAAACGTTTAGCCGCCAAAAGCCTAGAATACGGGATCTTCGGCATTCGGTCTCTGCTAAACTGGTCGTGCAAGAGAATAATTCGCAGGGCAACTAATTGGCCACAACTGGTCTCAACGGGTGTAGGGGCATCGAGCGAGGTGGTTCGCGATATCAGACGTCCGCCGCGCCGTGCGGCCAAGCTCGCTCCATTTAGTGGGTGGCCCCTCGGCCCTATCGTCACAAGCTGCTCAGCGGGAATGATCCAGATCGAAGGCCCGGCTAAGGCCGTAGAATTGAGTGCCCACACGATGAAACCAGTTCCTGTTTCAGAGCAGCAAGCACTCGTCGAGCGCCTCACGAAGGCATGCGGCGGAGCATATAGTCCCGAGACCCGGCGCAAATATTTCATTACTGCCCCACAGTGGGCTGCCGCCTACCGGGGCCAGGCGCTGTTCCATGCTCCTACACGCGTTGCTATCGATTTTGAGGGGGTGATCTGCCAGTGCGCCAAAATCGGGATCGGCTATTGGTGCACCCACGATACCGACGTAATTCCCACCGAGCAACTCGGAACGGAAGGTCAGCAGGAGATTCTGGCACAGATCAAGCTGAGTCTCTCCCGGCATGGCCTTCGCTGCTCCATGGTCACCACGGAGACTTTTTACCACGAGGTCTTCGCCGCCAGTCCTGCCGCCGAGGCTCCGGAAATCCGGCAATATGCGGCCTGGCGTCTGAAAAATACGGTTGATATTGCTCACGAATTAGGCGCGCAGTTCACCGTGTATTGGCCGGGTTCTCTGGGTTATTACGTGCAAGGCGCGATTGAGGAGACGCAAACCCTAAGGTGGTACGCCGATGCCCTGAATGCTGCGACCACGCACGATATCGAAGTGGCCCAGAGAAAAAATCGGCCCGTATTGAAGCATTGCCTGGAAGCTAAGCCCTTCGAGCCACAGGCGGAGATTCTGCTGCCCACCAGTGACGCCATGCTGGCGTTCATCGCTTCCGGACTCCTGCGTCACCCCGAAATGGTCGGGCTCAATCCGGAATACTTGCATGAGTTGATGTGGGGAGGGGCGCCGCGTGCGGCACTCGCTCGGGCGCTGGTGGCTGGCAAGCTCTGGCATTTCGATGTCAACGACGGTTACCGGCTGAAACATGATGTCGATATCGGGGTCGGGCTTGTGAATCCGCTCGACTGGCTAAACGTCCTGGTCTTGCTGCGTTCGCACGGATACAACGGGCCTTTCAATCTCGACTACAAGCCGCCGCGCACCACCAGCAATCACGGCGTTTTCGCGGTAAGCTTTCCTTCGGCCGTCGATCGTTTCATCACGCTTTGGGAAATGGCCGGAGAAGTCCTGGAAGATCCGGTTCTGCGCGAAGCCATCGCCGCCTTAAAGGCCGGCGCTGGAGTCAAAGCGGATGGCGATGGCGCCGGAATCTTCCAAGCTAATAAAGACCTGCTGACCCTGCACGAACTGATCGCTCATCGGATGGTGCAGATCCTGCTAGGCCTTCATCGCGGCCGGACATATTCTATTTGAGAGATTCCGATGTACTATCTCGGTATCGATGTGGGCACCGGCGGGACCCGCGCGCTGCTCGCTGATGAGCGTGGGAAAGTTGCACACGCATTCACGGCCCCGCATGAAGACATGTTGATGCACCAGCCGCTGTGGGCGGAGCAGCGGCCGGAAGACTGGTGGGAAGCTGCGCGAGAGGCCATTGGTGGCGTGCTGGCTCTTGCTAGTGCCTCTGGCGCGGAAATCGGTGCAATTGGGCTTTCGGGTCAGATGCACGGTCTGGTTTTGCTCGACGCGGCGGACGGGGTCATCCGGCCCGCTCTGATCTGGTGCGATCAGCGCAGCCAGGCCCAGGTGGATACCATCAACCAGCTCGTCGGGAGGGATGTGGTGCTGGCCTGTACGGCCAATCCGATGCTGACGGGATTCACCCTACCCAAGTTGTTGTGGGTGTGCGACCATGAGCCTGCCAACTTTGAGCGCATCCGTAAACTCCTTCTCCCTAAAGACTATGTTCGGTTCCGGCTTACAGGCGAATACGCTACCGATGTGTCGGATGCTTCCGGCACAGGGCTATTCGACGTGGCGGAGCGTTGCTGGTCGGAGAAATTGACCGATCTTCTGAGGATTGACGGCTCCGTACTCCCCTCCGTGGCGGAATCGAGTTGTGTCACGGCGAAGATCTCAGCTGCTGCGGCGCAGTTGACGGGATTGCGGGCCGGTACGCCTGTGGTGGCCGGAGCAGGGGACCAGGCTGCCAGTGCCATCGGGAATGGCATCGTAGAACCGGGGATGGTTTCCTGCACGCTCGGTACATCGGGCGTGGTATTCGCTTACACGCAAGCTCCGGCATACGATCCTCCCGGCCGCGTGCATACCTTCTGTCACGCGGTTCCCGCGGCCTGGCACGTTATGGGAGTGACCCAGGGGGCCGGTCTTAGTCTGAAATGGTTCCGCGAAAGCCTAGCTCCGGCCAAAAGCTACGACGATCTCACTGCGGAAGCTGCCGGCGCGCCGCCCGGTTGCCAGGGTTTGTTTTGGCTTCCCTACCTTATGGGAGAGCGCACTCCGCATTTGGATCCCCAGGTGCGCGGTGGGTGGATCGGACTTACTGCGAGCCATACCCGTGCGGATCTGATTCGTTCGCTCCTCGAAGGAGTCTCCTATAGTCAGTGCGATTGTCTTGAGATTATCGAGGGAATGGGTATACGAGTAAACTCCGTCCGCGTGTCGGGCGGCGGAGCGAACAGTGTCTTCTGGCGGCAGATGCTGGCAGATATGTTCCGAAAAAGGGTCGTGGCTCTCGAAACTCAGGAAGGTTCGGCATACGGCGCCGCTCTCCTCGCCATGATCGGTGCTGGCGTCTTTGGCTCCGCTGTCGAGTTATGCCGAACCGCGATCCGTGAGATCGAATCTGCCGAGCCGGTGTCGTTCAATGCCCAGGTTTATGCCGAAGGCCATCGCAATTATCAGTCGCTTTATCCGGCGCTCTCCCCATTCTACCGTTCGCGATAGCGGAAACAGATGTGGCTGGTGCTGTCTTCGGGGTCAAGCGATCGCAGCCTATGTCGAACCGGCGAATCAGCTTTAGCCCCGTAGCGTGAGCTATTCCGCCGGACAAGCAGGCCGAGAAAAGAGGGCTCGCCGGAAGGCGGCTGAACGGACCGCTCGATCTGTCAAAACCGTTCGCTCATGAACTTACATCATCTCGGTGCGCCGACTGTGCTACTCCTTGGCTCCTTTGATCCACTCGAGGATCGTGGCGTATTCGGGAGAATCGCGCGTGAACCGTACACCACCGCCATGAGCGGGAGTAACAGAATCCGCCACGCCTTCCGTCTCTGAGCTGGACGTCGGCTTTCGAAGGATCAAGCTATTTTCTGGATTTGAAGCGTCGACCACATTGAGCGCTGTCGAATACGTTCCATTAAACAAGGTATGAGTGGCATGGCAATGTACACAAGCGTAGCCGTCTTTGCCGCGCTTCTCAAGGATCGGCTGGACGTAACCTCGGAAGAAGGCTTCGTCGAGTTTTCCCTGGACGGGCGCACCGCCGGTGGACGCTCTGCTGGAGTTCGCCTGCGCTGCTGGTGGTTTCAGAATCCGGACAACTTCTGCCGCCTCGGGCGAGTTCTCCAATTTCGCCAAGAGCGCCTTTAGAGAGTCGCCAGTTGGTCCAGCTATATGGCGCACCTCGGCGAAGCTGGTCTCGCGAACCAGCAATGCGGCCCGCTGGGCTAATCGGCGCATTTCGGAATCCGGCGAATCGAGCTTCGGGAGCAGAGCTTGAGCAAAGCGATCCGCGGATGTGCCGAAGAATGCGATCTGCTCTATATCGTTTCCGACGCGATTATATACCGGCGGGGCCACCTTGCTCAAATCCGCCTCCAAGTCGTAAACATCCCCGCGACGCAGTGGGAATTCCGTCAAGGCCCGCAACAGTGATTTCTGTTCTAAATCGGTGCCTTGCTCCAGGATCGCTGCAAACTTTGTGGTCAACCGAGATTCTATCAGCAACCTGCCTCGGATAACCCGTTCGCGATCCTCTTGCCGCGGGAGGAGCGCCACCCAATTGTTGTACAAGTAGCGGATGTTCTCGTCTGCCAGGTTGTAGATCGCATCTCGTAAGTTGCTCTCTACCCAAGGGGATTGGGGCTTACCGATAGCGCGCAGAATCGCGTCCTCAATTAAGCTCTTGGTGGCGGTATCGGGTGCCCAATACCAGAATTGCCAGAGGCCTTTGATGGCATTCATCCGTACGGCCACGATTGGATCATCGGCTAGCTTCGCTAGCGATGCAGCTAGCTCCGGGCGTCGTCCCAACGCCGAAAAGTGCGCCGCAAACACCCGTGTCGCACCCCAGCGCGTCCGGTCGTCTGGTGATTCCAACGCGGCGAGCAGGTCGCTCGATCGGGCCGCCGGATTTCGGCTGAACGATTGCCGCATGGCCCAAGCCGCAGTACGCTGTACCAGCTTGCTCGGATCACCTAAAAGCCTTTGATATATCTCCTCATAAACTCCAAGGCGCCCCAACGCCTCCGCAGCCGCCTGGCGAAGCAGGGTGTCGGGCGATTGAGCGGTGGCCTCCAGCTGTTTGCGCATCGTCGCCGAGGGTGGGTCCCATACCTCATCGAGCTGTTGCAGTAACTCGACTGGATCGTGGGACAGGGGCCCGGCCGGACTCGAGTTCCACCCCTTAGCGCGCCCCGCCAATGGGAAATAGGAGCTGAGGGCCAGAATCGCCATCTGTGTTTCCCGGAACGGCGTCCGGAAGTTTTCAAACGACTGTAGAGGGTCCATCCATCCGCCAAATGACTGCTGCCGTCTCAATAGATACTCGATTCCCTTGGTAACCTGCGGATTCGATACCGGCACGCCCGCCGCTTGCAGTGCCCACAAAGCATGGCCCGTCTGGAATTCCACCTCCGGCTGATTGGCCTCGAACAGCATCGACCACTGGCCGTCCGGTCGTTGCAAAGAAAGAATTCTCTGGGCGTTGTTTTGAATCTGGGCGCGATACCGCTCCCGATCGATCTCAGCAAGGGCGAGGGTCTGGTAACACAGATCCACCATGTTTTTCACTTCGCCATTCGCGATCAGCTCGGGCAGTCGAGTGTCTTTGGTCGCGGTCCATGCATACCACGCGACCTCATGCGCGCTCACCAGCGGTATGTTTCCATTCGTCTCGTCTGGCGGCAGCTTCTCCCTTCCCGCGTAGTATAGGTTTAGATAGGTGCTGATTCCTTGGTGAAAAGAGTCGCGTCGCTCACCGGAGATTTGGTCTTCGAAAAGATCGATCAAGTGTGACATGCGGCCCAGGACGTTTGCCGGAGCTGAGATCACTCGCGCCCAGGCCGCACCGGTTTGCTCGAATCCGTAAAACGGCCGGGGATTGTTATAGAACCGTTCGGTTAGAAACTGCACCTGTTCACGCTGAATAACAGGGTAGCCGTTCCGCGCGGCGTAGAGTTGCGCCCGTAATGGGAAATGGGTTACATGACAACCAACGCAGAGCGAGGTCTCCTGGTGCACGCTAGAAACGCGGTCGAAGACGCCTCCCCTGCGCGGCGTGTTGGCATGCCATGAATCACCTGCGGCGAGAATGAAATCGAGTGCGGTGCGAATGGCCACGTGCGGGTCCTGATAAGGCGGTGGATCGTAGATACGCGTCCGCAACTTATATTCCGGATGGCCGGCCTGGACCGAAATGTAATACGTGCCCTTAGCCTTTAGTATGCGCGAGGTGAATTTGTTCCCAGGGAGAGCTTGCACTTCGTGCGGCACGGTGACTGGGTCCTCGCCTTCGTAGTACTCCTCCGGCTTGCCGTCCGTCAAGCGATGGACCTCTATGTTAACGGGGATTTGGTCGCGCTCCATTAACTCCACTTGGAAGAAGACCAGTTTTGGGCTTTCTGACGAGAATTCGAACCGGTACCAATCGGTACCGGCGGCGTGTTCAACAGTAGTTCGCCGGGGTGTGCCGGGCAGAGGAATGTACTCCTCGTCGTCTCCCGAGGCGAAGACTACCTTGTCTAGCGGAATCGAAATGGCGTCCTGCCAACGGTGAGATGGCGAACTTTTTACCAAAGTCGAGGTCGGCCAGCGGTTCACTTGAAGCACGTAGTTGCCCGACGCCCGATGTGCTTTTACAGTCACTGTCGCGGTACCCGCGTACCGCACTCGGAATTGTGTATAGTAGTCCGGGTCGCCAGGATGGAGGATCTTGGAGGCCAGCACTCGATCCCTCTGACGAATTTCAACGAGCACCCGCGCATCCGGCCCCAGCCCTCGCAGCGGGCTGACAGAGTATAGAAGACTATATTGATTCGCAACGCTGAGACGCTTCAGGACAACACTGTCGGATTTGATGGGGCCAGTCCTGCTCACCAATTGCGAGAGGGACGCGGTACGACCCGCGATCGGAAGAAGCAATACAGCAATCGCTGTCCGATGTACAACCATTCGATCCAGCAGGGAGAAAATTCGTCTCATAGACGACTGTTACCTCCTGGCGCTTTTTCGCAACTTGATTGACAAACATTTTAGTTTGGACCCCAAACAATATATCATCCACGGGGGATGCTTTGGCTAGCTGCACGTAGTAGAGCCGCATGCCGTTGCCGCCGAGTTGGCTGTACCGTTCGGTTGTGACGACGTTCTTGTCGTCCAAGATTCCTCACAATCTCGACATTCGGCTTTAGACTTCAGCCTGGCTCCATGCCCGTTTCGCTTTACGACTCGGGGGAGGCGGGGCATCGTGCGCTTTTCCTTCGATCCCTCGTCGGGAATCGGCCCAGACAAAGTTTTCGCTTTTGAAACACCGGTCGAGTCGCTGATCAAGATTATGGAGAACGCCGAAATCGCCCACCGCCTAGAGCAGGTAACAGGCCTGCTGGAAGCCCAGCGGGCAAATCCTTCCGGTTCCAGGCGTACCACCGCCCTGCAATGGGCGTTGGACATTTTAATAAGCAGCTGGCCGATATCGGGCGCGAGCAGGGTGCGAGGCCGGCGGAGTTGGAGACCAAATGCCGACGCCGCTGCGAACTTTGGTGACGACAGGGGGATGCTCGATCAATTGCGTTGTGAAAACGGATTCTTCGCGTTGCTCGAATCGGTTCCGGGAATCGGCTGCGTAGTAGCGGAGCGGCTTCATGGTGAGTTTGGAATCGACTCGCTTGAGGTCGGGGCAAATGACAGACGGCTTGGCGAACTCATGGGAATCCAAGAAACTCACCGGCGTCACGGATACTTTGGTCAGCCGGCTGGGGCGAGTGCACGGCTGGGCCTCGTTCATCAAACAGGGCCCACCTTCAAGTGCTGTTCGGGATCGGGAATGGATAGCCTAGAGGTCCTCCACCCTCAGGGCCACATCCGCCTTGGCCCACGAAGCGTCGAATTCGCGGCGTACCGCGTCTGCCGCCTCGTTCTTGTTCTGGGCTTTCAGGCTTTCGAGCAGCCCGAAAAGCATGCGGCCATTCCGCGGCGACCGCTTCACGCCCTCGCGAAACACTCTCTCGGCCTCGTTCGCCTGCCCGCTTCGCAGGAGCGCCGCTCCCAGCGATTCCCGTAGGGGGTAATACCAGGCGGGCGGCTCGTCATACGTCAGAGCATCCTGCATAGCCACCGCGCGTTGCCAGTGCGCCACCGCGTCGCGAGGTTCTGCCAGGCGCGCTGCCAAAGTCTCCGAGGCCAGCGCCAGCATTTCGCCGGCCTTGTTTTGGCCCCACGGCTGGTCCACCCAAACCGCGGATCTCGCGCCTTCGAAAGCCTCCTTTTCACGCGCCGCTGCTGCGCCTTCATTGCGCGCGGCCAGCGCCATGGCCCGCGAATAATGCCAGAAGACAACGCCCACTTTGCGTTTCGCGTCCGGCTTAGGCAGACGCATTAGGTAATTCCAATCCTGGAACCGCAGGTGGGTGAAGAGCACCACCGGGTAAACAGCGTCCGCCATTCCGGGCATGTCTTGCGTCATGGCCGCATTGGCGGCTTCCAGCGCTTCGGCCGCACGGAGAGCATCTGCCTTGCGGCCCTGCATCGACCGCGCGTAGCGGATGAAATCCAGGTTGTGCAGGTAGTAAGCCGTATATGTGCCCCCGGTAATGTTGGTGACTGCGAAATATTCGCGGTCCACGGCGGCCGCGCGCTCATTCACGCTGGCTGCCGTCTCCCAATCTCCCGTTGCTAGCCAGATATGTCCCGGCATGTGAACCATGTGTCCCGCCCCGGGAACAATGCCCATCAGGCGCTGCGCGCTGGGAATGGCGCGCTCGGGGGTCGGCGAAGATTCCACGGCGTGAATGTAATAGTGATTGGCGCCGGGGTGTTGGGGCCAGCGCCGCAGCACCTGCTCAAGAGCGCGCTCCGCCGCGCTCACACCCGCAGCCGGCGTTCCGTCCGCGCCGTACCAGTGCCAGCGTGTGGGAATCATGAGGCTGTCCGCGTAGATGGTGAGCGCGTCCAGGTCGTCCGGATAGCGCTCCGATAGTACCCGCATGGCTTCGATGTACGCCGCCGGCCGGTACTCGGGGCACCACGTCGCCACCGCGTCCAGATACTCCCTTTCCCGCGCGGGCGCCCCGGCCACCTTGCGCCCGGCTTCGATCGCGGCGCAGGCGCCCTTCAGGTCGTAGCTCCCATCGCCGTCCATATTAATGTACGGCCCCTGCGCCATCGCCATGCCCCAGTAGCCCATGATCGCCTGGGAATCCAATTCCGTCACCTTGCGGAACGACCGCAGAGCTTCGTAGCGGTTAAACCCGTACGCCAGGGCAAGCGCCTGGTCAAAGTACTTCTGCGCCGCAGGGTTCTGGGTGGCAATCGGATGCCGCCACGCCCCCATCCCTTTCAAAAGCTCCACGGGCTTCTCGCCTGAGGGCTGAGCAAACGTGAGGGCAAGGGGCAACAGGAAAAGAGTGACTCTACGCATAGCAATCCTTACGATTTTTACATACGCGCACCAATGCGAGTCTTTGCACCATGTACGGGCCGAGTTTAGCCTTTCAAACTGGCCAGGGAAAGTGTCGCTCCCAATCCCCCGTAGAGGTCGTGATCGCCGAACGCCCTTTTTCGCGAGGAGGCAAACGCAAATCGTCCGTAATCCGCTGATTCCATTGGGCGACCCTTTGTCGATAGGTTCAAGATCTAAACAATCCGACCGATTCGGCCTGGGAACCGACAAATCGTCGCGCTGTCATTTTGTGGAGAACGTACATATTCACCTTCTCGTACACCGGACCCGGTCTCAATGCTGTTTCGCAGTGCTTGCGCAGTGCGACCATGCCGCGTTCAAAGTCCGAGTCTGGGATTGCCGGAACGGGCGCGTTGCGAAATCCGTTCCCAGTAGCCGCGGAGATCCTTAGCGAAGAGCCGCACCATGATGAGCGCGTTGAGTCTGAAACCGCCATCGCTTAGCAGATCCGGAATTTCCATTCGCGATCAAAAGGGGAGAGAATTCTATGCGGGCGGCTTCAGGCAAGAAGGAAGCGAAATATGAGTCCATGGTCTCGAGGCTGGCGTTCGGATCGGCGGCTTGCCGCCCGGCTTAATCACCAGCCGAACTTCGTAGATGGCGCGTGGGCCAACGAATGTGGTGCTGAACCATGGAGACGAAAACAACATCAATGGACCGATCCGAAACAGCAGGGCCTCGGCTGCGCCTCGGGCCTGCGCGGTGCCGGAGTCAACCAGGCTGTGAGCGGCCACAGCCAGCATTTTCTCAAACAAGGTCCAAGGGAACTGGCGCGCAAGCGGAGCCATGAAGCGGCCAGTCCCGCATCCAAGCTCGAGAATGCAGAGATCCGAGCGCCTGGAAGGTATCTGGCGATCTGCTCCAGCCACTGACTGATCGTTTCAAAACGGAGGTTCCTGCAGCGGTCGTAGCGCGCGGCAATATCGCTCGGATCGAAATCAAAGCCCGGCATGGAGGGACGTGACCCTCGTGGTCAAAGGGCTGTACTGAGCTATCACCTCAATTTAGAATGCCGCGCACGACTGGTGGCAAACAAACACGAACAGCTTCTAGCCGCATCGCTTAAGATTTCGGAGTCTCTCTGGTTCGGCAGGACGCAAGAATCCCGAGGAGAGTCGCGTTTTTCAGGCGGTTCGGCGTTGGCACCCCATTCCTTGAGTCTGGCTGGTCAGCTTGGAATCTCTTATATCAGACAGGTCACAAAGCCGTAGGGGTGTGGTACGAATGCTGCACTCGGTCATTTTCCAGCGATCTTGTTTCTTTAGCGGGATTAACGCGAGACGAGGTTCGGGTGGATTTTTCTCTACAATCGGATTCAGAGCACCGAGTCCTGCTGGTCACTCTGGGAAAGATAGTCACGGAAGCGTCGGCCCTCGCTGTCTATACGGCGGTTGAGCAGTTCATTGTTGCCGAGGGCCCGCACTCCGGAATCACGGATCTCTCCGGCGTCGAGAAGCTCAACGTTTCATCGGACTTCATACGGTGTCTCGCTGCCAAAGCGCCTATGATCCCAGATGGAATGTCGCGCATCTTGGTGGCTCCCCGAACGGACCTTTACGGCGTAAGCCGGATGTTCCAGCTGCTGCGCGACAGCAGAGGCAGCTACCTCGAAGTCGTCCGCACACTCAAGGAGGCATTCGAGCTACTCGGGATAAAGTCACCGCATTTCAGAACCGTCGCTTTGGTCACCGGCGCCGAAGGCCATTAGCGTCTGCAACAGTATAGATGGCCGGACTTGGCCCGGCCTGGGCCCCGCGATTGCGCTCGACGGATCCGGGAAGGGTGCCGGATTGCTCCAGCCGTACCCCCGCGATCGTACCAGCACGCCTTGGCGTAGGTCGCTTCTAAGGCCCGGCCCAATCGGGCCATGGGTCATGTCGAGTAGCGGTAGGAGCGAGCGTAACCGGCTCGAGGGGATGGGGAAAAACCTCCGGCGCGGGCTCGTCTTCGAAAGCGGAGTTGCTCCGACGGTCTTCTGGCAGCGGCCGGCGATCTGCGGTGTTTCCTGAGTTCCGAGAGCGCTGCTGAGAGCTCTCCCTTCGTTTCAATCCCCTAACGCTTCACGACCGAGAGCGTCGACACCATACCACCGGGTAAAGATCGGCTGAGGACGCCCCGCCGCCCATGGGGATCCCGGGCGCATCCGCGCGTCATGTGCGGCGGGAGGTGTGCGTCGGCCTTCCGGCAGAATCACGCGTCTAGCCCGAATCTTCAAGGCAGCCGGCTTTCAAATAAGGCGGTGCTCAAATATCGTTCGATGGCATCGGGAAGCACTGTCACAATGGTCTTGTTCTTGAATTCTGGCCGGTGGGCCAGGCGCCGAGCAACGGCTACCGCCGCACCGCTGGAGATCCCGGAAACAATTCCTTCGTCTCGGCTTAGGCGTTGTGCTGTTTCGATGGCTTCTTCGTCAGTGACTTGTTCGATAATATCAACCATCGCAAGGTCTAACGTGTCCGGTATAAATCCGGCTCCGATGCCCTGGATTCCATGTAGTCCGGGCTTCACAGGTTGCTTGTTGATCGTCTGCGTGATCACTGGGCTTAAGGTGGGTTCCACCCCTACGGAGATGATCTTCTTGCGCTGGAGTTCCTTGATATAGCGGGACACACCGGTAATGGTTCCTCCCGTGCCAACGCCGGCAACGAACACATCAACCGTGCCGTCGGTATCCTCCCAGATCTCAGGTCCCGTGGTTTTGAAGTGAATCGCAGGATTGGCAGGATTCTTGAACTGGTTTAGCATCACATAGCGATCGGGCTCCGAGGCCACGATCTGTTCGGTTTTCTGAATCGCGCCGGCCATTCCGGTCCATGGATCCGTGAGGATCAATCGAGCGCCGAGAAGTTTCAATAGCTTCTGCCGCTCGCCAGAATAACTCTCGGGCATTACGAGGCTCACGGGGTAGCCCCGCGTGGCACCAACAAATGCGAGAGCGATGCCGGTATTGCCACTAGTCGGTTCGATCAGCTCTCGACCAAGCTTCAGAACTCCGCGCTGCTCGGCATCCCAGACCATCGAGGCCCCGATACGATCCTTGATCGAATAGGCCGGGTTGCGGCCTTCAATCTTGGCCAACAGCGTTACGGGGGCCCCGTCCGTGATTCGATTCAGTTTCACAAGAGGGGTCCGACCTATGCTGAAGGAATTGTCACTAAAGATCATCGCTCTCCCAATATCTCGCAGAAATCATAGGAGGGGTTGGCTCTGTGCGTTGCCACGAAGAGAAGATGCGATCCGTCCACTCGGCCGAGCATAGCAGGGTGCCTCTGTTCATTACGGTAAACAGATTCCACGGCCTCATCTCTGCTTTTTGGTGTGTTCCCTCGCAATGAAAGGGGTCTCTGCGACCACCAGGAGGCGCGCTACGGACGAGTTTGGTCAGGATTTCCAAAACCGACGGGATCGCTCCGGGCCGGACACGGATGGTGGAAATCAGCTGGAGGCAGATTTGCCCTGTTTAATGTCAATGGAAGATTCTATGCGATCGGCAACGTCTGTACTCATCGAAGCGCCCTTATGGTGGAAAGAGATGGGCGACGGCACAAAAGCCATCGTCCCTTGGTACGGCGCTGTCTCGATGTGACCAGCGGAGCCGGGTTGCGCCCGCCCGCCCCGCGAGACGCAGCACGATGTCCGAGTCGCGTCGCGCATATCGACATCCGACTCTAAACCCTTGTCACGACTTCGCTCGATCGAAAGGCCAGGACCAAGCGAACGGCGGTACCACTCCAATAGCAATGCCACGCCGCAGGTCATGGAGTACATCCACCTTTTGGGTTGATCTCTACAAAGCAGATCTCAAGAGTATCAACGTGACCGTGCTACCACGAACTCCGCGGGCCGTCGGGGCCATCCTTGACAGCATCCGGCGCATCCACGCAATGTGGTCGCTCTCGAAACGCTAAACGTTGTCAGTGCCGGATTCCACCATTCTCACGAGCCTCTCGCAGACTCAAACTGGAGGGGGTGCTGCCGAGTAGCCCCGCTGACATCGCTCGCCTACGTGGGACTCAAAGGGCGGGAAGCGATAGAAACCGTCCACCTCGGCAGAGCCGTCGTCTTACAAGGCGGCCGAGTTGATTATACTATCGGAACCGTGTAACCGTCGCTTTTCTGATCCGAACAAGAGCACCATTGCTCGGTACGGCCCATGGCATCAAAGGTTTCCAACCCAAGCGGCTCTTAATGCCCTACCATCAATCGCCGCCTCGGATTTCCTGGCGGCGGTTGTCTGCGGAACCAGATCCAGCAGTTTCTCGTGATGATGCTTGCAGCGGTGCGTCCTATTTTGTTTCGACCAGGGCCACTTTGTTTACGCCGCTGCAAGCCAACACCAGATTGCCGTCGCGGGTCGGCATCATGTTCCGCACCACTCCACCACCGGAGGGAATCGGCCAACTCTGGAATTTCTCATTCTCCAGGTCGAAACGGGTCACCGTATTCGGATGCACACCCGATTCGCTGTACCAGATGGCACCATTCGTGAAAGCGATACCGTAGGGCTGCGAGTGCGGGCCGCCGGGAGACGGCCATTCGTCTACTTTGCCAGTCTTGGGATCAAGCCGCCCCAGATAACCGCGCGAGTAGTCGGAGTAATAGACGACATCATCCGATGTGACAGCGATCCGGCGTGGGCGCGAGCCGGAATTTGGCAGAATCCACTCGTGAATCATCATGGTCTGCGGATCGATGCTGGCGACCTTATTGCTGCCGAACTCGACGAAGAAGGGCACGCCTTTCGAGTTGACGACCATACCGTACGGATTGGATCGCGGGGTCGGGGAGGACACAACCTTGATCTCACCGCTCTCAGGATCGAGTCGGCCGACCAAATTCGAACTCTGCACTGTGAACCAGAGCGTGCCCTTTTGGTCGAACACTGGTGTGTGCGGATCGCGCGCCGCTGCGGGCAGTTTGTATTCCGTGACTTCGCCAGTCTCCGGATCGAGCCTGCCGATGTAGCCCTTGAGGTTGGCTGTGAACCATATGTGTCCGGTCGAATCTGCCGCCAGGCCATGCGGACCCGAGCCTGCGATTGTGAGTGGATATTGCTTGAACTGACCGGTCTTGAGGTTCAAACGGCCAAGCAGGTTGGCGTTCATACCGGTGTACCAGAGCGAGCCGTCGGGCGTGCCCAGTGGATCATGCGGGAAAGTGCCAGCTTCTGGCAAGTTCCATTCTTTGATCAACACCTTGGTCGACTGCCCGTGAGCATGGGCGAGAATCGCCAGGAAAACGGCGGTCGCGGTAATTCGGGGAAAAGAGGATCTGCGGATCATGGTTTCTCCCAAAGATTCTTGCAGCGGAACCGATTCTATAACAGGCATCGCCGGCAGAAAAGGCCGACGGTTGGAGAAGACCGCCTGAGCGGGTGAGTTTCCTCAGCAACCGTGCGACGACACAGGGTACGCGAGTCGTTTGCGCGGGGTATCTTCCAGGTCGTCGTGGTCTTCCATTTCGATCGCTTCGCTTAGGCTACGGGCCGACTATCTGGGGAGCGAGATGCACTGCCCGACTGCAAAGCCACAACCCCACTCCGCACGTGACGGGATCCCATCCCGGGCTACACGCGTTTCGCCAATTCGGACCATCGATGCGGCGGTAACTGCCGATAGATTGGGATGAGCCCGTCGAGGCGGGTAGCAGCCGGCATTTGCAACACAACTCAGTGCAGCAGCAGCTTTTGAACTCGCCAGTTGGACGTTTCAGCCGCGTAGATTTCGTGCTCCGACGGGCACGCGAGAGCATGCGCACCGGAAAACTGGCCTAGATTGCGACCCGATCGGCCGATCACGCCCAGCACATTGCCTTCGAGCGAAACCTTGAAGATGCGCGCAGGATAGGTTGATTCCCCGACGAAAAGCACTTGATTGGGACCGGGCGTGATGCACATTGAGTTGGGGGCTCCGATAGTCCGCTTGAGGGCTTCGCCCGTGGGTGTAGTGCCATTGACTGCGCGCGACGTAGGGTCAGGTGGGACATCGATCGAGAACATGCGCTTGAAATTGCCCTGGGTATCAAAAACCTGGATCCGCCGGTTGGATCGGTCCCCAACGTAGATGTTGTCTTGAAGGTCGATGGCGATAGAGTGGGGCAGGTTAAATTGCCCTGGGCCGGTACCCTTCGAGCCCCATGATTTTGACCAGTCGGCATTCTTGTCGAATTTGGCGACACGCGAATTCACATAACCATCAGTAATATAGATGTTGCCTTGCGAGTCCCAGGCGACATCGGTCGGCTGCCGGAAATTGCCGTCGACCGGAGGAAGGGGAGGGTCGGGATGCGGCAAGGGCCCAGCGCCGTCCGCCGCTTCCTGGCGTCGCCCAAAGACCCACACGACCCGTCCCTGAGGGTTGAACTTGACGACCATATTCGAGCCTTTGTCGATGGCCCAGATGTTATCGTTTTTATCTATACGAACGCTATGCGCCTCCGACCAGGCATAGAGACCCTTGCCGATTTCGCGCACAAAATCGCCATTCTCATCGAACTCGAACAACTGCGCTGCTGCGGCACCGAAAGCCGGCCCGGTAGCGCTGTTCGAACGCGAAAACACGAAGACGTGACCTTTCGAATTCACTGCGACGCCGGCTACCTCGCCGAGGTTCGTTCCCGTAGGAAGATTGGGGTAGTTCGCGACCGATGTGAAAGGGATGGCGGGCACGTTTTGCTGAGCGAGTGTCGGCCACGCGAGTAAAAGAAGCGCCAAGAAATATCGTTCCACGGTTCCCCTCCAGTAGAAGCTACTACGCTACTTTGTACGAGCTAAGAGTCGGGACATAGAAGGACCAAAATGGCCCCGAAGGCCTATATCTTCTCACAGAAACCGTTGACCAGACGATCGCCTCCAGCGTTGGACCTCGTCCCCTCCAATGCTGAGGCGGTCGTGACATCCCACCGCAGTCCGCATCGGAATCGCCGCACCACCAACGATTGTAAGGTGTGGTGTTGTTGGGTCGTGCTGCGCCGCGTTTCTACGTCCGGTCGAGATTATTGTAGATCGCTGTGACATTGGCCGATAATCGGTCTTCGAGCGGCGTTCTTGGGCCGATGTAGATCGAGTACTTCATCAGATTGTCGGTCACGTAGTCACCGAAGCCCCCGTCTTTGAGTGTGGCTAGTGCCCCGGTATTGATTGTCTTCTGCAGGTCGGCCAGCGGCACGCCGGCTTTCTTTGCTCTTTCGACGCGCCCGGTCAGATCTTCGATGTAGTTCCGAAACTGCGACATGCGTGCGCGGCCGTGCTGTACCGGACCGTGGCCGCCGACGATGTGGTCGAACTTGAGCTCCGCCACCGAGTCGATGGTCTTGGGCCAGGGACGCGGGTAGCCATCGTTGAGGTTGGGCAGGAACCCGATGATGGTATCTCCGGCGGCTACTGCTCTCTTTGATGGCGAGAACACTTGAATGTCACCCGCCGTGTGGGCCCGGCCGTGGAACTCGATGTGCAGATCACCCGACGTGTCCCGGATCACGTGTGTTTTCGCGAACGTCACGGTGGGGAGTTCCAGAGGAAAGCTGCGCATCTCTTCCTGGTACGCCTGCAATTGACGTAATTGGTCATTCGCCCAATCGCGCTCCTGCGCCGTGGGGGCCTTAGCCAGCCGCGCCATAAGCGTGTCGATCATGGGCGGCACGCTGTCGAGTGATTCCTTCAGACGGTCGCGCCCCACTTGGCCCATGAGCTGTTTGGTTGCATCGCTCGCGATGATGTCGACCTTGGCGTTTGCAGCCTTGTATGCCGCGTCGCCCTGGGTGTGATCCCAGTGGAAGTGGCTGTTGACCAGGTACCGCACAGGTCTGTCGGTAACCTCTTTTTTGATCTGCGCGAGCAGTGCCGCGGCCGCCGACGGTTTGGAATGCGCGTCCACCACGAGCACGTCTCGCGAAAGTACAAAAATGACCGCATTGCAGTTGGTCATAATTTGCGGCTTGGCTAGAGCGGCATAAACTCCCTCGGTGACCTTTTCGATAGTGAAGAGCTCGGCGCCTGCCGTTCGGGCTTGCGCACGAGCCCAATTGGCGCGGAAGAAAGCGACTTCCAGGACGGTCGCCCCAGCGAGGATGCCGCCGAACGATCTGCTAAAGAAATCTCGTCGGGAATGTCCGTGATGGCGTTGGCTCATGGAAACCTCCGATTGTGTTTCCAGAATTGTACCTGAGGTCAATCACGGTTGCTACGGCATTGCTCGAAAAATCGTGTGGCCGGTTGAATGGAAGTGTTGCAGCAGAATCCGCCATCAGCCCGCGCGTCCAGGCGGATCGGTCGAGCGATCGGGGTCGGAGGCTGCACGGCAAGGTGACGGTCGGGATGTAGCGACGGGACCGAAGGAGCCTTTGGGTTCCAGTTACTATAATTTCAACTGCGCCGCGACAGGTGAAAACTGCCCGATCCCGCGATCATTCGTGGGCTTTCGTTTTCGCGGCTTGCGACTACGTGGCGTATTCGGTGCAGATAGCCCAGCTGCTTCCGGCGCGTTCCGAATTGCAGGTCATTAGGGAGGGGGATAAAATGAATATCGACCGTGACCCAAACCATTGAGGTTCTCGTCCTTGATCTGCTGGAGTGGCTCTCGCGCCAAGATCGGTCCTATGCGGAAACGATGGACGCTTGGCGAACGTCCTGTCCGAAGCTTCCGGTCTGGGAGGACGCAAATGATCACGGGTTGGTCTCGATCGAGAACAACAATGGCCGGTCATCGGTTCGCGTAACGCCTGCGGGGTTTGAGCTTCTTAAGAAGTTGAGGCCGGAGCGGGTCGCCTGAAGAGAGTGATTCGCGTCGGCTGTTTCTACCAACCGTAATTAAGAAACTTCGGTAACGAAAGCCCTTTGCATCTAACCTCCTTGCCTTCCTCTCAGTTCGCGTTCTCCAGCGTGGACGGCCGTCAAGGCCGAGTGGCAACGACAGAATTTTAGCCTTGACACGGTGGCGGCAGGACAGGCACAGCGGCCGTCTGGCTGGCCTGGACTGAGCTCATTTGATTGTAGTGGCGACGTTGGCAACTCGGTTCTGGAAAGGTGTGTTCGGCTTCGCCAAGTTTGCTGTCGGTTTGAGGCCGAAAACCTCACTAGACCCCGGAGATGGCGGCTGTTAGTATGTTCGACATGTCGACATTCCGCATTGCCCTTTTATACGGCACTCTGATGGCGACGATCCTGGACATGCCCGCCTTGGCGCAGTGGTTGAATTACCCAACTCCTGGAGTTCCAAAGACTCCCGACGGGCTGCCGGATCTTACGGCCCCCACACCGAGGACCGGAGACGGAAGACCCGATCTCTCCGGGTTATGGATGCCGCAGGATACGCTGAGACCCTCGGTTGACGGGATTCAACTGTTCACGGGACTGTACGCAGATGTTGGAACCGGAATGAAAGGTGGCGTCCCGTATCAACCCTGGGCTGCGGAGTTGGTCAGGAAGCGAAAACAAGACAATCATAAAGACCAACCTGATGGGAAGTGCCTACCGCTTTCACCGGTGCAACTCCATACCCATCCTTCGGCTAAGAGAATGGTCCAAACTCCGGGACTACTAATTATTCTTGATGAGCGTTGGACGAACTTCCGGCTGATCTACACCGACGGCCGACCTCTTCCGGTTGATCCGCAACCATCCTGGCTAGGGTATTCGACGGCGAAATGGGATGGAGACACGTTGGAAGTTCGGACAAATGGTCTCAAGGACGACACCTACCTCGATTACATCGGCAGCACGATGACCAGCGCCGGGAAGATGACCGAGCGGTTTCGGCGCGTAAATTATGGAAACCTCGACGTCGAGATCACCATCGACGATCCCAAAGCTTATACAAAGCCGTGGACGATCCTCGTTAGACAGGCGGTCATGCTCGATACAGACCTGCTCGAAGGGTTCTGCGAAAACGAGAAGGACCAAACCCACATGCTCGGGAAGTAGGGACGGGACCCGCAGGCCTGGTACAAAGCGCCGGGGAGTTGCCCGCGGATAATCGGCGTGGACCGGGGAGGGATACACGGTGCCCTTGCCATCCGCTGCTGCAGGACAAAGCTGTCGATCGAGGCGACCTCGGTCCGGTTCCCCTTGCAGACTCGCGCCAGGCTTCCAGGGGCTGGCTTTCATTTTTCAACGGAGCGATTGTTACCATCTGGATCGCGTTCTCCGTCGCCACCTGGACATGGCTCGGCCGCAAGGAGGTGAGCGCAAAAAGCATCGCTCTAGCTGCCTTGTCGAAATGAGTCGGGCGTCAAGTCCCTTTTGGCCGATCGGAAATGGGGCGCTCAGCAAGTCACGTGCAGGATCGCGTTGGTGTCGCGCGGGAGCTGCTTCAGCTCTTCGATGGCCTCGAGCGTCGGCAAAATCAACAGCTTGATTTTGCGGCGCGCCGCTTCGCGTTTCACCTCATCCATAACCGGGAGAGCTCCTGCTCCTGTGCCGATTACGAGCCGCCTGCACGTCCAGGGAATCTCTTCCTCGACGGAGAGCGGGGTGTGGCCGAATTTGTCGCGGAATTTCTTTGAGGGTTTCTTCTTGCGTTTGTGGACATGGCCATGTTCGATCACGACGTCATGTTCGTAGGTGACGCCATCGATGCGAATGGAGCCAAAGGCGAAGGCCTCGAAGCGCATCAAGCCCTCCGCCGTCATTATATCCTCGCGCTCCGGTGCCCGATCTGGTAGTCTTTTGAACCGTGGTCACAGACAGCGTTCCCAAATCGCGGCTGCTACAAGCGGAGTACCAAAAAAGCGACGTGACACGTGGTCTTGAGGTCCCTGCTGACGACCGCCTCTTGAAAGCGGCGCGGTCGATCGAAGAGGCGCTAGCGACCGAACAGGCGGCGGTGGTGCGGGAGGCGTGCGTTGCGTTCCTCGCCGAGGCGGCCGAGTACTATGGGGTCTCAGTGCCGCAGGTGCGGGTGCTTCGCGCGCGTCCTATCCGCGCACGGGAGAGCGGCGGGGGAACCGAGCTTTTCGGGGATTACCACTTCGAACAGAAGCTCATCCGCGTCTGGATGCGGACGGCGATCCAAAAGCGCGTGACCTCGTTTGGTACGTTCTTCGCAACCTTGTGTCACGAATTTTGCCACCATCTTGATCGAGATCGCTTCGGGTTTACCGAGACGCCGCACACCCGCGGATTTTTCGAGCGCACGGCGGCCTTGTATCATCATGCGCGCGCGACGCCCGCAAAGCGTCTCGTCTGGGCGCCGTCAGGGCGCGGGCGGTGGCGGATCGATTGGGCTCGCACGAATCTGGGAGAGTAGTATGAAACCGCTGAGACGGCCGGTATCGTGTGGGGTTGATGAAGAGACAGCGCGACTGATCGCGGCCGATCGGCTGGAGTCTGCCGAGTGGGTGTTTCATTGCCGATTCCCCTGTGCGGCAGTGGGCCGCCGGTGGGGAGGCGGGTGCCGGCGCTAAGTACGGAAAAGCGCCCGGGTTCCGCGATCTGATCCAGACTGCCCTGAGCTGGATCGATTCCCCCTGCAGTGGAATTCGGCCGCAATCTGACGCAGCGGAACCCCCTTGCGCCGAGATAGCGGCGCGTGGTGGCAGTCCAACGCCTTGAACAAATTCAGTCGCGCACGTCAAAGATGCTGGCCTCGTGCACCGGCTGAGTCTGAACAATCGGGCGACATCACTTTGCGCCGTTCCCGGTTGAATTCCAGCGGCACGAGGCGGGGTTAGCAGGCCACTGCTCTGTGCTCAACCCGACCGCGGCCCAGTCCCTGCGTGCGTTTCCGCAGTTTACGACCATAAACTTCGATCGGATCGTCGCGGCCGAACCTGGTATGACCTGCTACAGCTCAGAGGGACCAAGCGACTCCGCTCGGCTTGGACTTCACTATCGTGTTTACCTGGCACAAAGAGCTCCCGGTCGGCAGCAAAGGTGAGACGGTGGGCCCGGCGGCGCGGTGAACCACACCTTCCGGCAGGCTGCCGAAATTAGGCGAGAAAAAAGCCCTGTCGTGGGCCGTGCGCTCTCGGTGTGAAGAAAAGGTCAGCCTGCAAATCCAGCATGGAATTCGTCGGCATCTTCAACCGTCCCGTATTTCCAGACGCCAACCGCTACGAATGCGAACCCCGGTGAGCAGAGGAACACGAACTGCACGACATGCCCGGGCTTCGGCTGCAGCAATACTTCGGTTGCGCGCTCCGCCCCCGACGCCGCGCAGGCACCCAACTAGCGGCGACTGAATGCCGTTCGCTGGGGACCGTGCGTGATACAATCTCCGGTGTTCCGTGATCGGGAGGCAGTATGAGAAACCACTTTCGCTCGATGATGGCCGGCGGATTGCTCTTGCTCGCGGCGGCGTGGATGGTCGACGCGGCTGGCGAGAAGATTGATCCGCGGAAACTGGTGACGGGCGAGGCCGCTTTCGGGAATGCGCCCACGCTCAAACCGGGCACGTATCACAAGATTACCGTCGCCGATCTACCGCAGCCATTCGCTACGCAGTCAAGCCGGAATAATGCGAAGATCATCTCACGGCCCACCAATGCGTGGCCGCAAGTGCCAGCGGGTTTTCATGTGGACCTATACGCTACCAAGCTGGATCAGCCGCGCAAGATCCTCACGGCTCCCAACGGAGATTTGTTCGTCGCGGAAAGCCGGGCGGGGGAGATCAAGATCTTTCGGGGACGTGATTCCGACGGACGGCCGGCGCAAGTCGCGACCTTTGCCAAGGGCCTGCAGCGGCCTTTTGGAATCGCGTTCTATCCGGCGGGTGCGAGTCCGCAGTGGGTCTATGTAGGCAACACGAACTCGGTAGTGCGGTTTCCATACAAGGGCGGCGAGCTCGAGGCCGGCTCTCCGCCCGAGACGGTCGTGCCGGAGCTCCCGGCGGGCGGCGGGCATTGGACCCGGGACGTCGTATTCTCCAAGGATGGAAAGACCCTGTTTGTGGCCGTAGGCTCGGCGTCGAATATCAATGATCCGGATACGAATCCAAGCGAGACACATCGGGCCAACATTTTGGAATACACTCCCGAGGGAAAGTTCCTGGGTGTGTATGCCTCGGGCATTCGCAATCCGGTCGGTCTCGGCCTCAATCCTACGACCGGCGAACTCTGGTGCTCGACCAACGAACGGGATGCGCTGGGGGACAACCTGGTCCCCGATTATGTAACGCACGTGCAGCGGGGAGGCTTCTACGGGTGGCCGTATTACTACATCGGCGGACACCCGGACCCGCGGCTCGAAGGTAAGCACCCGGAGTTGAAGGACAAGGTGATCGTTCCCGATGTTCTTCTGACGCCCCACAATGCTTCGCTGTCACTGACGTTTTACGACGGCACGCAGTTCCCAGGCGAGTATCAGGGCGACCTGTTTGCGGCTGAACACGGATCCTGGAACCGTTCCACCCGGGCCGGTTACGAAGTGATTCGGGTCCCGCTCGAAGGCGGCCACTCGAACGGGGTCTACCAGGACTTTCTGACGGGCTTCGTAACCGCTAGCGGCGAGGTGTGGGGAAGGCCGGTGGGCGTTGTGGTGGCGAAGGACGGCGCATTGATGGTGACCGACGATGGATCAGGCTCCATCTGGCGGATCAGTCACACCGGAAAGTGAGACGTGCGTGGCCGACGAGAAGCAGTCCTTCGAGATGACGCGGCGGGCCGTGATTGCGGGCGCCACGTTGGTCCCGGTGGCGGCGCTCACGGCTCCGGCCCAGGCACCCGAGCGCGCCCTGACAGCGCCGGAGAAGCAGATTCTCGAAGCGTTCGTTGACCGCTTGTGTCCGAAAGATGAGCTCGGGCCCGGCGCCGTGGAGTGCGGCGCGGCCAACTACATCGACATCCAACTAGCGGGCTACTTGGCGGGAGAGAAGGAGGCGATCGTCTCCGGCCTCGCAGCCGTGGACGCTTATGCGAGCAGCGCGCACGGCCGCCCGTTCACTGGGTTGTCCGCAGATCAAAAGGACGATGTACTCGCGGCGATCGAAAACGGCTCGGCTACTGCGGTTCCCAACGCGCGAGGCTTCTTCAACCGGGTGCGGCGGCTAATGCTGGAAGGCATGTTCGGCGACCCGCACTACGGGGGGAACTCCAACTTCGCGGGTTGGGATTTGATCCGATACCCGGGACCGCGGCAGGCGGTGTCGCCGGAGGAGCAGAAGATGAGCACTCTGCCCAAGCCGTATCGCCGATCGGCTTGGGGCGCGGAACACAGTGGCCACTAATCTGAAACCCGTCGATGTGGCGGTGGTCGGGCTGGGAGCCGCGGGCGGCGTGGCCGTGTTGCCGATGGCGCGCGCCGGGCTTAACGTGGCTGGCATCGAAGCCGGTACCTGGATGGACCCAGCGAAGGATTTTCATGCGGATGAAATTTATAATAACGTCCGCGGAATGATCACTACTGGCAACAAGATTCGTCGGGAGGCGCCGACCTTTCGGACTAGTTCCGACCAAAAAGCGCAGCGTGTCGGTCCAAGCCCGATGATGAACGCCGTGGGCGGCACCTCGATTCACTATCACGGGCAGAGCTGGCGGCTGAAGCCGTGGGATTTCAAAACCGTTTCGGAAGTGAAGAAGCGTTACGGTGCCAGCTATCTTCCGAAAGGGTCGACTCTCGAAGACTGGCCGCTCAGCTATGACGATCTGGAACCCTTTTACGATACGGTGGAGCACGAGGTTGGGGTTTGCGGGAAAGCCGGCAACCTCAAGGGGCTGCTGGATCCGGCGGGGAATGTATACGAAGGGCCGCGACAGCGCGAGTATCCGATGCCGCCGTTGCGGACGACCGACTACCTGGAGCACATGAAGGCGGCGGCGCGGTCGCTCGGATGGAAGCCGTTCCACTCTCCGGCGGCGATCAATTCGGTGCCGCGCCAAGGGCGGGGATCGTGCGGCTATCACGGGTATTGCGACCGTGGCGGATGCCATTTACGGGCGAAAAACTCGACTTGCTTCTCGACCATTCCCGAAGCACTCAAGACCAAAAATCTGACCATCTTCGACCGCGCACAGGTGACGCGCGTCGTGTCAGACAACCACGGCCGAGTGACTGGTGTCCAGTATATCCGGGACGACAGGGAATATTTCCAGCCGGCTAAAGCTGTGTTGCTGGGTTCTTACACTTACGAGAATGTGCGCTTGCTATTGCTCTCCAAATCCAAGGCTTTTTCGAACGGTCTCGCGAACAATCACGGGCAGGTCGGGCGGCACTACTTTGGGCATTGGGACGCGCAGGCCGGCGTTGGAGTGAACGCTCTGTTTCCGATGGACCTGAATGTGTGGTACGGGGCGATTCTCTCGCAGGGCGTAGTGATCGACGAGTGGGCCGACGACAGTTTCGATCATGCGGGACTGGGCTTTATCGGCGGCGCGAGCATGACCGTGAACACGGAAAGACACCCGATCGCCGCAGCGGCGACCGAGACTTTCGGTCACGCTCCCATGTGGGGCTCGAAGTGGAAGGCCTGGATTCACGAGAACGCCGGCCGCACGGTGTCCGCCTATCTGCAAGCCAACAGTTTTCCTTACGAGAATACCTATCTGGATCTGGACTCCGAGGTGAAGGATCCACTCGGGGATCCCGTGATTCGCGTCACCAGCGGTCCCAAGGAAAACGAGAGGCTGGCCGCAATTTATGCCCAGGATAAGATGGAGGAGTGGTTCAAGGCGGCGGGCGCGACGGCGGTTAAGAAAGCGAATCCGGGCGGGCCGCGGCTAAGCACGCACACCTACGGTGGCACGCGCATGGGCGACAACCCGGAGACCAATGTAGCCGACCGGTGGGGCTTCGCCCACGAAGCGCCGAACTTGGGGCTGCTGGGCGGGTCAGTGTTTGGAACGAGCGGAGCACGGAATCCCACGCTCACGATCCAAGCGTTAGCGTGGCGGGCGGCCGATCATCTGATCAAGAGCTGGAAGTCGATCGCCGGCTAGAGGCATCGCATGGCCATCAACCTAAAACCGGTCGACGTGGCCGTGATCGGCTTGGGCGCGGCGGGGGGTGTCGCGGTGCTGCCGCTTGCGAGGGCTGGCCTCCGGGTTGCGGGAATTGAAGCCGGCACCTGGATGGACCCGCGCCAGTTCCGGCCCGATGAAATTCATAACAATGTTCGCGGACTGGTAACTTCGGTTCCGAAGACCAAGCGCGAGGTGCCGACCATCCGGCCCGATCCGAGCACCCCGGCGAGACGCGCGCCCAACCATCCGATGATGAATGCGATCGGCGGCACATCGATCCATTATTGGGCGCAGAGCTGGCGGCTCAAGCCGTGGGACTTCCAGACGCGCACCGAAACCATCCGTCGCTACGGCGCCGGCGCGATTCCGGCGGGTTCGACTCTCGAAGACTGGCCGATCCGCTACGAGGATCTGGAGCCGTATTACGACCGCGTGGAGTACGAGATCGGCGTGTCCGGAAAGGCGGGTAATCTGCAAGGCCGGATTGACACGGCCGGGAATGTGTTTGAAGGGCCGCGGCAGCGCGAGTATCCGATGGCGCCTTTACGCGGCAGCGAATTCAGCGAGCGCATGGCCGAGGCGGCACGAAAGCTCGGTTGGCATCCTTTCCGGCCGCCGGCGGCCATCAACTCCGAGCCTTATCGTGGCCGGCCGCACTGCGCGTATCACGGCTACTGCGGCGCCGGCGGGTGCCATATCGGCGCAAAGAATTCGACCGCGGTCACCACCATTCCGGAGGCGATGAAGACCAAAAATCTCACCATCTTTGATCGGGCCCAGGTGACGCGCATCCTTGTCGGGCGAGAACGCCGCGTGAGTGGAGTGCAGTATCTCCGCGATGGCAAGGAATATTTCCAGCCGGCGTCGGTGGTCCTGCTCGCGTCCTACACGTACGAAAACTCGCGCCTGCTGTTGTTGTCGAAGTCGACACCGTTTCCGAGGGGCCTTGCGAACAGTCACGGACAGGTGGGCCGGCACTATTTCGGGCACTATTCATCCGTGGCGGCAGGGAGTGCGATTGCGCTGTTCCCGTTCGACATCAACAACTGGTACGGCGCGCCCGCACAAGGCACGACGGTCGACGACTGGGCCGACGACCACTTCGATCACGCCGGTTTGGGGTTCATCGGCGGCACGTCGCTACACGTGCATACCGAGACGCACCCGATCGATGCGGCGGCCGGTCTCGATCGCTTCAGCCGCGAGCCGCTATGGGGCCCTCGCTGGAAGGCGTTCATTCACAGTAACGCGGGGCGCTGGACGGCAGCTTACTTGCAGACTTCGACTTTCCCGTACGAGAGCACGTATCTGGATCTCGATGCTGCGGTCCGCGATCCGCTTGGGGATCCCGTCTGCAGGATCACGTCGGGGTCGAAGGGGAACGAACAGCGCGCGGTGGTGTTCGCACAGGGCAAGATGGAAGAGTGGTTTCGCACGGCCGGCGCCATCGAAGTGATCAAGCCGCCCGTAGCGGTCCCCACGGTAAGCACGCACGCTTACGGAGGAACCCGCATGGGTGACAACCCGGAGACCAGCGTTGTGAACCGCTGGGGCTTTTCGCATGAAGCGCCCAATTTGGGGGTACTGGGTGCGTCGGTGATGGGCACCAGCGGCGCGCGCAATCCAACGCTTACCGTGCAGGCGTTGGCTTGGCGAACGGCCGAGCATCTCGTCGAGAGCTGGAAGTCGATCGCGGGCTAGCCCTCGGCGGCAGTTGGGACCATCAGCTGGACGAGGGGCCGGCGGAGCGGTTACGACACCACGTGAGTCGATGCTCCAGCCATCCCGTTGCTCAGTTCACATAGTTTCTCGCGGGTTGGCTGAGCCCGGACAAAAGCGTGGCGTTACTTTACAGCCAGCCAGGCGATGAATAAGCCGTCCGACTTCACGTCTTCCCAATAAGAAATGAAATTCCGGCGTTTTCAATTTGCCCCAGTGCCCGGCATTTTTGTCGATCACTATGATGCGCCCCCAGGGCCTTACAACGCGGCAGGTCTCAGGTAGACGGCCCTTTCAATTTCAACCGCATGCTCAAGCAACTCGGTGGCGTAAGCGCCGTCGAAAAAATCGTTTTCAAAAGGAAGGTCGGTCATGGAGCCCACGCGCGTGCGAACGCCTGTGGGGACCAAGCGCAGCATCTCGTCGGAGATGTCCAAGCCCCACAATTCCGCCTCCGGGTCTTACCCCAGCAAGGCGCGGGCGAAGCGTCCTTTCCGCAGCCCACATCGAGCACGCGCTTGCCGCCGAGAGCGCCCCAGTGCTCGCGAATCAGCTTCACGTGGTAAACGCGAAGGTCGATGGTGGAAGGAGGACTGGTCGAAGGACCGCCTGATGCGGGCGCGCAATTCGGGAGTCAGCCGCGGCGTATCCAGCCGGGATACCAGCGCTTCCAGTTCACGCCATTAGGCCCGCGTGAGGAAAATCGGAAGGCCAAGCTTGTGATCGTAAAACGGCCGATAGCGCTCGGTATTGTACATGGTGGCGACGTCCACTCTACGTGGTCCTAGGGCGGGATCGGGAATCGAGGCCAGCGTGAAGCAGCCGTTGCTAATGGCAGTCATCAAGCCGTGCTTGCCTTCCTCAATGGCGTCCATGGCCATGCCGGCGAAGGTGGCGGCGACCATCCGGTCCACGAAATCGGGGGTGCCGGACCGTAAGTCATAGGTTAGGTCGCTGACGATGGTTTCTTCTCGGGTGACGGCCTTGATTTCGTTGCTCAGGTCCTCGGCCACGCTCATTTTCTTGCGGTGCCCGAACGCGTCGGGTTCGCCGTACTCCCTAACGACATAGCCCTCCCATTCGGCACCCTCAGAAAGAATGACGAGCGAATAGTTGCTGGGGTTGTGGCGCTTGTCGTTCATCACCATGTCGATCAGCTTGTCGAGCTTGACCCTGTACTCCGGAATGCAACAGCGTGTGGAAGTGACATAAGCCGTATAGAGAGCGGTGTGGCCGGCGTCGCGTCCAAAGACGCGAAAAATGCCGATTCTCTCGTGCGAACCGACGGTAGTCCTTTGGCGTTCAACCGCATCCATGGCGCGGGTGATAGCCGTGGAAAAGCCGATGCAATATTCTGTATTGCGCACGTCGTTATCCATGGTCTTGGGGACTGCGATCACGTTCAGGCCGCGGCGCTCAAGTTCCGACGCATAACTTAACGTGTCATCGCCGCCGATGGCGATCAGGTAGTCCAGCCCTAGGACTTCAATGTTCTTCATCACGGTGCTGGTTAGGTCATAGACATCATTGGTCGCGCCCTTGCGGATGGTTTCG
>Ga0306922_10000490_pt1 | contig 33002 bp, 28 predicted proteins | sample sta12Cox44000082_FD_203758 | JGI IMG/M metagenome (GOLD analysis project Ga0306922, IMG submission 203758) | Lab enrichment of tropical soil microbial communities from Luquillo Experimental Forest, Puerto Rico - statoxic.12C.oxic.44.000.082 (v2)... | ecosystem: Environmental > Terrestrial >... | reverse complement strand
GACGATGAGTACCTCATCCGAAACATTCCAGCCAGGATCTTCTGGAAGGTCCTGGGCGAATCGCAGCGTACCGGACGCACGGAGTTTTCGAACCGCGAGATGAGGCTCGACGCCGGCCTGGGACTCCCGCCCGTGAAAGACAACTTCGAGAGCCGCCTGATTCTGCTGCGGCACCGCCTTCAGGAGAAGTGCCCTGATCTGCAGATCGTGTCCACCGGCCGCGGTCGGTTTGCGGACGTGCCGACCTTCCCGGCGGTCTGCGCCGCGCTGCGAGACGTCACGCGGAACCCGGAATGGGCGTTCGTCCTCGAGGGCCCGACGTGGCAGGGCCGGCGGATTGCCACATGGGAAGAGCTGTTGCGTGACGCAGGGAAACCCGGTTATCGAAGGAAGGGCATTGGAATGCCGCTTTGGCGGCACACTTTAGTGAGCCACTCGATCCAGACGCGAGTAGAATTGTGCGACTTGCGGGGAATGACCAAACCGTCTCTCTCGGCGCCCGGCGGTCATCCAACCGCGACCCGCGGCGCCGATGTCGCGTCGCAGACGGGACGTGCGCTCGTCTGTGTCCGCGAGATGCTGCTCCGAGGAGAAATCGCGCGCGGAGAACGCATCTCGGAGCTTCCACTCGTCGCACGCCTCGGCATGTCGCGCACGCCGATTCGTCTCGCGCTCGAGCGGCTGGCGCACATGGGGCTGCTCGAAGCGACCGGAACCGTCGGCTTCACCGTGCGCGAGTTCACGCTGGCCGAGGTGCGCGACGCCATCGAAGTGCGCGGCGTCCTGGAGGGGACCGCGGCTCGGCTGGCGGCCGAACGCCTCGTCGAGGCGGGCGAGCTCGATCCCCTCCGCCACTACTGCGAGCTGATGGAGGGGCTGAATCGGCTGACGGTTGACTCTTTCGCCGACTACATGGACGCCAACGAAGGGTTTCATGGAGCGGTGCTCGACCTGGCTAAGAGCGCCATGCTCCGGCGCATGCTCGAACAGACCAACTCCCTGCCGTTCGCCTCTCCAAGCGCCATGGTGTTCCCGACCTCCGTCTTGCCCAAGGCGGATGACACACTGACCGTCGCGCAGGAGCACCACCGCGCGATTCTCGAAGCGATCGGAGAACGTCAGGGCGCCCGCGCCGAATCTCTCGCCCGCGAACATGCGCTGCTCGCCCGCCGGGTCCTCGACGTCGCGCTGTCAGATCAGAATGCGCTCAGCCGCGTTCCCGGAGGTCCGCTCATCAATGTCTCGGCCCGCTAGGGAGCGGGGCTATCGAGGCCTAAACTCGCCGGATCCAGTTTTTTGTATGCAACGACCGTCGGTTGGCGGTTTTAGGCCCTGATTTCTCCAGTAACTCATTGACATTTCACAGATCGCCTGCCTATCCTTGGCCGCCCTGCATGCAGTCGTTGGACTCCTGTCTGCGGGCCCCACTCGACACACGTTCGTAACTTCTCGTTCTTTTGCGGTCCGTGTTCGAAGGAGATTGGTTATGCGCACCTCGGCGAAGTGCCTGGCAATCCTCGTAGTCCTCCTCCTGCCCGGAACTGTCTTTGCCCAAGCCGCCCTCACCGGCACGGTCCATGACGCGTCGGGGGCGGTGTTACCCGGCGTCAACGTCGAAGCGGCCAGTCCGGCGCTCATCGAGAAAACACGGTCGGCAGTGACGGACGGAGCCGGGCAGTACCGGATCATCGACCTGGTTCCCGGCACCTATTCCTTGACCTTCACGCTCAGCGGCTTCGCCACCGTCAAGCGCGAGAACATTGTGCTGTCCGGCACGCAGACGGTCACGATTCCAATCGAAATGCGCGTAGGAAGCATCGAGGAATCGATTACGGTCGCCGGCGAGACGCCGCTGGTCGATGTGCAGAACGCCAAGCGCGAGATCGTGATGAACAACGACGTCATTCAGGCGCTCCCGGTGGCGCGCGCCGTCGGGGCGCTGCTGAACGCCACGCCGGGGTTGACGGTCGATACGAACGGTCCCGCGTTGTCGCCAACGATGACGTTCTTCAATGCCCACTCGAGCACGGCGAACTCGGCCGGCGTAGCCGGCGAAGGGCGCATGACCGTCAACGGCATGACCATCGCGGCCGCGCGGAGCGGCGGTGTGTCGTCATACGTGTACGACACACCCAACTCTGAAGAAGTGGCCATCACCGTTGGTGCCGGACTTGGCGAGAGCGACATCGGCGGCCCGGTGATGAACCTCGTGCCGAAATCGGGCGGCAACAACTTCGCGGGCATGGGGTTCGTCAACTCGGCGGGCAACTGGTCGCGCGGCAACAACCTCACGGACCAGCTCCGCGCGATCGGCCTCACACAGACGCCCGGCATCATCCAGGCGCATGACTTCAGCGGGTCATTCGGCGGCCCGATCAAGAAGGATCGCTTGTGGTTCTACGGCAGCTACCGCAATCTCGACACGCAGACAGCGGTGGAAGGGATCAACGCCAACGCCAACGCCGGCGACCCTGCGCGGTGGGACTATGTCGGCTCACCGATCAACGCCCGGCTCGTGCAGGACCGCCAGATGATCATCGGCCGTCTGACGGGACAAGCGGGAAAAAGCCGCCTCACGTTCAATTCCGAGTATCAGCATCGCTGCGAGGGCACGCCGCTCAAGGTCGACACGCAAGGCTGCCACAACCGCGGCGCGGACTGGATCGGCCTTGGCAACAACACTCCGCCGACGTACCAGTCGCCGGAAGCGACCCAGTCTGCGGCACGCGGTTACTTCGACGCGCCGTACTATCTGAACCAGGCTTCGTGGGCGATGCCGGCGACGAGCAAGCTGCTCCTCGAGGCCGGCTATGCCGCGTTCCGCTACAATCCCATCTTCGGTTTTCCGCCGCCGGACGGTATCACGACGCTGATCCCCGTCACCGAGCAGTCGAACGCCGTCAATCCGGCGACGGGCCAACGCTATGTGCCGCAGCCCAACTTTACCTATCGCGGTGTCGAGCAGTGGGGGTGGGCCGTCGGCAAGACTGACGGCTGGCAGGCAACCGCGTCGTACGTCACCGGCGCGCACAACATGAAGATCGGATATCAGGGCAACCGTCTGGACCAGCTCGATCAGACCCTGACCGACTCAACGCAGCTCGCCTACCGGTTCAGCCAGGGCGTGCCGAACGCGGTGACCTACCGGCTGCCTGACTTCGGCCACAGGACTGTCACGAAGCTGCAGTCGGCCTACCTCCAAGACGGCTGGACGCATGCTCGCCTGACCCTGCAGGGCGCCCTGCGCTACGACCACGTCTCGAGCTACTCGCCGGTCGACGGCAATGGCACGACGCGGACGTCGGTCTTCAATGCGGCGCCGATCTCGTTTCCGGAGGTTCCCGGCGTGAATGCGTACAACGACATCACGCCACGCGTGGCCGCCACCTACGATGTGTTCGGCACCGGCAAGACGGCGCTGAAATTCAACTGGGGTCGTTATCTTGCGTACGCCGCGAATGATGCGCCTTACATCTCGAATAATCCGGCCGTCACCGTCGTTTCGACGGTTGCCAACCGCGGCTGGACCGATACAAACAACGACAAGGTGGTGGGGTGTGACCTCCTGAACCCCGCCCGCAACGTCGGGCCGGACGGCGACGTCTGCGCCGCTGTCGTCGGCAACCAGGTCAACTTCGGTAAGGTAGGCGCGGCGACCGTCGTCAATCCAAGTGTGTTGAGCGGCTGGGGTAAGCGTCCGGGCGACTATCAGTGGGCGACCACGTTTCAGCAGCAGATCCTGCCGCTCGTCACGGCCGACGTCAGCTACACGCGGCGGAGCTTTTTTGGGTTCCTGGTCACCGACGATCTGAATCACCCCGTCAACACGTCGTACGAAACCTACACGCTCACGGCGCCCGTCGATCCGCGGCTGCCGAACGGCGGCGGCTACCCGATCACGATGTATGCGCTCAAGGATACCCTTCCTGGCAAGACATATCTGACGTGGGAAAGCGACTACGGTCCTGAGCGCACGAGCTACTGGCACGGCGTCGACTTCAACCTCAACGCGCGGTTTCGCGGACGCCTGACCACGTCGATCGGCACGACCACTGGCCGCGCGGTTCTCGACGATTGCGCGACGGCGACGAAGTACAACCAGGTCAACCCGATCACCAACACCAACGCCGGTCCCGATCCGCGGGGGTGCCACAGCGTCGATCCGTTCCAGACTGCGGTGCGCGGCTTCGCCTCGTACATCGTCCCGAAGATCGATGTGCTCGTCAGCACGACGATCCGGTCGCAGCCGCCCGTCCAGCTCAGCGGGATTCCGGCAAACGCCACGATCTCCGCCGGCGGTGCCTCGGCAATGTGGATTGTGCCGAACACGGTTATCGCGTCTGTGCTCGGGCACCTGCCCGCCGGTACACTGGCGAATGGCAACACGACGGTTCAAATCACGGACAACGTCAACCGGGTGTACGCGGACACCCGGCGGAACCAGGTCGACATGCGGTTTGCCAAGGTCCTGCGCTTCGGCCGTACCCGGTCCGATATTGGCATCGATATCTATAACCTGCTGAACACGAACTACCCGACGAGTTACAACACGACGTACCAGTACACCGCGGGCAACTCGGCACAGGGCGGCACCTGGGGCAACCCGACGAGCATCTACACGCCGCGGTTCCTGCGCTTCAACTACACGATCAACTTCTGATCGCGGTCGAACGGCTCCACCAACACCGGCCTGGCTCCCTCTCGTGGGACGTCGGGCCGTCAGCGCCGGCGCGCACGCTTCCGAACCCGCTTGGCGACGCCCGTCGATTCGACCGCTCATCACGCGAAGCCAGGAAAGCGCGCCCAATCGCGGTCGTTTCTCAGGATGGAAACTGAAGGTGGCGGGCGGCGGGAAGCGCTGTCACCCATCCCGTCACACTCTCCTGTCGCGTTCCGTCTATGACATGACGCGTCACTCACCGCGAATGCGAAAACCGGAGGGAATAGCAATGAAGATCAAGCTGGCCAGCGTTTACGTGGACGACCAGGAAAGGGCTCTGCGCTTCTACACCGAAGTGCTGGGTTTTGCCAAGAAGGCCGATTTCAGCCAAGGGCCGTTTCGCTGGCTGACCGTAGCCTCACAGGAGGAGCCCGACGGGACTCAGCTGCAGCTGGCGCTTAACGACAACCCGGCGGCCAAGGCCTATCAGCAGGCCATGTTTCAGCAGGGCCAGCCCGCCGCGATGTTTTACACGGACGACCTGAAGGCGGAGTACGAGCGCATCAAATCCCGAGGGGCCGAGTTCACCATGCCGCCGACCCAGGTTACAGGGGCGACGATCGCCAAGCTGAACGACACGGGCGGCAACCTGATCCAGATCACACAGCTGGCGCGCTGGTAGGACTCGCACTCAGCGGGCGCTCGGGGGGCGTCTCACCATCGTCGACCGGCGCTCCTCGGGCTGGAGATCCGACCCGTTGGGTGACGGACAAGAAGGACGTCATGAAATCCGTGCTGTTGGTCCATGATTGACGGCGACGGAGGCCTGCGACCGATGCCCACACCTGAGTGGCGCGCCGAGCAATTCGAACAGCACCGGGCTCACTTGCTCGCCGTGGCGTATCGGATGCTCGGGTCTGCGAGCGAAGCAGAGGATGCCGTCCAGGAGAGCTGGATTCGACTCGGTCGAACCGATGTCAAGGACGTCAAGAACCTGCGAGCCTGGCTGACGACCGTCGTCGCGCGCGTGTGCCTGGACCTGTTGCGGACGCGGACATCACGGCGGGAGGACCCCTTGGACGTGCACGTGCCCGATCCCGTGATCACTCGAGCCGACTGGGATCAGGAGTCCGACGCGATGCGTGCAGACTCGATCGGACTCGCGCTGCTCGTCGTCCTCGAGAAACTGGAACCCGTCGAGCGCCTTGCGTTCGTCCTTCACGACGTGTTCGGGATGACGTTCGAGGAGATCGCGCCCATCGTGGAGCGTTCGCCCGTTGCAACCAGACAGCTCGCGAGCCGCGCGCGCCGGCGCGTCCAAGGTCAGACACCGACGGCAGAGACGGATCTGCACCAGCAGCGCCGGGTTGTCGACGCGTTTCTGGCCGCGGCGCGCAACGGCGACTTCCAAGGCCTCGTCTCCGTGCTCCACCCGGACATTGTGCTGAGGGCCGACGGCGGACCGCTCGCGGGCGCGTCACGCTTGGTGCGCGGCTCCGAAGCCGTTGCTGCGCAAGCGGCAACGTTCTCGAAATTGGGCCTTTCGAATCAGGTCGTCCTAGTGAACGGCAGCGTCGGGCTGGTGTCGCGCCGCGCGGATGGGCGACCGTTCTCCGTGCTCGGCTTCGCCATCGCCGACGGCAAGATCGTCGAGATCAACATCCTGGCGGATCCCGATCGGCTGAGTCGGCTCGATCTGTCTGCTATCGAGAACTGAATTGCTGGCGGGTCGTTGGATACGTTGATGCGTGAATGACTGTTCGCAAGCGGCTCGCGACCTATCGACAACCTGTCGATCGCCACGCAGGTTGTCCAATGGGTCAATGAACGCAGCTCACCAGGCCGCTGCCCTGTAAGCCACAGTCCCTCAAGCTCTTAGACGCCTGCCTCTATCCCCCACCGCTGCTGGCGCTCCGATTGCCCCGTGTCGCCCGCGAAAGGTAGCCGGCGTGGCCGTCTTTACGTTCGTGAAAGTGCGACGAATCCTCGTATGGACGACGCTTGCCGTCGTGATGCTCGCGGTCGGGTGCTCGCACGCGATGGCGCAGCCGACGGCCTGCTGCATCCCGCCTCCCGGCGAGGGCATGTCGCAGAACCCTGAGCCAGTTGCTGCGACCATCGCCGATCGCAGCGACCGGGCCGCACCGAGCGTCGGGGGGAGCGGCAGCAACCGCATGTTTGGCGTGCTGCCGAACTACGCCACCGTAGAGGATCCAGCGGAGGTCCCACCGATCAGCGCATCCGTGAAGTTCAAGCTTGCGGCGTTAAATACCTTTGATCCCTACGTCTATCCGTTTGTCGGTGCTGTCGCGGCAATGAATCGGGGCTTCGGCACCGACGGCGTCGGTTACGCCAAGCAATACGCCGTAACATTGACAGACAATTCCATGGGCAACCTGCTCACGTCGGCGGTACTGCCGTCCGTGCTCCATCAGGACCCGCGATATTTCGCACGCGGCTCTGGTGGCTTCCTCAGCCGTCTCGCGTATGCCGCGAGTCGCAGCGTCGTCACACGCGGCGACTCCGGGCATGCGCAGTTCAACGTGTCGGAGATTGGCGGCAACGCCATGGCGGCCGGGCTCTCCAACATGTACTATCCCGCGAGCGACCGGACCGTGACCGCAACCTTGAGCCGCTGGGGGATGCAGGTGATGTGGGATACCTTGTCGAACGAACTGAAAGAGTTCTGGCCGGACGTGCGGCGGAAGCTTCACCGTGAGTGATCGTGAACGTGGGTGATGCCCGCGGGCCTCGGCCGAGAGGTCCTCGCAAGTTGTTGAAAACAGCGGGGAAGTTTTGTGGCTGGCTGCGGGACGACGTCCGCAACTGGCGGTTACACGACGACGTTCTTCGAATCGCCCGCAAGGAACGAAAGGACATTGTCGATTGCCACTGCGAGGCCTGCTTCTGTCGTTTCCGGCGTGATACCCGCGGCATGCGGCGTGAGCGCCACGTTGTCCAGCGCGCGCAGAGGCGACTCTGCTGGTAACGGCTCGGTTTCGAACACATCCAGGCCTGCTGCGGCAATCCGATTCACCCGAAGCGCGTCGATCAGGTCCGCTTCTCTGACGATCGCCCCGCGAGCGGTGTTCACGAACACCGCGTGCGGCTTCATGAGCTCGAAATGTTCACGGCCGATCAACCCGGTTGTTTCCGGCGATTGGCGGACGTGAACGCTGACGACGTCGGACTGCCGGAAGACGTTTTCGAACGACACGTATTCGATGCCATCGGCGCGTGGCCGAAAGGTCCACGCGATCACGTGCATTCCAATCGCCTTTCCAAGTGCGGCAACTTCCCGGCCGATAGCGCCCGTGCCGATGAGCCCGAGCGTCTTTCCGCGAAGCTGGGTCACCATCGCACGCGGCCACTCGCCGCGTCGCACCTGGCGATCCACGACGACGATTTGTTTGACGACGGCCATGATGAGCGCGATTGTGTGTTCCGCCACAGCGATTGCCGCTACGCCTGGAGTGTTTGTGATACGAATGCCAGCCGCCTGCGCGGCCGCCAAATCGACATTGTCGGTGCCGGTCCCCCAAATGGAGATCAACCGGAGCTTCGAGCTCCCGTTCAACACGTCGGCCGTGAACTTCGTGCTGGCTCGGATGTTGATGACGACGGAGGCGTCGCCGACACGCCGGAGGAGGTCATCGGCATTCGCGGGTCGATCTGTGAACAGAGCGACCTGATAGCCATCGAGCTTCCTGTACGCTGTGCTCAGCGACATCACCGGCGGGGCGTCATCGGGTATCACAATGCGCGTGTCGGGCGAACGAGTCATTCGCGACGACCGATCGCAGAATGCATTCTCGTATCGCGCATCGCGAGCGACACAAGGAGTGCCACGGCGATCACCAGCGTGAGGTAATAGGAGAACCAGGCCTCGTGACCGATCGACTTGAACCAGAGGGCGATCGATTCCGCCGGACCACCGAAGATGGAGGTCGTGATCGCGTACGGCAAGCCGACGCCGGTTGCGCGCACGTTCGTAGGGAAGAGCTCCGCTTTGACCACGGCGTTAATGGAGGTATAGCCGGCGATGATCATCCACGCGGCTGCGATCAGCAGGAAGGCGCCAATGACACTCGTCGTCGCCTGAAGTGCACGAAGCAACGGAATTGTGAAGAGCGTGCCCATCAGACCGAACCAGATCAACAAAGGTTTCCGCCCGATGCGGTCGGATATCGCCCCGTAGATCGGCTGCAGAAGCGAAGCGAAGACGAGCGTGGCGGCGCTGACCACTGTTGTCTGATTGTCCGTCAGCCCCACCGACAGCTTGAGGAACTTCTGCATATATGTCGTGTAGGTGTAAAAGCAGGTCGTTCCTCCGGCGGTGAGGCCCACGACAATCAATATCTGGCGCGGATACCTGCGCAAGGCCATCACCGAGCTTTCCCGCCGCTCGGGCGTTTTGGCTCCGATGAAGTCGGCGGTCTCGTGCAAGTTGCGCCGCATCATGAGCGCAGTGATCGCCAGCAGCGCGCCGATCCCAAACGGGATCCGCCAGCCCCATGCCCTCATCTGCGATGGCGTCAGAAACATCGTCTGCAGCACGAGCAGCACGAGGAGGGCGCCCAGCTGGCCGCCGATGAGCGTCACGTAGTGGAAACTGACGTAGAAGCCGCGATGTCTCTCGCCGGCCACCTCGGTCAGATACGTTGCGCTTGCGCCATATTCACCGCCGAGGCTGAGGCCCTGGAGGATGCGTGCCACGCCAAGGACGATGGGCGCCCCGACGCCGATCGCGGCGTACGTCGGCGTCGTCGCAATCACGAGCGAGCCGAAGCACATCAGCAACACCGACAGCATCAGGGCGTTCCGCCGTCCATGGTGATCGGCGAGCAGTCCAAACAGGAGTCCCCCAACAGGTCGCATGATGAACCCGATGGCGAAGACTATCGCCGCATTCAGCTGCTGAACGACGGGTTCGTTGCCAGGGAAAAACGAATTCGCGAAGTACAGCGCAAAGGCCGTGTACGCGTAGAAATCGTACCACTCGACGAGGTTGCCAATCGATCCGATGAACATCGCTTTCAGCCTGCGACGTACGTCGGTGAACCTGAGCGTCTCGTCTTCTACTGCGGCTTGCATTCAGTTGCTGCGGAGGCGCGGGCGATTCTAGCGCTGAAAACGCGGACTTGCACTGGTGGGTCTGAAAACGGCAAGACGGCGTTCGGGATTCGAACAAGTGTCACTCGCGTCAAGTTCCTGCGTTACCAGTGGTTACGCGCTCGTATCGCTGACGGCTCATCCGCGCAGCGTAGGAACACCGCGTGAGCGGCGTCAGGCTCTCTTGGGCAGCCTCTCCACTCTGAGGTTCAGTTCATCTTCAAGAGGCTCGATTTCCGTGTCTCCTGAGGGGTGCCAGTACCAGGCCCTGGTCGGAGTCGGTAACGTGCAGGCGCGTTCCCGAGGTCAGCCGGTACTTCTCTCGCAGGGCGCGCGGAATCACGACCTGTCCCTTGGACGAAACGGTAGTCGTCGCCATCATTGCATCTTACCATTCGTGGTAAGACGAGGATTTGGCCCCCGCCAGGCACGCGGATCTAAATCCGCGCCGCGTGTCACACAGCGACTTCCGGATCCGCTAGAGGTACCGCGTTCAAGCCGTCATTACTTGTTCGGCGACACCACGATGAGGGCCGGCAGCTTTACGCCGCCGCCGTGAGCCAAATAGACGGTCCCATCTCTTGTGACGACGCCATTTCGAGCACCGTTCTGCGTGGCAACCTGTGCGACGGTCGTCAACTTGCCTGCGCTGTCGGCACGAGCGATCGTGAGCTTGGCCGCCCGAGCTGCACCGACAAACAACAGATGTGTGGCGGAGTCGTAATGGATGTCGTCGACGCCATCGCCGGTCTCCACCTTTGAGAGCACGGCACCATCGCCGCCAACGTTCATCACCTCGGCGGCCGCGTCACAACCGATGAACAAGTGGCCTGCCGCGACGTCCAGGCCCAAGCCGTGGGGTCCCCCTCCTCCACATGCCGGATTCCACGTCGCTACGGTCTCGTGCGTCTTGAGATCGATGGCGACCGTGCGATCTTTGTCTTCCAGGTTCGTATAGAACCGACCGCGTTTGGCGTCCACTGCGTAGCCTTCCGGGTTGCCCGGATAGGTGAGCTTCGTCTTTTGCGCCAACGTGGTCCCGTCAAGGATCCGAATTCCCTGTTCTCCGGGTGTGGTCACCCACACCTCTTTAGTCGGTGCGACGTAGGCAACACCGTCTGGCCTGGAGTCGAGGTGCTGACACGCCACTCCCGCGAGGGACCGGGCGTTGAACGCACAGACCTCGGAGCCGCCGCGATTGCCGATGTACACGACACCCTCGCCAATGCTGACACCGGATGGCCCCAAGACGCGGGTACCGCCGCGAGCCTGGACCTCCGCGGTCGGCAGATTTTGAATTTGTCGAACCTTCCCTGTAGCGACATCCACCACGTCCACTGCGGCGGTATTGCCACCAGGCACCCACAAGCTGTTCGTGGACGGGTCGAACGCGATGTAGTCCATCGAAACGTCTCCCGTGCCGTTGTCTGGCAGTGGGAGCGTATGGACTGTGTACTTCGGAGACGTGGCGTTCTGGGCTGATGTCGAGATTGCCACGATCCCGACGGCGATCACGACCACCCCGATGGTCATCAACCGGAAAATCACTCCGCGCGCCATGATTGATCTCCTTTTGCGCCTGCTTTGGAACCCTTTTATATCTGACGAGGTGTCCCGCCGCCACCTACGCGCCGTGCGTCAACAACGCAACGAGCTTCTCTTTGAAGGTGTCGATGTCGCCGCCCAATGCCTGGGTGGAGCCAGTGTAGACCAGTCGGCCCTTGGCGATGACGGGGATCTCGCTGCACAGCGTCCGGATTTCCTGGACATTGTGGCTGCTGAGGCGCGTGGTCACGCTCTCCGTGGTGGCGAGGCATGGCCGCCTTCAGTTCTTCGAGATACAGTGTCGCCACGCGGTTAGAATGCTACGGCCTATTCACCTCTTGGGAAGATCTAGGAGTTTTGGCATGAGACGACCTTCATTCGCCCCACTCGTCCTGATCGCGCTCTTCACGTCGGCGGCACTCGCCCAACCAGGAACAGACGGCCCCTACAAAGTCCTGAAAACCGCACGGGTCGGCGGCGAGGGCGGCACCGACTACATCTACGCCGACTCGGTCGGCCGGCGCCTGTACATCACGCGCGGCGCGACGCAAGCGCAGCCGGCGACGGACACGCGGCCCGAGGTGCCCGCCTTCGAGAAGCGGTTGACCATCTTCGATCTCGACACGCTTGAGTCTGTGGGCGTGATCCCGGGCGTCGGCGGCAACGGTGCGGCTGTGTGCCCGAACACCGGCCACGGCTTCACCAGCGACCATCCCAAGCCCTCGATGTTCGACGTCAAGACGATGCAGTTGATCAAGACGATCGACGTCCCGGAGCGATTCAGCGCCGACGGCATCTACTGCGACACGTCGAGCGATCGCGTCTACATCGGCAGCCATCCGACGAAGAGCCTGCTGGTCGTCGACGCAAAAGACGGCAGCGTCCTCGGGCACATCGATCTCGGTGGCACGCCGGAGCAGACGGTCGGCGACGACAAGGGCAACATCTACCAGGTCCTGCAGGAGCGGCCGGGCGCCGTTGCGGTGGTCGACGCGAAGACGATGAAGGTGACCGCCACCTATCCGTTCGGCGACAACGGCGGCTGCAACGGGCTCGCGCTCGACGCGAAGAATCAGATTCTGTTCGCGGCGTGCAGCGTCATCGGTCCGGCGGGAACGCCAGTCGATCCTGCAAATCCGTCGCAGAGGTTTGTGATTCTGAGCGCGAAGGACGGGAAGATTCTCGAGCGGCTGCCGCTTGCCGGCAGCTCCGACGGCGCGGCGTTCAATCCGCAGACGATGGAGGCCTTCAGCACGCAGGGCAACGGGACGATGACCATCGTCAAGGAGAAGAGCGCGACGAGTTTCGAAGTGGAACAAAATCTGAAGACGTGGGCAGGCAATGGGGCGCGCACGATCGCGTTCGACAGCAAGACGGGCCATCTGTTCGCGATGGCGTCCGAGGCTGGTCCGCCCCCGCCCCCGCCGCCCGCGGGAACGCCTCCGGCACCGGGCGGCCGAGGCGGCCGCGGCTCCGTCGTTCCCGGCTCGTTCACGATCATCATGGTCGGCACCAAGTGACTGGAGCCCCTAGAAGCTCGGTGCCACGCTTCAGCGCCGAGAACCGGAAGGCGAACCGAGCTGCGCTGCAAGTCATTGAAAACACAGGGCAAATTTCGTGGCTGGGAGGCAGAGATTCGAACCCCAATACCGTGGTCCAGAGAACCGTGCACGGGGTTCCGTCCGTTCCTGTCCGTGCGTTTTCAGGCCGTTTTCGTCGCGACGACCTCGCGTCCGCTTCTTTCCGTTCGGTGTGTTCTCGTGCTGCGTGGCTCATTGTGTCTCGCCCCAGCGAGGCATCAGGGCACGAGCACTGTTTGCATCAACGCGGCTGGGGCAGCCATAACACCTCCAAGTCCTGCTCGCCTTCGAGCGGCTTGATTTCGGGATCACCGGTCAGGAGTGTCGCATGAAATTCGAGCGCCGTCGCGACTGCAAAAGCGTCGGCGTACGCAATGGCATGATTGGCCTTCAGCTCGGCCGCCCGTCGCACTCTTCGGTGCGTAGCCTCCTTCACGGAGACAGGTAGCGTACGTCGCAGTGCCATCCGCCAGAGCGACTCCGCCTGTTCACGCCGGTCGACACGGATCAGCCGATAGTACGCCTCCCCCAAATTGATGATGGACGTAACGCAGTCGGCGTGCCCACGTTCGGCCTCGTCGAGACAGTGCTGGACAGCCGACGCGCCAGGCTCATCCTGCAGCCACGCCAGCCAGGCAAAGGCATCGAAGCAGCACCTAGCGATGCGCTTCACGCCGATGCTCCGCGAGGTGCTCCTTGAGAGCATTGGTGCCTTTGGCGGAGCCGCGGAGTGAACGCCATCCCGCCTGACCTGCGGAGGGCCGGGCTCGCCCGATGCGCGACAAGACGAGGCCTTCGTCCGTCTCGCTGATCTGAAGGCGAACGCCTGAGGTCAAGCGATGTTTCTCGCGCAGATGCCGCGGGATCACGACCTGGCCCTTGGAGGACATGATTGTTGTCGCCATTCTTCATCTTACCTCATTGGTAAGATGGCTAACGCCCCCGCAATTGCAATGGTTGCCGAATCCATTCATGCAGACGTGCGGCACCGCAGGAAGGAGACAAGAAGTGCTGCGGTCAGTGATGGCGTAACTCGTTGAATGTCAAGCGCTTTCGGGTACTCAGTGCGGCTCACATCGTCCTTACGTCACCAATAATCGATCGCCGACGACCATCAAGGCTCCGGAGACCCTGACCGCCTTTTTTTCGCAAATTCTGACCGCGTTCTGGAACTACTATTGCCCGAGAGCGTCGACTGCTCGCCGGAAGAGCGGGCCATCCACGAGATCGACTTCGGCATAACCGTCGCCGATGTTGTTCACCGAGGCGTGACCTTCGGGTGGGCGACGGGGTTGATTGACGCGCCTGCCCATCATGCCTTCGCTGAAGCTCGCTCGGGCCGATTCCTTCACGACTCGCACCGTCACCTTTTTGTGTGTCAGCTGCCTGATGGTGGGCAGTGCCTTCGGCCAGACGCTCAGCCCCGGCAAGGTTCTCGGCCGCTACCGGCAGTACGTCTGGCAGGACTCGCATGGCTTGCCAGTTAACACCATCAACGACATCGTGCGTACCCGTGACGGCTATCTCTGGCTGGCAACAGACGACGGCGCAGTCCGCTTTGATGGGGTCCGCTTCACCGTGTTTGACGCCACCACCACGCCCGAGATGAGCAGCATTCAGATCAGGGTGCTCGAGGAAGACCACGCTGGACATCTCTGGATGGGCACGCTGGGCGGGGGGCTCATTCGCCGGGCGGGCGATCGCTTCACACGCTACACCACGAAGGAGGGCCTGTCCGATAACTACGTGGTCAGTCTGCTGCAAGACCGCGCCGGCAATCTCTGGATTGGAACCCTGGGCGGCGGGCTGAATCTCTTGCGCGATGGACGGTTCGTCGCCTACACGACCAAGGACGGCCTTCCCGCCAATTCCGTCCTGGCGCTCGCGGAAGACGCGGCCGGGGACCTGTGGATCGGCACGAGCCATGGCCTCTCCCGCTTAAAAGATGGACGTTTCACCACCTACACCACAAGCAACGGACTACCCGGCAACGTTGTGGCCGCTCTCTGCTGGAGTCGGTCTGGCGACCTCTGGGTGGGAACGGATGGCAACGGGCTCAGCCGATTCCGAGATGGCCGTTTCACGGTCTACGGCAGGCCGAACGGATTGATGTCCAACCGCGTGTCTTCGCTCTATGAAGACCGAGAGAATGCCCTATGGATCGGTACCGAGGGTGGTGGGCTATTCCGTTATAGGGACGGCCGCTTCGCCGCGTTTACGATGTGGGAGGGCCTGCCCAGCAACTTTGTCCGCCGCATTTATGAGGACCCAGATGGAGACTTATGGCTGGGCACTGAGGGCGGTGGGGTGAGCCAGTTCAGGGAGGGGCCCTTCGGCGTCTACACCGAAACGGATGGTCTGGCCAATGACAACGCTATCACCGTGTTCGAGGACGCTGCGGGTAACGTCTGGGTGGGGACGTTTGCCGGGCTGAATCGCTACAAGGATGGTGTTTTCACGACCTACACCACCAAGGATGGCCTGCCGTATAACCTGATTGTGGCCATCTCCGCCACTAGCGACGGCAGTCTCTGGATGGGCAGCGTCGAGGGCCGAGGGCTCTGCCGGTTCAAAGATGGCCGGTTCACCACATACACCACGACCGAGGGGCTGTCTAGCAATAACGTCTACGTCGTCTTGGGAGACCGGGCGGGCAATCTTTGGGCTGGCACAACGGACGGCGGATTGAATCTGTTCCGCCATGGCCAGTTTACAGCCTATACGACGCGCGATGGCTTGGCGAACAACGACGTGCGCTCCCTGTACGAGGATCGCGCCGGCAATGTCTGGATCGGCACGAGCGGCGGCCTCAGCCGGTTTAGGGATGGCCGCTTCACGACATGGACGACAAAGGACGGTCTGCCGGCGGGGCGGCCAGTTTCGCTGTACTCAGACCATACCGGCACACTGTGGATGGGCACGTGGGGTCAGGGGCTCATCCGGTTTAAGGATGGAGTGTTCACGACCATCCGAACCGAAGATGGACTCTATGACAACGTCGCTCACCAAATCCTCGAAGACGACGACGGGAATCTGTGGATGGGCAGCGACAAGGGTATCTACCGCGCCAGCCTTGAAGAGTTGAACGAGTTCGCCGAGGGCCGACGCGCAAAGATCACCTCCGTTGCGTACGGTGTCGCTGATGGTATGTTGAGCCGCGAATGCAACGGGGGGAAGCCTGGCGGGTGGAAGACGCGTGACGGCAGGCTCTGGTTTGCGACCATCAAAGGCGTGGTGGTCGTGGATCCCCGGCGACGCAACTGGAAGCCTCCGCGTGTGGCTATCGAGCGGGTCTTACTCGATCGTCAGCCGTTCGCCACCGATCAAGTCATTCGCATGCGTCCGGGCCAGGACAACCTGGAGATTCAGTACACGGACCTCAGTTGGAGCCGGCCTCAGCAGGTTACGTTCAAGTACCGGTTGGCTGGCCTGGATCGCGACTGGGTAGACGCTGGGACGCGACGGACCGCGTATTATTCGCACGTTCCGCCGGGTAACTACACCTTCAGGGTGATCGCCGATAACGGCGAGGGCGTATGGAATACAGAAGGCGGGAGCTTCCGAGTCATCGTGCTGCCGCCGTTTTATCGAACGTCGTGGTTTCTGGCGCTGGCGTTGTTCGGCATGGCAGGGTTGGTGGGGCTAATCTGGCGACAGCGCGTCTCGCAGCTGCAGCGAGCGCACGCCGCGCAGCAAGCCTTCTCGCGGGCGTTGATCGCCTCTCAAGAGAGCGAGCGGAAGCGTATCGCTGCGGAGCTGCACGACAGCCTCGGTCAGCGGCTGGTTATCATCAGGAACCTGACGCTGATGGTGTTGAACGGTGCCACCCGCGATGGCGCGCGTGAGCAGATCGACGAGATTTCCGCCGAAGCCTCGCAGGCGCTCGGTGAGGTCAGGGAGATCTCCTACAACCTGCGGCCCCATCTGCTGGACCGGCTCGGGTTGACCAAAGCCGTTGAAGGCCTCGTCCAGAAAGCCGCCGCGGCCTCCACTATCGCCTTCGCAGCCGAGATCGACGACATCGATGGCGTCTTTCCGAAAGGTGCCGAAATCAACTTCTATCGCGTCGCGCAGGAGAGCGTGAACAACATCCTCAAGCACTCAGCGGCCACTGAAGCGAGCTTAACCGTGCGGCACTCGGCGGGGCGGATCCTGCTGACCGTTCGCGACAACGGCCAGGGGTTCGCTCCAGACGCGCCAGAACGGCTGTTCCGTTCTGGCGGTTTCGGTCTGGCCGGCATCTCCGAACGCGCGACGCTCTTAGGCGGTCACGCCACGATCCAGTCGACGCCTGGCAAAGGCACGACGATCATCGTCAGCATCGATCAGCGCAGCATCCCCGATGGCCACTAGAATCCGCGTTGTGATCGCTGACGATCACCCAGTCCTGCGCAAGGGACTTCGACAGGTGATCGAGGCCGACCCGAGCCTCCAGGTCGTGGCCGAAGCGGACGATGGCGAGACGGCGCTGGCGCAGATGGAGAAGCTGCAGCCTCAAATCGCCGTCCTCGACATCGACATGCCGAAGCTGGATGGATTCGGCGTAATGAAAGAGATCCAGCGACGGAGACTCGGGATCGACGTAGTGCTTTTGACGCTGCACAGCGACGAAGTCTTATTTAACGAAGCGATGGATCTCGGCGCAAAGGGCTACATCCTCAAGGAGACCGCCGTCAGCGACATTGCGAGCGGCATCCGAGCCGTCGCCGCCGGTCAACACTACGTGACCTCCTCGCTCACGGCTCATTTGATCCGCCACCGCAGTCGCGAGCAGGCGTTCGCACGGCGCCGGCCGAGCATCGCCGATCTGACCGTCACCGAGCGCCGGATCCTCCGCATGATTGCGCGCGGCCAATCGAGTAAGGAAATCGCCGCCGAATTGTTCATTCACTATCGCACCGTCGAGAACCACCGTACCAGCATCGGTCAAAAACTTGGTCTCCACGGCCACAACGCCGTCCTCAAGTTCGCACTCGAGCACAAGCTCGAGATCTGACTCACCCCCAGCGCGAAAGCCCTTGCAGGCTACCCAAGGCGTGCGTTGACGCGCGCGTGGGCTGACCGCGCCACCAACCTGTGTGGAAACCCACAGAAGAATGTGGGTCTCCCACGCCGCAGAACGTGCGTTGCACTCTATTTCAGGGCACGCACGGGCGCCCTATATTGGCTGCCATCGAACGGATGCAAGCCGCCCGAGGTCGCCATGAGGCTCTTGATCGTTGATGACAATCTCGCGTTCCACCGAATGATGACCAGCATCGTCGCGGACCTGGCAGACGAGATCCACCAGTGCACAGACGGTGAAAACGCGCTGGCGGCCTATCTCACACACCGACCGGACTTCGTGCTGATGGACATCAACCTGGGATCGACAGACGGTATTACGGCGACCCGCCAGATTACGGAGACGGATCCGGCAGCACGGATCATCATCGTCACCAACCATGACGGAGCCGACCTGCGTGAAGCCACCGCGCGGGCTGGTGCGCGCGCTTATGTGCTCAAGGAGAACCTGTTCGATGTGCGACGACTGCTGCACGCATCGCTCTGACAACAAATCGCGAGACGCGAGGAGAACGGAATGAACCGCCAATGGCATCACCGCCGTCCAGTGCGGCCGGCCACATTCACTCGAACAGCAAGAGGAGACACACCATGTCCAAGGACAGCGCGCATATGAAGCACTCATTCACAGTTGTCGTGATGAGTCTGACGACCGTGGCCATGGCCGGTTGTTCGGACACCAGGCTTTCGGTCAGTGCGGCAGCAGCGGCCGCGAACCGCGTCCAACGCGGAAAGTACCTCGTGAGCGTCGTCGGCTGCAGCGACTGCCACACGCCGATGAAAATGGGGCCGAACGGGCCTGAGCCTGACCTGACGCGGTTCCTGTCCGGCCACCCGGAGCAAATGGGATCGCTGTCAGGGGCCAAGCCGCAGGGTCCGTGGCTCTGGGCCGGCGCTGCGACGAGCACGGCATTTGCCGGTCCGTGGGGCGTCAGCTACGCGGCCAACCTGACGCCGGATCAGAACACGGGCCTGGGCATTTGGACCGAAGACATGTTCGTGAAGGCGATCCGCACCGGCCGCCACATGGGCGCCTCCCGCAAGATATTGCCGCCGATGCCGTGGCCGGCGTTCCGGAATGCGAGCGACGAGGATCTCAAGGCCGTGTACGCGTACCTGCGATCCGTGCCCCCTGTGGCCAACCACGTTCCCGACGTTCAAGCGACCACGACCGTTGACATGACCGCCGAGAACCGATGATGCCGAACACACGGTTCGTCCTGGCGGCATGCGCCATTCATGACGTTTCGGCGACGGTTCGGATCGCTGGCGTCCACGAACTCAGACAAAAGACTGTGGTGCTCTTGAGCGCACAGACTTGAACCATGCGCGACGAATACGACCTCGGCGGCGCTGATGCGGGGCGTCGCCGCCTGGACCCAGCGCGTGCTCATCGAGGCGTTACGCAACAACCCCAACCCGCTGAAGCGACAGAAAGGACGATGAGGTGGAGCCAACGACATTCACGCCGCCCGGACCCGGTAGCTGGCAGCTCGACGTGGTGCATTTTCCGCGTCCGGTCACCCGGCTCTTCGCCGAAATCTTCCCGAGGCAATTCGCTGCCGGCTTTGATGAGGGCGCCCGCGCATACGGCGCCCTCCTCGACACGCTCGAGTTCGCGCCGGTGAATGGCTTCATGTACTTCGTGCCGCGTCCGGTCGGCGCGCCGAAGGGCGCCAAGGGAGTGCCGCCACGCTTCCTGTTCAAGCTCCTGCTGCGGCTGCACCCCGAGCTGCGGCACCGGGTGACGGCGGCGCGCGAGACCTTCCTGACCCGGCGGTGGCGTAACGATCTCCGCCTGTGGGATGAAGAGCGCAAGCCGGCCGCGATTCGGCAGCACCTTGCGCTGCAGGCCGTCGATCTGGCCACGCTCCCGGCCGATGCGTTCTTCACCCATCTGCAGCGGTGCCACGATCACTGGGGCCGGATGATCGCGATGCACCATCGTTTCGACGTGGCGGCGCTGCTTCCCGTGGGCGATTTCATCGCGCATGCGGCCGCATGGAGCGGCCTCGGTCCCGCCAGGCTCTGCGTTCTGTTGAGCGGCGCCTCCGACGTCTCCTCGGGCGCGTCGGCGGAACTCGATCGGCTGCGGGCCGCGCTGCGAGCCGATGCAAAAGGCCGCGCCCTGATCGACGCTGCGCAGCCGCCGCGCGAGATCGTCGCCAGACTCCGGTCTGTCGACGGCGAGCTCGGCGCCGCAGCCCGAGGCTGGATGGATCTCGTGTCGTACCGCTTGCAGAACGGGCTGGACATCTCGGAGCTGACCAACGGCGAAACGCCCGAACTCCTGCTGACGACTATTCGCGGCGCGCTCAACGGCACAACGGGGCCGCACCGCAACGTGGACGCCGACGTGGCTACGGTCCGCGAACGTGTCCCGCCGACGCATCACAACCAATTCGACGAGCTCCTTGCCAACGCACGGTTGATGTACCGGCTGCGTGACGAACGAGGCCTCTACGGCGACATCTGGGCCGCCGGGATCATGAGGCTCGGTGTCCTCGAGGCCGGACGCCGGTTGGTCGCCGCCGGCCGGCTTGAACGCGCCGAGTTGCTCCTAGACGCCGGGTGGGACGAGATCCGTGCGCTGTTGATGGATGGCAACGGTCCGACGAACGCGGCGCTTGCCGATCGCGCCCAGCGGCGCGCGGCGCCCGCGGACCCGCCGCCGGCGCTGGGCCCGGCATCGAGCGGACCGCCGCCCGCCAGTTGGCTGCTGCGCGACTCAGCTCGGCTCGAGCAGGCGATCGCGATGGGCATCGCGGAAATCTGGACCGAGTCGTCGGCGCCGAGCGAAGCGCGCCGCGTGCGCGGAATCGGGGTGAGCGCCGGGACCGCCGAAGGCATTGCGCGCGTCGTCCACGATGTGAATGGGTTCGCGAAGCTGCGCCAGGGCGACATCCTCGTGACGCGCTCGACCACGGCGGCATTCAACGTCGTCCTCCCGCTCTTGAGTGGCATCGTCACGGATCGCGGCGGAACGTTGTCGCACTCGGCGATAGTCGCTAGGGAGTATGGGATCCCGGCGGTCGTCGGCTCGCGCGATGCCACACGCATCATTCCGGACGGCGTCCGGATTCGCGTCGACGGCAACGTTGGGGAGGCGTTGGTGCTGTGATTTCCCTGCGCGAGGCATTCGACGTGGGCGCCTTCGGCGGAAAGGCGGTACAGCTCGGCGAAGCGCTCCGCGCCGGGCTCCCCGTGCCGGATGGCGTTGCGCTGTCGGTGGCCGCGGTCGAGCGCGTCGCCAGCGGCGACCAGTCGGCGATCGAAGAACTGGCCGATCACCTGCCCTCGCTCGAACAACCGGTCGCTGTGCGATCCTCGGCTGTCGGCGAGGATTCCGCAGGCGCGAGCTTCGCCGGCCAGCACGCCACATGTCTCGACGTCGAACCGCGCCTCGACGCCATCGTCGCGGCCATGCGTCACGTCTGGGAGTCGGGACGAACTGACGCAGCCCTCGCCTATCGGCGGCGTATGGGAATCGCGGGCGCGCCGCAGGTCGGAATCGTCGTCCAGCGCATGGTGGAGCCGTCGGTCGCCGGCGTGCTGTTCAGCCGCGATCCCGTCACCGGCGAAGACGTCCGGGTGATCGAGGCAGCGTGGGGCCTCGGCGAGGCGGTGGTGGCTGGCCTGGTCACACCGGATCGTTTCCGCCTCGCGCACAGCGGAACGGTGCTCGAGCGGTGCGCGGGTTTCAAGGACGTCCTCATCCGCCGCCGCCGCGGCGGCGGCACCGAGGAAATCGCGGTCGCGGCCGAGCGCGTCGAGGCTTTGTGTCTCGACGATGGGCAGCTCGTCGGGCTCGGTCGGCTGGCGCACAGGTGCGAGACGGTGTTCGGCGGCGCTCAGGATTTGGAATGGGCGCTGACGGGAAACGATCTGGTTCTGCTGCAGCGACGTCCGATCACGGTCCGTGGGAACGAGCAATGAACATCGCGTTGTCTGATGTCCCCTCGCTGGCCGCAGTGCTGGCGGCCGCTTATTCGAGCGGGTTGATCGGTGCGATGGCCGAAAAGCCCGGTGCAGCCGCCGACCTTGCGTTGCGCTGCGGCCTTGACGCACGTGCGTGCGCGCACGTGCTCGACGTCCTCGAAGCCTTCGGCGTGACGAGCCACGACGGCGAGGCGTACTGTGCCAGCCTCGAGCTGTTGGAAGAAGCGGGGCGGCCCATCGCGCTGGTGGAGCTCGAATCGGCCATGTGGCGGCATGCTCCGACGTTTCTTCGCACGGGAGCGCCGCTCGTTGCGATGGACGCCGATCCGCGCGATCGTGAGGCGGTGTATCGGGACATCGTGTCGCCGCTCGGGCAACTATTTGCCACCGCGGCCGACCGGCTCGCGGAACGGTCGGGTCTGACGCCGCAGACGGTCCTGGATGTGGGCTGCGGCTCCGGCGTGTGGAGCCTGGCGTTTGCGCGGCGGCTGCCGGCGGCGCGGGTGACCGGGGTCGACCTGCCCGCCGTCGTCGACCAGTTTCGCCGGCGGGCCGCGGCGTTGGGTCTCGGGAACCGCGTCGCAACCATTGAAGGCGACATGCACACGGTGTCGCTGCCGGAAAGTGGATCGGACCTCGCGATCCTCGCCAACGTCCTGCGGCTCGAACCGACGGAACGGGCGCGTTCGCTTGTCGCACGCAGCGTCGCCGCCGTTCGTCCAGGAGGCTCGATTCTCGTCGTCGACGCGCTGGCTGCAGGCACGCCCGCGGCCGAACGGGCGCGCGCTCTCTATGCGTTCCACCTGTCCATTCGCACGCGCGCGGGACGCGTGCATCGCGCCGCAGAGGTCAGCGAGTGGATGCGGGAGGCGGGATGCGAGGCGCCAGCCGCGATCGCGATCGACGAGTACGTCTCGCTCGGAGCGCTGGGCGCGCTCGTGGCGAGGAAGCCGATCGCGCCGGCATGACCGGAGCTATCGAGGAACGCCGGTTCATGCACCGCTGAGGCTGTCGTTCGCCATACTGCAATCGCTCGGTATTCCGCAATTCCGTAGGTCCGCCATTTGCCGACTGGCCGATCAGAGGCACGCGGGGGCTCGGGGTGATCGGCCATGGTGATTGTATTGCTGAGCTATTCCTGAGTGCCCTATGGCGGTGCGACATCTGGACGCGGGCGCGTCTTTCTCCGCAAGTTCCAAAACTCATCACTACGAAACGCAAGTCGACCCTGACTTCTGGCTCGACACTTGTCGGTTTTTCGAGAGTTCTGCTGCCGTAGCTCCCGAAAACGTCGACTGCCTCAGATTTCGTGAGATTTCTTGTCGGATCCAGTTTTGGCGAGGGACAACGGCAAGACCCGACGTAGAATTCGCCGCCGTCAGGATCCATCACAGCACGCCGATTTGCCGGAGGAACCCGACCTGGTCGTAAAACAGGTTCTCTTCGACGATCTCGCCGTTCTGCCATCTCGCCACGGTGCAGAACTCCAGTTCGAAAGTCTTCCCCGTCGCGTCGTGAACCTTGCCGTCCAGGCCCTTCCACGGCCCAATCATCTTTCCCTTCCATCGGGCGATAGTGCATGTCCAATCGCCCGAGCCGAACATCACCCGGTACGGGTTGTTGTCGAGGTGGTTTTCGATGGACTTGAAAAATGCTTCAGACTCGGCCTGGTGTGCGTCACGCCCGCGGGTCGGATCCGGCTGGCCGGGCCAGTAAACTTTCGTGTCCGTCGAGTGCCGTTTCCGAAACACCTCCCAGTTCTGAGCATTCCACGCGTCGTCGAGCGTCTTCATCCGCTGCAGGTTTTCTTCGGCACTCATGGTCACCTCCAACGCATTTGCCCTGGATACGCGTCATCTGCTGCGCCCATCGGGCATCTTACATCCCACTCACAGCGTCTTCGACCGTTTGTACGCTCACGATCAGGAATCGAGAAGAGTGACGATCTTGGCGACTGCATCGCGTCGAAATGCAATACTTGAGCGTGGGAGTCACGCGCGAGGATGTGGAGAGGCTGCCGGGCACGGCTCCGGCGGCGCTCATTGCACCGGAGTTGCACGGATTGCTCTACGACGCGACGCTGGGGCCGAGCGGTCACAGCGCCCAGCTGTGGACGGTGCGTATCGACGGTCGCGCTGAGGCTATCTCTTATGCAAACCGTACTCGGCGCCAACGGTGTCATCGGTCGTGAGCTGTCGCGCCACCTCCCCGAGTACTCCGACCGGATCCGACAAGTGAGCCGTTCGCCGAAGCGGGTGAACGCGACCGACGAATTATTCAGCGCCGATTTGCTGGATGCCCAGGCGACGGCGGACGCCGTGGCGGGCAGTACGGTCACTTACTTGGTGGCTGGTCTGAAATATGACCACACGGTGTGGGAGGAGCAGTGGCCCAAGGTGATGCGCAACGCCATGGATGCATGCAAGCGTCATCGCAGTGCGCTCGTCTTCTTCGACAACGTCTACGCATACGGCCGGGTCGACGGCGTGATGACCGAGGACACGCCCTACAATCCGCGCAGCAGAAAAGGTGATGTCCGCGCACGAATCGCGACAATGCTGATGGACGAAGCGAAGCGCGGTGAATTGAGTGCGATGATCGTGCGTGCGGCCGATTTCTACGGTCCTGACGCGTCGCTGAGCGTCACACACGCGACCGTGACGGAGCGCCTCAAGGCGAACAAGGCGCCGCAGTGGCTCGACAACGCGAACGCCGTGCACTCATTCACGTACACGCCCGACGCGGGACGCAGTCTCGCCATGCTGGGGAACATGGCATCGGCCTACGGTCAGGTGTGGCACGCGCTCACGAGCAAGGAGGCGATCACGGGTGAACAGTACGTGCGCGTCGCCTGCGAACTATCGGGAAGGCCCTACGCCTTGCAGGTCGTCCCACGGTGGATGCTGTTCTTCATGGGCATCTTCGTCCCGTTGGTGCGCGAGAACATGGAGATGCTCTACCAGTTCGAGTACGACTATCGCTTTGACAGCAGCAAGGCCGAACGGGCGCTGGGTCTCGCGGCTACCGGATACCGTGAAGGCATTGCCGCGACTTTGAGAGCCTGAGGCGGACCATCCAGCTTCCAAGCATGCTCCCCAAAATCGAACCGTCAGGTGTCCGGGGAAATCGAATCAGAACCTGGAGAAATAGTGGAGACGGTGACAAGTCAAATGCGGAAGTTGAACTCCCTGAACGGAATATTTGACCGAGAGGCAGGGATTTGAAAAGGAAACTCGTTGACAGTAAGTTATTGTCCCTTAACGAGATATGGCTGGGAGGCAGGGATTCGAACCCCGATACCGTGGTCCAGAGCCACGTGTCCTACCGTTGGACGACCTCCCAGTGCCAGCCGCGACGCGACCGATGAGCCAGAACTTTTGATTATAGTCGCCGCGCCCGGCACTGGGCAAACCGCTACCCCGTGCTGTCGACGCCCATCAGGGCCTCTGAGCCGTCATCTGCAGATTCACGCCCCGTCGCGTCAGTCGGCTGCTGCTCCTGCTTCCGGCGATGACTGGCCATTCCCCCTTTGCGTCCCGCCTCGCGCGCTTCCTCGCTCGTCCACTCGTGCGCCGTCCCCTTCTGGTGCGCCGCCTTGCCTCCCTTGCTCGCGATGTCGCGCTGCTTGCTCCGATCCATCGACGCAAAACCTCGATCCTCTTTGGCCACGATTACCTCCAGCCCGGACTCGCCATCGCGTCCAGATCTTCCGAGCGCTGTGCACGTTCGCTCGCTCGGGCGGATGTGCAACCGATGTGCCACTCAGCTCAGGTAAATCAACGTCAAGAAAGGACTTAGGAAAGCGCTTTCCCAGCGGGTGCGCAGAGCAGGACCATCCGTGGAAAACACTCGCCCGAGCAAGCTCAAACCACTGACCCATCGCCGCTTCGGGAATGGAATCTGAGGGGAGACTAGTGGTAGCGCGATGCCGACACGATGCGCGCAGCCGCCAGTAGCCGCTTATGGACGCGCTCGCGGCCAAGCAGAACGAGCACGTCGAACAGTCCCGGGCTTACCGACTTGCCTGTTACCGCGACACGCACTGCATGGATGAACGACGCCGCTTTCACACCGCGTGCCTCAGCCGTATTCCTCAGGGCGGCCTCCGTCGACACCGCATCGAAGTTCGGCAACGCATTCAACACCGCTGCGAGTGCCGTCAGATACTCGCCGATCCCCTCAGGCGACAAATACTTCTCGACTGCCTTCCCGTCGTAATCATCGTCTTCGAGAAGACTCACAAACAGGAAGCGCGATTGCGCGACGAAATCCCCGAGGCGCTTGGCGCGCGGCTTGAACAGCTCGAGGACCGCGAAGAACCAGGCATGACGGTTCGTAAGGAGGTCGTCGTGCCACAGCCCCGCGGCCTCGAACCACGGCTTCACACGTCGCGCAAGATCATCGGGCGCAAGCCGCATGATCTGTTGCTGGTTGAACCACTCGAGCTTCTCCGGATTAAAGACCGCGTTGCCGCCGCTGATGCCCTCCAGGGCGAACGCGCGCACGAGCTCGTCGCGCGAAAAGAGCTCACGGCCCTCGAGTCCGTGGCTCGCGGGCGACCAGCCGAGCAGTGCGAGAAAATTCACCATCGCTTCCGGCACATAACCCTGCCTCGCGTACTCCATCACCGAGGTCGCCCCGTGACGCTTGCTCAATCGCTTCCGGTCCGGGCCCAGTATGAGCGGCACGTGCGCAAACTTCGGCGCAGCGACGCCGGCCGCCTGATAGAGCAGAATCTGCTTTGGTGTGTTCGAGATGTGATCGTCGCCACGCACGACGTGCGTGATCGCCATGTCGATGTCGTCCGAGACGACAGACAGGTGATACGTCGGTTGCCCATCCGAGCGAAGGATAACGAAGTCCTCGATGTGAGCGCCGTCGATTTCGATCGGGCCATGGACGAGATCGTCGAACCTGATGCCGCCATCAGGCACTCTGAATCTGACGGCCCGCGGCGTTCCAAGCTTCTCAAACGCGGCAATCTCGCCGGCAGACAGTCGACTGCACGTCCGGTCGTACTTCCAGCCCTCACCTTTCCGCGCGGCCGCCTCTCGTTTCAGCGCAAGCTCATCTGGAGTGCAGTAGCAATAGTACGCCAGACCCTGTCGCACGAACTGCTCCGCGAGATCGCGATGCCGCTCGAGCCGCGCCGACTGGAAGTACGGAGCATACGGCCCGCCGATCTTCGGCCCTTCGTCCCAATCGAGGCCCAACCATCGCATCCCATCGAGAATCCCCTCGACCATCTCCACCGTTGAACGCTCAGCATCGGTGTCTTCGATCCGAAGCACGAACACGCCGCCGTACCGGCGAGCGAACAGCCAATTGAAGAGCGCAGTGCGGGCGCCGCCTATGTGGAGGAATCCGGTAGGGGACGGAGCGAATCGAACGCGGGGAGCCATGCGAATGGCGGTGAGGAAGGGATTCGAACCCTTGATACAGGTTTTAGCCCGTATAACGGTTTAGCAAACCGCCGCCTTCAGCCTCTCGGCCACCTCACCGCAGACGCTAAGTGTACGTGAAATCAGCACTTCCCGGATCCAGCTTTTTCGCTCGAACCTACAACGGTCTTTCAAACCGTCGCCTTCGTCAAATTCGACCGACAAACCGCCTGATTTCACGATGAGAACCGACGGACTTTGGGCACACTCGCAAAAAGGCATTGAGATTCCGGGGCGCGCTGATGGCGCGTTGTGCGTCGTTGCAGGTTCTCCAGTGCGTCGGAGAACGAATGCTGATGATCACCGCAGCGAGGGTTCCGAACCAGACGACGTCGGCAGTTGCGCCGCTGATGACGCTTCAGGCCTGCATCTGTCTATCGACATAGACACATCGCGCGGTCATCGGCTATCCTGATCTCGTGACCGCGAAGGACCTTCGGCGCATCCTGAGGTCCTTCGGTTGCGTCGAGAGCCGGCAACGAGGCTCGCATCTACGCATCGAATGCGGTCGCTGCGTTACGACCGTACCGGTTCATGCGGGTGAAGACATCGGGCCCGGTCTGCTGCGCCGTATCGAGCGCGACCTGGAGCCGTGCCTCGGAAAGGGATGGTTGAAGAAGCCGTGAAGTCTTATCGCGTGGCTTACGAGCGAGACGAGTCGGGCTGGTGGGTCGCCACCGTGCGCGGTATCCGCGGGTGCCACACACAGGGTCGCACCGTCGACGAGGCTCGACGCCGCATCCGAGAGGCGCTGGAACTGTTCGTCGACAATGCGCGCGGGGCCCCGATCGTGGACGACGTGAAGCTACCGAGTGCCGCGACGAAGGCAATTCGCGCTTATGCGACTCTTCGCAAGAAGGCCGACGAAGAAGACCGGCGGGCCGCCCGCGCTGCTCGACGCGCCGTCCACGTCTTGCGAACCGGAAAACTGAGAATGAGCGCGCGCGATGCTGCTCGTCTCCTGGGGCTGTCACATCAGCGCGTACATCAGCTCACGCAAGAAGAAGGAAGCCGATAGGACCCACGCAACGCTACGCGGGGTCCAGGATGGCACGAGCACACCCAGGCTCTCACACGCTCGTGCCAGCTCTGCTCTGAACGCGTGGCGACGCCAGTACTGTTGGCGGAGAGCTGTCGCCCATCTCAGGGTCTCGGCCGCGCGGCTCTGGGGCGCAAACGCGACGCACGACGCGACGAGCAGCGCGGCGTGACCGTAATGCTGTCGCCTGGAGTTACCGAGGATCCCCTCTGTTCGCTTCTCCGCTGCGATACGCATCGCGTCGATGGCGGCGTCGCGGTCCGGGTCGGTCGGCGTGATGCCGGGGCGCGCGCGCTGGATCAGCGCGACCATCGAGGGCGTGGTCAGCTTCGGCTTGTGCCCTTCGTCCGTCATCGCGAAGGATTCCAGCGGATCTCGGACGGTCGCCTCGAGCTCCGTCACGAGCGCATCGCCGATGGCCCCGTTCGACAACAACGTGGCCAGCAACGGGAACAGCGAGTGTCCGGGATGGTCGGGATTGGACCAGCCCAGACCCGGAGACTTCGACAGCAACGTCGCGGCCCCGGTTACGTCGCCAAGGAGCACGCGTAGTAGCCCGACCTGCCGCCCGGCCATCTTGGGACAACGAGCCACGGCCCTCGTAGCCTTCGTTCGGAGGGGCTCCTGCTCGTGACCGTCGACGGCTAGCCAACGCAGCAACCGTGTCAGACTGGGAGCGGCGCGCCACGCGGCTTCCAGCCGCTTGGACAGATCGGGCAGGCCAAGCTCCTGAGCCGCGAGTGCGCCCCCGTCGAGGAGTTCGCCGCGCCAGTGCGACTGGCGCACCAGCCTCGCGGCCGCGTCGCATGCCTTGATCGCAGCCGTCCAGTCACCCTGATCAGCGAGCGCCTCATACCAGGCGAGGCACGCCTGAGGCCGCTTCGTCTTTCGCGCGATCCGCTCGAGACCGTCGACGCCGTCTGCACGAAAGACGGCGTCGCGCAGCCATCGCTCGTGCTCGGTCTCCCACTCGTCCTTGGACGGGCGGAACCGTTGGAGGCGCTTCACCCACTGCGGAAGGAACGCCCTGAGATCCGGCAACACTCCCGCCGAGACGTCCTCCATATCCTTGATCGGACTCAAAAGCGTCCCGACGCCCTCGACCTGTTCGAGTGCGCGAAGTATCGCGTCGGCGCGATTGCGAAGCGGCGTCGTGGTGTACACACTCGCGACGTACTGAGCGACGCACGCCCGCGCGTCGACTCCCAACACCTCCTCGACGAGCTCGTGCTGGCCGAGATCGATGTCGACGCTGGCAATCGGCGGCAAGATCGCTTTGAAGACGGCCCTGGCGCTCGCGTGATCGCCCGCGAGGAAGGCTTTCGTGGCCCGACGGAGATGCTCGGTTACGTCGTCCGGGTCCGCGTGGCCGATGCGGCGCGCCGCGTCCGCGAACGATTGGGCGTCCTCCACTATCCGCTGAGACGGACGTGCGGGCCTCCAACCCGACGAGGCCTTGGTGGCTCGCCCGATCAGCGTGTCGACGACCGATGCCTTGACGTCCTCATCGAGCTCATCCAGGACGGCGCGCACGGCTGCACGCAGCTCTGGCGCGCTCATGGCTTCCAGCGCTCGGTCGATCTCGGGGTCTTTCGCCGGCACGCGACGTCGCCGGTGGCGAAGACCTGTCACAGTGCCCTCCGCGCCTACGCCTTGCGGACGCGTCGAAGAGTCGCGGTCGCAGAGCGCGCGTGGCGAGCCTTCGCCACCCGGAATCCGGCGACGGTCGTCCATTCGCCGCGCTCGACTGACTTCACGAGCCTGCGCTCACCCGCGTCCAACACGAGGTCGTGCCCTTCACGGCTGCGCTGCTTGAGGCGGGTGGCTGTCGTCGATCCAGGTCGATTTGCGCGAGGCATCTCGAGCGTCAGCATAGCGCATGCGCAACACGGCGTGGGTTCCTCCTGATCGCGCGCTTGCCCCGCTAGAATGGCGAGCGTCGCATGCCGAACGCTCGTGGCCACTCCTGGCGCTTCAAGACACGGTTCCGCAGGCACGCCTTCGGATGGAAATCGCAACCAGCCATCACGCGGCTCCAGGAAGCACTTTCCGAGATCAGGCAGGTCGCACGCCTCGAGCCAATTCTCGCGGCGGAGGGCGCGATCGCGTTGCTCGAACGCATTTCGCCAGCCCTGGAGCACGTCGACAGCTCGTCCGGCGCGATCGGTAGCGCCGTCAATCGCACGATCGCCGAGCTCGTCCCCGTCATTGCCGGCGCGCCGGCCGACGCCAGAACACGTGCCGCATGGCTCGATCGCCTGTTCGAGGCCCACGCCGCGGACCAAATCCCTTACATCGAGCGCTCGTCGAGTACTGGGGCGAGCTGTGTAGCTCCGGGGGACTTGCGTCCGAATGGGCCGACCGCCTGATCACCATCACGCGCCTCGCGCTCTCGTCGGACAAGTCGACACGTGGTTATTTCCACGGCACGTCGGCGTGTTGAGCGCCCTCTTCACGGCCGGGCGTTACGACGAACTAATCGAACTCGGGCAGAGCGATGTCTTGTGGTCGTACAAACGGTGGGCTGTGAAGGCCCTGGCTGCACAAGGGCGAAGCGCTGAGGCGATCGCGTACGCCGGGCGTTGCCGCAGCCCGTGGGCCAACGACCGTGACATCGACAGCCTGTGTGAGCGCATTCTCCTGGCGTCAGGCCGCCCGGCGTCGTTCTGGCGGACCTCGTTCGTCACACGCCCGGTGAGGAGGGCAAGTGGTTCGCCGCCGCGAAGGATGCGAAGCTGTTCGACGAGGCGGTCGCTCTCGCCAACACGACGCCGTGCGATCCGAAGACGCTGACTCGGGCGGCCCGCGACTTCGCCCAGACGAATCCTGTGTTTGCCGTTGAAGCGGGGCTCGCAGCCCTTCGTTGGCTCGTCCGAGGCTACGGCTACGAGGTCGCGCCCCTCGATGTCAGGGCCGCCTACTCCCACACCTTGACGGCCGCAGCCAACGCCGGCGTCGACGCGGCGGTACGGACCCGCATCCGTGCCCTCTTCGACGATCCGGCCGCTCGCAGCGGATTCGTCGCAAGCGTCATCGGGAAGCACGTGGACCTGGATTGACCCGCTCGCACCGTAGCGGACGGATCGCCCGAAGCTGCCGCCGGTGACACGGCCCGCGAGGGCGTACGCGTCACCACCGATTGCGTGACGTCCATGCTGTATGAGCCCCGTTCCTGTGTGCGAAGCAACGTGTACCCGAAAGGCACACATTGGCATCGGCTCCAGTGTGCCCACCAGTGTGCCCGCACGCGGTCCGACGCCCATCATCCGGCAGCCAACGCCAACTAAGCTCCCAATAAAAAAACGGCCTGAAATCGTCGATTTCAGGCCCGTTCCGTGACTTCCAGCAGCCTTAGCAAACCGCGGCTTTCGACCACTCAGCCACCTCACCGCGTACCTGCAAGTATACGGGATAGAGACACTTACACGAAAACCCACGACAGCAACGCGGTGAAGGCGACCCTCGATTAGACCGTCGCCTTCGACGCTAAGTGCAGCCGCAAGAGTGCTTTGTATCGTCGAGGCCACACTCGTTTCGGGCACACCGTTTGGGCACATTTCTGAGCAAACACGGCGCGTTCTTCACTCGGTCTGTTCAGAAAACGAAAGGAAAACGCGAGAAGGCGACGGTTTCTTTGACCGTCGCCTTTCTTCGATGAGAGCCGACCTCGCGCTCATCGAGCTCATCACGGTGATCGAGCGCCTGAGCGTCCCCGTCGTGCCCGGCGTGAAGAGGAGGCTGGCTACCCCGCGGTTGGCTACTACCACATGGCACAGTTCGCGATCGAAGCGCTGTCGGAAACGCCGGCGAAGGAAATCACTCCGGCTCAAGGCGCTCGCGAAAAGCCTGACGGAGACGCACCGACTCGTACCACCTACGAAGCGGCGGCCAGTTCTCCTTTCAGCGCAGGTGCGACGCGAGTTCCGATCGCTTCGATGGCGCGCATCAGTTTCGCGTGTGGCAATGACGCTGCGTTCATTTGAAACGTGAGCCGCGAGATCCCGCCCAGCTCTTTGCTGAGTCGAAGGATCTTCTCGGCGACATCCTCAGGGTTGCCGATCAGCAACGCGCCTTGCGGCCCTCGCTGGGCGTCAAATCCCGCGCGGGTCACGGCCGGCGAACGCACGGCTGCCCTTGTGGCGCCGTACACACTATTCGACGACAACCCTTTGCTGCCAACGATCGACGCATTCAGAATGATTGAGGCACCGTCCGGGAGCAGCGGCAGCGCCTTTTGCTCCTCAGAGGAGCTCTTCGATCACGTGAACCGGTCCGTCGACGCGAATCTCGCCAGTGCCAACGGCAAGCAGCCTGTTCAGGAAGGAATACTTCGGTTCGGCCGTCTCGAAGCGCGGCAACGTACGAAGGTAAGGGGCGCCTGGTGCTCCGTCGTCACGAATGCCTTCGAACGTCATGTGGATGAGGGCGCCATCGTCGGTCTCCAGCGTGACCCGTAGGTCGAGCTCGATGACGCCGTCCGACCGTTTGACCGATCGGAAACGTGACACGAGTGCCAAGAGGGACGGGGCCGATGTTTTGTGTGGATGCCGTGTTCAGACGAAGCGTTATGAGGGAACGCGACTTTCGACGGGTGACGGAGGGTAACTCGTCAGAGAAGCCGA
>Ga0306922_10000485_pt1 | contig 33203 bp, 26 predicted proteins | sample sta12Cox44000082_FD_203758 | JGI IMG/M metagenome (GOLD analysis project Ga0306922, IMG submission 203758) | Lab enrichment of tropical soil microbial communities from Luquillo Experimental Forest, Puerto Rico - statoxic.12C.oxic.44.000.082 (v2)... | ecosystem: Environmental > Terrestrial >... | reverse complement strand
GAGCAGTGTTACCAATACGTATACTACCAATCCAGCTTGTGCGTACCACATTGGTTTTCTGGTTTATGCGCCGGAAGATACCGGAAACCAGTTTCACGTATACAATGAATACACTGACCTTAGCATTACTGGCCCTGGCTTTGCGCTCACTGGCAATCTGCATAGCAATACGACCGTTGACGGCCTTTCAAGTACGGCGAACTTAATAGGCGGCGGCGTCAATGTCGGTTCCACCGTTACGGGAACGGGAATACCTGCGGGCACTTTCGTTTTGAGTGTGGATAACACAAGCTCGGTAACCATTACGAGTGCGGCCACGATCACCGGTTCTTCAATGCTAACATTCAAGGTTAACGCCTTGATTGGTCATTATCCTGGAGCCATGCGTACTAATGACCTCAGTCCTGGTGCGTTATGGTTCATGTATGGACCGGTCCTCGCCCAATATTTCCCTAATGATTTTCAAAGCTTCCAGCGCCCTACAAGAATTTCGGCTGGGAATTGGGTGTCGTATTCGTCCACGGTCTATCGATCTGGCAACCGTCTTACGGGGCCTCCTGGTGACTCAGGGATTGACAGCAACGGCAATCGCTCTCTGGCTGGAATGATTACCGGCACCAATGGTCTTGATTTTACGAGAGCCGATCCTCCGGCGCCAGGCATACCGACCACCTACAGGATCGGGACCAGAGTCATCAATCTTCACGCTTGGGACCCTATAACGATCGGCAGCCAAGTGTGGGTGCCAGCTCTTGAAGATGCGAGAGACGTAAAAATTTCTAATGCCAACCCGGCGGTAGTCACTAAGACCGCGCACGGATACAAAGCCGGACAGCTTGTCTCGTTTGTAACCTCAATTGCAATAGGTTCGGTCGTCAACAGCGGCAACACGTTCGTCGCGACTATAACCGCCGGATCGAACATTGTTACGGGAATTATGGATACATCAGGGCTTCAACCCGGCATGGTTGTCAATTATCCTGGGTTCATTGCCAATTCCCCAACTCACTTACCGCTCACGTCTTTTCCGCAGGGAACTACGGTGCTGTCCGTTGACAGCATGACGCAAATTCATACGAGCATCGCGGCAACTCACAACGACACCCTGATTTCATTCCAGACGTTGCCGATACCGATCTTGCCGGGCGTCCAATACTGCGTCTTGGCAGCTGGTCTGACGACGGACACGTTTGAGATCGGAAACACTTGCGGCGGTGCCGCGATCAGCACGGCAGGATCGATCAACTGCTACAATCCGGCAACGGACGCTTTGTGCATCTATATCCCAAACGGCGGGATGTACGTCGATCGGGTGGCGGTCGATGGCATCACCACGATGAACATATTGGGGACGCCGGCCCCAGTGAGAATTTCCAATGCTTATGCTGGCGTCTTTCCGGGGCCGACATTCTTGCAGGATGTAAACGCCTCGCTCAACTGTGGGGTCATGACCTACTACGCGGTGCGCGGATATTTTATGTCGGCTAACAATTTCGGCTTCAACACGGGGGCGACCTACAACAGCGGCGTTGGAGCGCTACAAGAACAGCTGGTCGATATCTATAGCGAAATCGTCGATCCGGTTGCGGCAACGACATGCGCGCCTATGGGGGTGCGTGTCAGTGCGGCGAACGATCTCGTTTCCCTATCGTGGAACGGTTCGTTGCCAACCCAGAATTATCGGCTGTATTACGGCTTCAGCGCCGCATCGCAGCCGTTCCTGGTCGGCGATGTAATCGGGCTGTCAACGACCTACAGGCCCAATTTGCAGACGCCACAAGTGATGTACTTCAAACTGGTGTACCTCAACAATGGCGCCGAGCAGGGCTCGACCGTGGTGTCAACCTACGTCAGCTCGTCAACGGCCTTCGTAAACCAGCATATCACACGCGCGCTTTTGGACGGCGCCGATCCGGTGACGATCGATCGCACCTATCTCGATGGGGCCGATTCATTGCTGACCGCGCAAGGGATGCACAATGCTTGCATCTCGTGGTCGGACCCGCATTTCGGGGTCGTGCAAAACATCAGCGGCATCGTTACTAAAGTCGAAGATTTGTGTGGAACCCATAAACAAAGGCTGAATGATCTTTGGTTTTGCACTGGCGTAGCCACTCTATGCACAGGTGCTTCGACAACGTCTTACAATCCGACCGGCCTCGGGAACACAACGCCGGGGCTTGTCCATGCCAATATCAATTCATTCGGCATCTATGGCGGATTGCTCGATGCGAACAATCATAATGGACGACTCAATCCGGTTCGGCAGGCATCGGAATTGACAGTTTTTGCGTCTTACCAGCGCGCCAGCGCGACTGGTGACGTGACCATGCTGGCAACCGGCGAGTTCGGCGGTGTTTCGCTTCAGCATCTCGGCACCGGCAATGCGTCATTTGGGTTGTATGATGACGTGGGCCCGTCGCAGTTCGCGACCGCGTCGCTGGCGACAACGATCAACACGCCGCACGTTGTGTTTGGGACGTTTGGCTGTCGCAACGCGGCCGGAGTCATCTCGCCGACGTGCCTTGCCAACGATACGAGTCCTGGAAATCTGAAGATTTATGCGGACAACACGCTTGGAACTGTGCCGACACCGGCTCTGCATTCCAATTACGGCGTGTCTCTCTTCACAACGTTGAAGGGCACATTTTCTTCAGGCCTGCAATTTCCGTGGGTCATAGGCACGCTCAATTCAAAATTTGCCTACGGCGCTTCGACTTCGACCTATACGATGGAGAACAATCAATCGAATTTCACGATGGGGGCCGTCGGATTTTTCACGCAGGAAATGACCGCGGCTCAGGTATCGGCGTTCACGACATTTTTTCAGAACACCGTTTCGCCGCCTGTTGCGGTGCACTTCTCGCCGACCACCTATGGTGCGGTGTGCAACGGCTCGACGGACGACAGCACTGCGTTTACCAACATGCTTGCAGCGATGGTGTCGTGGGACAGCAATCCGGCCAATATCAGTGTGGCTGGGGTCATCCAAGTCGATATGCCGAATACGGGTTTATGCGTGGGCACGGCAGGCGCCAACCTCGTCAAGGGAACCGGCATCAACCATCAGGTCATCTACAACGGCCAGGGAACGGCGGTCTCCGGCGTCACCGACCTCGGGACCGGAAACGGCTTTGGGTTCGGCGTTGCCGGTATGGCGGGCAACAACACGAGCCAAGCCCTGGTCAACACCGTGCGCGCCGGCGCCACGTCGGTGCAATTGAAGGATTGTCCTGGCCCGAGTTGCGCGACGGAATTGGCGCTGTTCACGGTTGGTGATTGGCTTGTGCTGACGGGTACTGATATGGGCACCGGCTCAGGTTGCGGTGGCTATCCGCCCAACCCGCAGTTCTTTCAGCACCTCAAGATCACAGCCAAAACTCCTGGCGGCCAGATCAGCTTCGGCGACGTGATCCGTCACGACTACGAGCAGGGGTGGCCAAATTATTGTCCAGGAACTGCATTTCAGCCTTACGGAGGTGGACCGGCGACCATTTACCAGTTGCCTCACGAATGGGGCGTGGATGTCATTTATCAGAACATGACGATGACGACCGCCAATCCTGGGGCGTGCGGGAGCACGACCGTAGGGAAGAGCATCCAATTCAAGAATGTGGCCATCATTGGCAACAATGTTGCGTGCGGTGGCTTCACTGGCGCGTCGTGTCAGGCGGCTCCGTCGCAAAATCTGGTGTTCAAATTAATCAATGCGACGATGGCGACTGGCATCGCTAGCGATTGCAAACTTGAGGTGGACAAAATTATAGAGACATTCATTGTGCAGGGCACGACTGTTCAGAACTTCAACGTTCAGAGCAATTCCGTCAATCAATTTTATCTGTCTCATTCGACTGTCAATGGGTCGATGAATTGGACGCAAAACACCGGAATATATGGTTCCACCATCAGTGCGTTGAACGGCGGCGCTGGCTTGGGGATAACTTATGGCCAGACGATAGTACGGAATTCGGCTATCACGACGTTTCAGATAGGTGGGCAGACGCAGGATCAGTTCGACAAGATCGGCACCATGACGAACGGGGTGTTCCTTCTGCCGCGCGTATTCCAGACTTCGGGGAGCATGGGGAGCACCGGGCTGTTGACAGGCAACATCCGGATCACTGTGGACTCGACGGCTGACTGGAACAACGCCTCGATTATGACGCCTCCGGGGCCGGTTGGGGGGTGCAACGGCAATGGCGCAAATCCGTCAATTTCGGCCTTCACCATCATCGATGCGACGCATTTCGATCTCCCCTATGCGATGTCCACGACCTACGTTAGCTTCACCACGCCAGGGTCTTCGCCGGGGGTGTTCACGTTCACCAGCCACGGCCTGACGACGAACAATCAGGTCACGTTTGGCAACATCGACGCTGGCGTCACCGGCATTACGAGCGGTACAGCTTATTGGGTCGTCGCGCCCACCTTGAACACGTTCGAGGTGTCGCTGACAAGGAATGGCACTCCGATCAATATAGGCGGCACTCAGACGAGTCAGGCGTACATCCAATGCGAGGGGCAGGGGACGCCGTACAGCAAGACTTTCTGGCCGCCGCCGTGGGTGATCCCTGGTGCCAATTATTTTTTCATCAGTGCCAGTTCATCTCAGTTCACGACGGTTGGCCCGATCATTCATGTCAACGATGTCTCGGTCAACGCCAACGGCAGCATCTTGCTGTCCACGAACCAGACAGGGAGCCTGCCTGTCTTTCCTGGGACCGGCGTCACGATGAAAACCTTTTCGGCGCCGCAGTGGACGGCGAGCAATTTGACTGGCAACGATGACGTTGTGGATTTGTCTGGGCCCAACCAAACGCCTGGAGCCCCGATCTGGTCGTTTAGCCAGAGGCCGTACTGCACGTCGTCCGGTCTGCCGGCGTGTCATAGTCCGTCAGGCACGCCGGTCGTGCCTGTCTTCGGTCAGGTCGTGGACGAGATCATTTCTGTGGACATCCCATATTCGGGGACGACGACGACGCTCACGGCCTCGCATGGGACTCCGCCTCCTCCTGTTCAGATACTCGGGAACAATTCCACGACCACCACCTGGACCACTGCGGTCGATGCGAAAACGGCCAATGGAGCCTCGGGACCGCGCGTCATGACCCAGACGACGACATCGGGGGCGGTGGGCGCCGATGCGTTGAACCCGTCCGGCGCGGGCGCGTGGCTTCAGAACAGTCAGATGGGCATTGCCTTCTCGTCGGTTCCCAGTGATTGGGGGACTACGAAGGTGACGCAGACGTTCCAGACGACGATGACTGGATTAGTTAATCCGGCACAGGAATAGATAGATGACCGTTCAGGTTGACGTAACAGGATTTAGCACGGCAGGCGCCGGCAGCGCAACAACCGACACCTTTGGAGGCGTAAGCGATATCCACAGCCTCGCGCTCAATGTCGGCAGCGGTCCCAACGGCACGGCACATCTCGTTCTGGTGGTCGGAATTGTAGGCGTAGGTGCACCGGCAGGCGCCAGCACCATGACTTCGGTCGTGTGGGGCAGCCAGACTATGACGCAAATCGGGACATCTTCAGCGAGCAATGGCGATTTGTGGCTATTCGGATTGTTGGCCCCGGCTACGGGAACGCAAACCTTGGCGTTGACCTGGAGCGGCACCAACCAGATGCAAGTTGGATGCGCGTCATTTGTCGGTGTGAATGATTCGTCGTTCGCAAGCGCTTTTACGCATTTTACCGCCAATCACAGCAGTCTCTCTCCTAACTCCGTGACGGTCACGACATCGGCGGGCGATGTCGCGATGGCAGCTCATGTGACTGGCGGCAATTATTCGACACCCGGCAACATAGACATCGGGCACAACAACTCAGGTGCGCTCAACTCCGGTGCCGAGAACTACGACACGGCAACCAGTCCGACTTTGACTTATGCATTTACTGCCGGCAGCAACTGGTCGTCCATCGGAGTTGATGTTGTTCAATTTGCGGTTGGTCCTCCACCATCATTGCCGGTCGGTCTTATCGGCCTCGCCGCAAGCGAATGGTGACGCATGCCGATCGCTCATGTGCAGGGAAAGGCCGGGGCTGCAACGCCGGTTACATCATTCAGCCAAACATTCGGCGCTGCGGTTCAAAGCGGTAATTGCGTTGTCGGCGGCGTTATTACCAGCACGTCAGGACCCTACACCATATCTGATGACAAAAGTAACACATATATCGTCGTAGATCATATCACGGCGGCATTTGATAATTTTATTACCTTTATTCTCGGAAACATTACCAATGGGCCAATTACGATCACAGTGTCCGGTTCGGGAGGCACAACAGGAAATTTTGATCTTTTGATTGACGAATATTCCGGCGTCAAGCAGATCACCAATCCAAGCGATGGTCATTCTGCAACAGACAATGCGACGGTTGGGACAGGAGCAGGATTTAACTCTGGTAATTTGACGACAACCATTGCCAACGACTGGATTTGGGGCGTCGGATATTGCAACATTGGTACTATTCCTGGCGTCGGAGCTGGGTTCACCTCAAGAGTCTCAGAAAATGCATTTTTTGGTGCGTTGACTGAAGACAAGTCGTTTGCGACTCCTGGAACAACAAATGCTGCTTTCACCAATAATGGCGCTTCGACAGCTGACTGCCCCGCCGCTGCCATAGCATTGCAGCCCGTTGTTGCAGCAGCTGCGCTAGGATACGCTGAAAGCGAGTGGTGACGCATGCCTACGAATTTTCTCCGCTATGCAGGAACATCGGGCAACAGCGGCCTGCTCACGTCGCTGCTGACGCTGATGACGACAGAGCTTAATTCGCTCCCCAACGGGTCGGTGATCGTTTCATCGGTCGGCGGATCGAGCGGTCTTTTCACTAATGCCAACACCGGACAAGCGATCTGGGGCGAGGTGTTCTTTTTTGCTGGCAATCCCGCCATTTTGCCGGTTGCTGGCGCCAACCTCGCTGGCTGGTGGCTGACCTCGCCTGACAGCGGGACCACGCTAGAACCGACCACGGCCGCCCCCGCGCGCGCACCGGATTTCATCATCCCCTTGCCCGCTTCTACCACCTCGACGACGAGCACAGTTGTCAGCGGCAAGTCGAGCAGAATTTTGGTGCCGGCGCTTCAGTTCAAGGTCTTGATCCAGAACAACGCGGGCCTGACCCTTTCGACCGGCTCCGTAACGGCGCCGTTCCTCAAGCTCGCAGCATGCGCTGATCAGTACTGACCATGAAGCTCGTCGGCCGAAACCCGCTCGCGTTTCCTGACGGGTTCTCGCCGGGGATCGACTACACGCACCCCGCGGCGAAAGGTATACGGTTTTTTTCCGGCATTGCGCTGACTGGCAATTTCATTTCTTTGACGGGAGGTGGTGCCCCTGGGACGATCGCCGGAGCGCCGACCTCGGGTCTCGATGGCGCGATCGGCCCAAACACGGCATTTGCGGCCTCGACAGCGAATATCCAATTCTCAGGCTTCTTCACTATAAACGATCCGTCGCAGACGATTGCCTGTATATTCATTATGACTTCGGTGGCGGCCGGCCAGAAGACAATGTTTTCCAACACATCCACAATTAACACCGGTTACAGGATGTTCGTAAACGGCGTCACCTTGGAAGGGGGGGCCGGCACTACAACGCTGATATTTTCTCAGAACCTATCGGCGAATACCCCGTACTTCGCGGCCATGTCGCTGAGAAGTGGAAACAGCAACGCAGTGATCACCAATCTTCAAACCGGTGTGGTGCGAACAAGCAATATTGCGACGGCTTATACATCGGTAACGCCAAGTGGGGCAGTTATTGTCGGCAATGCTCCGACAGCGGCGGCGTCCAATTTCAAGATTGCTGCTGTCATGACTTCTCCGGCCTATCTATCGGCCGCACAGCTTCTCGCCTGGGCGAATGATCCGTGGTCGTTCTGGTATCCGCAGATTGCCGACGCTGAGCTGGACGAGGAACTTACCGGTTTTATACCTGTGGGGTATTTGTCAGAGCAGGCATTTCAGCCGCCGTACCCTAAAAGGACTTATGCTGCCTTACGAGGGCGATCGGAATTTGGAGTATTTGTGCCCATCCTTCCGATGGGCTGGGAAGTGCAGCCGCCTCAGCCGCCTCATCCGCACCCCGAGCAGCGCGCTGCCGGCATCATGCGAGGTGATGACGGTATTCAGAGCGCAATGGTCCGTGTGCTTCGGGAAGGCTGGGAAATCCAGCCGCCGCAGCCGCCATTCGCACCAAAGCCGATCAGATTTGGAGCCGTAGCCAGGGGCGACGATGGCACTCAGGCCGCAATGGTCAAGGTGTTGGCGCAAGGTTGGGAAGTGCCGTCACCGCAGCCGCCTCATCCGCGCCCTGAGCGCGCCGGCGCCGTTGCCAAGGGACAAGATGGCATCGATCTGCCAATGACGGTGGTGGCGGCCCTCAGCCCGTTCGTGTTCGACCAGTCGCAGCAATTCCAGCGCCGTTTGTGGCAACAGGCCGGAGCCGTCATGCGTGGCGACGACGGCATCGAGGCGCCTAAAGTCAACGTGTTCCGGGAAGGCTGGGAAATCCAGCCGCCGCAGCCGCCGCATCCTCGGTCTGAGCGCTCCGGCGCCGTAGCGATGAAGGATGACGGCAATGAAGCTGTTCTGGCGCCCCCGCCTGCCCTGAATGTGTGGTGGGAGGCAATCTACGAGCAGTTGCCTCATCCAAGACCGGAACGCTCTGGACTAAGAGGGCGGTCGGAATTCGGCGTGTTCGTTCCAATCCTGCCATGGGGATGGGAGATCGCGCCCGTGCAGCCGCCGCAGCCAAAACCGTGGCGGGCGGGCGCCATCCTGCCGAAAGAGGACGGCAACGAAGGTCTCTATGTCGCGCCGGCCGCGCCGACCGTTATTTGGGGATGGGAAGCCCCGCAGCAGCATTTGCCGCGCCTCTTTCTCAGTCGCGGCGAGGCGTTGGAGGGACTCAGTCAGTTCGCGTTCTCACAATTGGCACCATGGTGGGAAAGTTGGTCTGACCAGCTGAGGTTTCATCGCCCAGCCCCAATGTTCATGCGTGGCGATGACGGCTTGGTTGCCATCGCCGCCGCCCCGCCACCGCTGCCCAATATGGCTTGGCCGGCGCCGGATGCGTGGCCGCATCCTCGCCCCGAGCGCGTTGGCGCTGTCATGCGCGGGCATGATGGCATCGAGGCCAAAATCATCGTGCCGCAGCCCTATGGTTGGGAAGTGCAACCCGTCCAACCGCCGCATTTTGGCAGGGAGCGCGGCGCGCCGCTGATCCGTGGCCACGACGGCGTCGACGCCCCGCTGGTACTGGTCCCCGCGCCGATCACGTTCTGGCCGTCACCGGATGTCTTTCCGCGGATGCGCCCGGAGCGAGCCGGTGCCATTGCGCGCGGCGACGATGGCGCCTACCAGCGACTGATTAGCCCCTTCCCGGAAGGATGGGCCATCGCGCCGTTTCAGCCACCGCATTTCGGTCGCGAGCGCGCCTCCCCGCTGATCAGAGGCGACGACGGCATCCAGTTGCCGATGCCTTTCGTGACTCCTCCGTTTGTTGAAACAACGCCGCCGCTCGCGCGCGTCAAGATATTTACCGGCGGGGCGATTGCCCGCGGCGACGATGGGCTCACCACGCTCGTGTCGTTCCTGCCAATGGGCTGGGAAGTCCAGCCCGTCCAACCGCCCACACTGCGGACATGGCAACGTGGAGCCTTCCTGCGCGGGGATGAGGGCATCTATGGCGCCATCGCGCTTGGTATTCTGCCGGTGGGGTGGGAGCCGGTCCTGCACCACATACGCTGGCCGCGCGTGCAGCTCGGCGGCGCACTCATGCGCGGCGATGACGGCATCTACGCGCTCTACATCCCGCCGACGCCGACCCCAAGCATCCCTACGATCCCCGCCGGCACCAATACTTATCTGGAACGCAACTGGCTGGTCTCTGCGCTGCCGCCGCCAACGTTGTCTGGATGGCGCGCCTACGTGCTCGACAGCACCGTGCCCATCCAGACTGGCCTCGGGCTCGCCCCCGTTGGAGGTGGCACGCACGTCGTTCCGGTGTATACCAACGAGATTCCGATCTGGATTATCGGGTGAGGCATGACCTCGACAGGCACAACGGCGTTCAACCCGGCCGCGTCGGACCTCGTCCTTAACGCGTTTTCCAAGTGCGGCCTCTCCAGCGCAGTGCTCACCGCCGAGCATCTGCAGCGCGCCTACATCGAGTCGAACCTGCTCAACATCGAGTTCTCCAACCGCGGCGTGAACCTGTGGAAGTCCGAGACCATCCAGGTCCCGCCCGCAGCAACGCTGACACCGGGCACGCAGACCTACGTGATGCCGGCGACGACGATCGCGGTCATCATCGTCTACATCGAAACTCTGAGCGGCCAGAACACGACCGATCGCATCCTTGGGCCGCTCTCGACCTACGAATATCAGGCGATGCCCAACAAGCTCAAACAGGGCCCACCGACCTCGTTCTGGTTCGACCGCCAGATCACGCCAAGCTTGACGTTTTGGCCCGTGCCCGATGCTGGAGGGCCCTACACAGCGTTATGTCGCGTGCTGCAACAAATCCAGGACACCTCGCTCGCCGGAGGCGCGACGCTCGATCTGCCATGGCGCTTCCTCGCCGCCTACGAGGCCGGGCTTGCATTCAAACTTGCTATGCATTTTGCTCCGCAGCGCGCCGGGCAGCGCTCGCGCCGCGGCCTTCCGGCGACCGGGCTCGCCTGCGAATACGAGGTGGCCTGGGAAGATGCCACGACGCGAGGCGCCGAAACTGTCAACATCACGATCATGCCGAACATCGGGCGCTATTACAGATGAGCTGGCGACCGCATCCCCGAGGAGCGGATGTTGACCCGTCACACCCGCGCGCCTGGGGGACGTGCCAGCGCTGCAATATGATTTTTAACTTGCACAAGCTCGACTGGCAGTGGGACTGGGCCGGTCTCGTCATGATCAACAAACAGTTGCTCGTGTGTCCGCAATGTCTCGATAAGCCCTCCGAGGCGGCCAGACGCGCAATCATTCTGCCGCCCGATCCGGACCCGCTGTTCAATGCGCGGCCCGAGCCCTATTCGATCGACGAAGGGCTGATTGCGTCCTTCACAGCTTCGATCGCGCCCGATCCCCACCGCAGCGACCGCGGCATCATGACAGTGACCAATATTACGTCAGGCTCCGTCAGCACCGGAGCCATGATTACCAGCGGCGCCGCCTCCGGCACCCTGATCCTCGACCAGCTCTCGGGACTGCCTCCGGGGGCGGCCGGAACCTACGGCGTGTCGCCGTCGCAGACGGCGGCCTCGACGCTGATGACAACGGATTGAACTATGTCTCTGACATACACGACATGGCTCGCCCAGGCCGCCAACCTCGCCGGCACCTCGACGACCAATCCCTATCTCGTCACCGAACTGCCGGGCGCGATCGACTACGCCGAACTCCGCATTTACCGCGACCTCGATCTCCTCGCGACGCGCCAGACCGACCAATCGCAGACCTGCGTGCCCAGCCAGCGCAAGCTCAACGTGCCAGCGGCCTTTGTCGTGGTCGAGGGCATCAACATCATCACGCCGGCCGGAGCCGCCGCTGACAGCGGCACGCGCAACCAGCTCCTGCCCACATCAGTGGAGTTTCTCGATTTCTGCTGGCCATCGAGCGCGGGCGCGACACTGCCGGCCAAGTTCGCGCGGCTGAGCCAATCCCTGTTTCTGCTCGGGCCGTGGCCTGACCAAAGCTACGCCGTCGAGATCATCGGAACGCAGCGGCCAACCCCGCTCTCGGCCGGCAACCCGACGACGTTCCTCTCGACCAACATTCCCGATCTGTTTCTGGCGGCGACGATGATTCACATTTCAGCCTACCAGAAGAACTTCGGCGCCCAGGCCGATGATCCGCGCATGGCCCAGTCGTGGGAATCCCAGTACGGCCTATTGCTCGCTTCGGCCGACGCCGAGGAGCTGCGCAAGCGCTACCGCGGCACAATCGCGCTGCCGGCGCCTCCGGGCATGGACAAGCGGCCGTCAGGGCCTGATGCGATGAGGGGTGGTTGATGGCCTTCGAGACTGTCCGCCTGATCCCTGGCTTCGACTTCGATAAGTCGCCGATCTTGAACGAAACCGGCATCTCTGACGGCCAATTCATCCGCTGGCGCCAGGGCCTGCCGGAGAAAATGGGCGGCTGGGTCAAGTACTATCCTAACGTCATCGGCCCGTTTGGCAATATTCCGCGCGCCTTGCTGCCGTGGCAGGACCTCAACATGAACCGCCGCTTGGCCGTCGGCGGAACCAGCTCGCTGCAGATCATCACCGCTGGAATGATCCAGGATATCACGCCGCAGCAAACTGTCACCAATACCGGGCCAAACTTCTCGACGACGATCAACAGCCCCACCGTCACCATTATCGATGTGAACATCACCAATCCGTCCACTACCTATTCCGTGTTCATCCAAACGCCAGTGTCGGTGGGCGGCATCGTTCTGTTCGGCGTCTACCCAATCATCAATGTCATCGGCGCGAACACTTATCAGATCACGGCTGCCACCAACGCCACAGCGACCGCGGCACCGTCCGGCAACGTTCCGGTTTTCACGACGACAAGCGGCTCGGCGACGATCGGCGTGTCGCTCGCAAATCATGGCCTTTCTGCAGGCCAAATATTTCCTGTCTTGGTTCCGACCACTGTTGGCGGCGTGACGATTTCGGGCAATTACATTGTCCAAGTGCCTGTCTCGGCCGCCGGGTTTTTTATTACAGCCAACACGCTTGCGACCTCCACGAGCGCCGCGACAGTGACGGGCGCTTTTGTGCAATCCGGCGGCTCTGGGGGCCCCCCTGGCGCAGTGACGCTGACGGTCGTCGGCGGCATCGGAACAGCAGCGACGCTCACCGGTACGATCTCCGCAGGCGGCGTGCTTACGGGCGCCCTTACGGTCGCGACCCCCGGCAGCTACTCGATTTTCCCACCGAGCCCAGCTGCGGTGACAGACGGCTCCTTGTCGGGGGCAACAGTCAATCTCGTGCCGGACGCGGCGAATAGCGAAAACAGCGGCAACGTTCTCACGACGTATTACATAGCGTTCAGCCCGCAACCTCCATTTTCCGGCTGGGGGATCGGCGGCTGGGGAATAGGAGGATGGGGTAACGGTTCTAGTCCACCGACAGGCACCGGAACGCCGGTTGCCGCCACAGATTGGTCGCTAGTGAACTTCGGCGAAATACTATTGGCTTGTCCTGCCGGCGACGGCATCTATCAATGGGGACCAGAATCGGCATTCCTGCAAGCGCAGCTCGTTCCCCAGGCACCGGTCGTCGCTGACGGCATTGAAATGGCGATGCCGCAGCAAATTCTTATCGCATGGGGCGTGCCGCCCAGCGATCCGACCGACCCTCTTAATAATGGCATCCCAAACGCCCTGCGCATGCGATGGAGTGACGCCGGCAATTTCACCGTTTGGAAGCCGACCGCGACCAACTTTGCTGGCGGCTTCAATATGCCTCGCGGCAACGCGATCATACGCGTGATGCAAGCGCCAAACCAACTCCTGGCCTGGACCGACCTCGCAGTGTGGTCAGGCATGTACGTTGGTCTCGCCACAATCGGCCAGCCGGTCTTCGATTGGAATGTGATCATGGAGGGCTGCGGGCTGGTCGGCCGCAAGGCCTGCGGCGCGCTCGGTACGACGACATATTGGATGAGCCAAAACCAATTTTTCGCTATGCCAGTCGGCGGTGTGCCGGTCGTTCTGCCGTGCAACGTGCGTGATTTCGTCTTTCAAAACCTCGACCGCAACAACCTCGCCAAGGTCAGATTTTTCTCCAATGCGCAGTGGAACGAGATCGGCTGGTATTTCCCAAGTAGGAGTGGTGGTACCGGCGAGAACGATTCCTACGTTAAATTCAACGTCGTCGAGCGCGAATGGGACAAGGGGCCGATGGGCCGCTCGGCCTGGACAGATCAATCAATCCTCGGCAATCCGCTCGGTGGCGCGACTTCTGGATTGGTTTACCAACACGAAGTTGGCTACGACATGGACGGGATCGCTATGAACGCAGTCATTGTCACGGGCGCATTTGCCCTCGGCAAGGGCGAGGACTTCCAGCTCGTGGATTACGTCGTGCCCGATATGTTATGGGGACAGCGTGGCGGTTCCCAAAACGCCAATATCATTTTCACGCTTACTGGCGAGGAGTTTCCAAACGATCCTTCGCCAAACGTGCAGGGACCGTTCACCGTGACGAAGCTCACCCAGTTCTTCGAGCCGCGGCTGCGCTCGCGTGATATGACGTTGCGCATCGAGAGCCAAGACATCGGCACCTTCTGGCGCTTCGGCATGACACGCTACAGGACAAGGCCAGATGGACGTAATCCTTAGCCGACGCGGCTTCCTGCGTGGTCTGTTCGCCGCCCCAGCGGTAATCGCCGCGCAGCGGTTGATGCCGCTGCGCGGGATCATCATGCCAACGGATGAGGACATGCTGCTGGTGCAGGAGCGTATCGCCCCTGGGTTGATCGATGTGGACGCGGTCAGAAACCTGCTGCTGCCTGAGCTGTTCGATGTCCGCGATGTCCGAGGAGCGTATGAAATGATCCCGCGCCAATGGGAGAAGATGTTCCGCGATGAGTATGACGCGACGAGGGCGGACGGAAGAAATCCATGAGTACGCAGGACGCAGGCGGCCCGGCTTCGTCGTCGGCGATAATCAATATTGGCCGCAATCTGGTTACGGCGGTCAATGGCTTATCGCAGGCATTTATAACCGGTGCCCCCACCATCGGCGATAGCGCACACGATGGCACCACTTACGGCCGTATTAATGGCCTGTGGGGGCGCGTTGTAAACATTGCCGGCGACACCATGACCGGCGTCTTGGCCCTCGTCGGTACCTCGACCAACGACAATGCTGCAGCCGGTCAGGTCGGCGAGCTTGTCCAAGCGAACCTCGCCTACGGGTCCGGTCCCCCGCTCACCAGCGGCACCAGTGTCAACGCTACCTCGATTTCGCTGACGGCGGGCGACTGGGAAGTGTCGGGCGCTGTGGTGTTCACCGCCGCCGGCACGACGACAATTAACAGTCTTCAATGCTGCATCACCACAACATCGGCTACGATAGTCACAACGGATATTTCAGCATTCGGCGACTTTAGCTTAGGCAACACGGTGGCCATGTCCGCGGGCGGCGGCGGTTCTATCGTGCGCTGCGGGCCGACGCGGCTGTCGCTGGCGTCGACAACAACGGTCTTTCTCGTAGCCCTGGCAACGTTCGGCACCAGCACCTGTCAGCTTTTTGGTTGGAACCTTCGTGCGCGCCGGGTGCGCTAACAGTCCGTCTTGAGACTTCACTCGCTGTCGTCTAGTCTTGCGATTGAGATTAGCTCAAAATGATCGAGAAAATCACAGCGAGTGCTAATGAGGCCATTGCGGCCCTCAAGGGTTCGCCGATGCTGCTGACTCTTGTTCTGTTCCAATTCGCCTTACTTGGTGCCGTCATATGGATCAGTCATGAGCAAAGCGGCTACGAGCACCGGCAGTTTGAGCTGCTCCTAGCGCAATGCAAAGGGGGCTGACATGGCATACCCGGTCAAACCGCGCGTCGTGGACTTGAGCCATTGGGACCCTGCATCGAATTATGACGCTGTCAAACTCGATGGCATCGTCGGATGCATTTACAAAGCTACGGAGGGCTCTGGCTATACCGACCCGACCTATGTGCAGCAGCAAAAGGCAGCAAAGGCGGCCGGTCTCAAATGGGGTGCGTATCATTTCGCCACCGCGGCCTCGACATCGGCGCAGATCGATAATTTCATGCGCTATGCCTGTCCTGACCCTGATGAATTGTTCTGTCTCGATTGGGAGGACTATGGTTCCAACACCATGAGCCTGTCGGCCGTAAAAGAGTGGATGGCAGAGGTCGAGCAGCAACTCGGGCGCGAAGGTCAATGCGTTTTGTATTCGGGAAACACTGCCAAAGAAGCCCTCGGCAGCAAGATCGATCCATGGCTCGGCAAACGCCGTCTGTGGCTGTGCCAGTACGGACCGGAACCGAAGTGGCAGACGAGTTGGGACAGTTTTTGGCTGTGGCAGTTCACAGACGGCATCGTTGGGCCAGAGCCACACGAGATAAATGGCATCGGGCCATGCGATATTAATAGCTATGATCACGGTGTCGAACAGTTAGTTGCCGAGTGGGCAACCGGTAACGCAGCGCAGCCACCAATAGCTGCAGCACCTAATGAGGTCTCGATCGTGGTCGAGGCCCCTCCTGGCGTGACAGTCAAGGTTCGTGTGCTGGGGCCGGATATTTCGGACAGTAAGTTGAGCGAAAAAGAAGGGCTATGAGTTATGCCACTCGTCCACTCCAGTAGCCAGCCCGCGTTCAAGCAGAACGTCAAAACGCTGATGGGCGAGATCGGCGAAAGCCCGCACGTCAAATCGCAGAAGCAGGCCTTGGCTATCGCCTACGCCACGCAGCGCCGGGCCGGCCGCGCCTTCGGCGGACCTAACCCAGGCATGGGCGGCATGATGCCCTGGTTTGCCAGACGCGAGGCCTCCGGCATGATGCACACCGGGCCGATCATGTCGGGCGTCGCCGGGCGCACCGACCACGTTGCGCTCAATGTGCCTTCCGGTTCCTACGTGCTGCCGGCCGATCATGTCTCGCACCTCGGCCAGAACAACACGATGGCCGGCTTCACCCGCCTCAACAACATGTTCTCGTCCGGCCCGTTCGGCACCGCACTGCCGAAGATGGGCCACGGCGCCGGGCTGCCGCGAGCCCCAAGCGCTCCCAAAACCGTGGGGTTTTGGGCGGGCGGTGCACCGATTGTGCTGTTTACAGGCGGCGTTCCGCATGAGCGCGACGACGATAACTACAATCCCGTGGAAATCATGGGAGCCGGAGGGGAGTACGTAATCCACCCGGGGACCGTTAAAGAGATCGGCCACGGCTCGATCAAGGAAGGACACCGCATCCTCGACGCCTGGGTGCTCAACGTGCGTAAAGCGCACAAGCAGCAGCTCGCCAAGCTGCCTGGGCCGGCGCAATGATGACCACCCTTGGCGTCATCGGCTGCGTGGCGCTCGTCGGCATAACGCTGTATTTGCTCTGGGCGATCACTTGGGGCTTCGGAGGCTATCAATGAGTGAATCGACTATCCGTCTCGCGACACCAGCCGACGAGCCGGAAGTCATGGTGCTGTGCCGTGAGCTGCATACCGAGAACGGCATCTTCTCGATGGATGAGGCGCGCACGCGCGAGTGGATCGCCAAAGCACTCCAGAAGAAAGGCGGCATCATCGCCCTTATCGGCCCTCCCGGCGCCATAGAGGCGATCGGATTCTTGATGATCACTTGCTATGAATATTCGACCGACTTTTTCCTCTCCGAACAATTCAACTATGTCCGGCCGGCATTCCGCAAGATCGGTCACGGCCGTCACTTGCGAGCCCTCGTCGAATGGGCAAAACAATGCGCCGACGAACTCAAGCTTACGCTGTTAATCGGTGTGATCAGCTCGCAGCGCACGGAAGCCAAGGTGCGCCTTTATCGCAAGATACTCGGCGAGCCAGCGGGCGCGTGGTTCGTCTATCCGCGGCCCAAGGACGTGGTGTCATGGAAAGTGTCGATCTCCGACAGCGAACGCGACAAGTTGTGGTATGACGAAGACCGAGTCGTCCATGGCCCGACCGGCATGACAGAACGCTTCAAGCATGATCTAGATCGCTTCGCCGCCGTCAAACGGCTCCTCGATCGTGTGGAGGCAGCGAAACAAGCGGGCCACTACGAGCAGATGATTGAACGCAGCCGGGCCATCCGCGCCGAGTTCGACCGCTTCAATGGTCACCCCGCCGACAAGCAGCGGGCGTTAGAAAGAGCGTAAAAGAGAATTTAATCCATGTGCGGCGGCACCAAAGGTCAATCCCAAGCAACGACGACCACCGGCCCGCCGCCGGCTCTGATGAATGACTATAATTCGCTCATCAGTCGCGCCCAGAACGTCGCCTCAAATCCCTGGCAGGCTTATCCCGGCGGCGCGCCGATCGCGCCGTTCTCGCCGGCCCAGCAAACCGCATTTCAAACGGTCAATCAGGCCCAAGGTGCCGCTCAGCCCTACATCAACCAAGCGACGCTGTCGGCGCTGGCAGGGGCGTCGCCGATTTCAGCCGGCGCGATCACGAACTACCTCAATCCGTTTCAACAGGATGTTACCCAGGCGACGATGGGCAACCTGCAAGAACTCAACGCCGAGCAGCAGGCGCAACTGCTTGGAGGAACTTTGCAAGGCGGCGGTCTGTTCAACGATCGCACAGGCGTTGCCCAGGCCGAACTCGCGCGCCAGCAAGCCCTCTCCGAAGCGCCGACGCTCGCCGGCCTCAACGTCCAAAATTACAATCAGGCTCTAAACGCCGCTCAACAAGACGCGCAACGCGCGGCAATGGGCGCGTTTACCTTCGGCCAACTCGGCCAGGAGGAACTCTCCACCATCCTCCAAGGTGCCAGCGCCCAGCTCGGAACCGGTGGGCTCCAGCAGCAGCAGGCCCAGGCGCCACTGGCATGGAATTACGGCCAGTGGCAACAGCAGCAGGCGTTCCCCTACCAGCAGACAGGCTGGCTGGCGGGCATCGAGACCGGCGTCGGCTCGAACATGGGCGGCACCGCAACGACGACGGCGACGCAGGCCCAGCCCAACCCGTGGAACACGGCCGTCGGCGCTGGGCTCTATGGGCTCAACAACTGGGGCAATATCGGCTCAGCGCTCGGCACCATCGGCGGCGATATCACGCAAGGCCTCGGGTACGTAGCGCCATACCTCGGCTTCGAGCGTGGCGGCGCCGTCACGGGCTACGCCGATGGCGGCGGCCCGATTTCGGGCGGCGGCCCGATTTCGCCGCTGCCCTGGGCAGGAACATTCGGCTACGTGCCGGCCTACCCGATCGCCCACGGCCGCGGCGTGCCGGCGCCGCCCTATATGCCTGGAAGCGTTACGGACCCGCTCTCAACCCTACGCGGCTTGCAGCGGCTTGGGGGGGGGAGCGGCAAGAGCCCGGCCGGCTCAGCGACGGGCCCCGACACATCGTCCTCGCCGGCCGGGACGTTTGACGATACCGCTTGGTCAAGAGGTGTAGGCGTCAATCAAACGTGGTCGCCCGAAACGATGGGGTTGAGCGGCCTGACCGACATGAATCGCGGCGGCCGCGTCGGCTTCGCCGATGGCGGCGCACCCGACCTTTCCGGCATCAGCGACGAGAACCTCGCCCGGCTGCGCCAGGCGGCTAATCCCTGGCTCGGCATCACGGCGCCGAACCTGCAGCGCTATCTCGCGACGCCAACCCCGCCGCCTCAGATTAGGCCAAACGTCGCCGGCAAAGTGCCGGGACCAAATTACAATCCCAACCTTGCGCCCGCGATAGGAGACTTCGCCAACGCCGCCTTGATGTCGATCCCATTCGGCGGCGCAGAAGGACTGGGCCTCGGTGCCGCGGAGCGCGCAGCGCCGGCCTTTGCACGGGAAACCGGGCAGGCGATGGGAACGCTCGGCGACGTGGGCGTGATGGGAGCGACATCTTCGCCGTGGTCGTCGGCCCGGGCTGCCCCGGACGAGACCGCCCAACGCGCTGCACTCGAAAAGGCGCTCGGCCCGCGTCCGGCTAACCTCGATGTCCTCGATCAATTTGGCCCACGACCAACGTCCACGGCCGATGAGGAGGCGCAGATCGCCAGACTGCGCGCCCAACTCGGGCCTATCACGGACAAGCGCGCCAAGGCCATCGTCGCCGCCCAGAAGCAGGCTTCCCCTGGTCCGAAGGCGCAAGCAGCTGCAGCGGCAACGGCCGGAGCGCCGTTCGACGATCAGACCAAGCCGATCAACGCCCAGATCGCGACGATCATGGCGCAGGCAACCGGTCGGCAAAAGGGCTATGACGATAGGGTCGAGGCCGCCCAGGGCGACACCTCCCGGCGTCAGCAGGCGTGGGATGCCCAAGCCGATGACTGGCTCGCTCAAAACGCTCCGTTCGGAACGCGCCATCCGGGGTTGACCGCCGCCGGGCGTGGAACTCCCCCGCTGTCGACACTCGGTGGGTACGTCATGGGCCGCGTCGGTGGCCCAGGCCATCGGTTGGCCAATTATGCAGGCGCCATGGGCGGCGGTGCGCTCGAAGGCGCGCTCGGAGCCTACGCCCCAACTTACATGGACCTCGCCATGCCGGAAGGGTCCCCGGCGCGTGCCGCCGCTGACCGCGCCAATATGGACCCACAGTTCTGGGCCGGCACCGTCTTGCCGGAGGCAGGTTTTGGCGCCGGTCTGGGCGCGATCGGCGCCAAATACGGCATGCTGCGCTCCCAGGCGATCGAAGCCAAACAAGCCGCCGCGGCGCTGCGCTCGCAAATCCCGCCCACAGGACCGCCGGCCGCCGCCCCAGCGGCTGCCGCCGCAGTACCGAAATGGCCGACCGATCCTGACGCCATCGAGGCGCTGCGGGCCCAAATGGTCCGCAACAAGGCGGGCAATTGGTACATTCCCGGCAGGGGCTTTGTGCCGAAAACTCTGTGGCCGCAACAAGTCCCCATCGCCCAGTCCATCCCGCCGACGTTGCACGGCCCGGAATTCCGGAAAGGCGGCGGCGTCGACGGCGCGCTTGAGATCGCCAGACGGGCGATCGGCCGGCGACGCGGCTACCAGGCCGGCGGCGGTCCAGACGACTCCTTCTCCGACCGATACGCCCAGGCGCCTGCCTCTTTTGCGGACAGATACCCGCCACGCGCGCCAGGAGCTCCGTGGGAAGGTTTGCAGGAGGGGATCATAGACTTGCCCCGCCCCGCCGATCGCGCACCAGCGCCCTCGCTACGCGGGAATTTCGGCACTCTGCCGTGGCCTGGATCGTCGAGCGATCGGTTCGCCGGCATCCAGATGCCCGGCACTGCCGGAAGAGGCCTCAGCGACGCCGTCTATCGGCCCGACGAAGCCCCGGCGAGCTTCGTTCCGGTGCGCAAGGACCAGGCCAACATGACCGCGGCGGAACTCGCGGCCTCGGACCCGTCGATATTCGCGCCGGGCGTCGCGGAGGCAATCCTGTCCGTGCGGCCCGGCGGCACAATGTCCAAAGAGGCCTGGGACAAATATGAGGCCAGCAGCCCGCTGGGGCCGGCAAGTCGTGGAATAATGGCCAGCAATACGCCGGCATCATTCAATCCCGGTGCCCAGGCGCAACCGGTACCGCCCACCCTCGGCAACGTCCAGCCAATGCCGGGGCGCGACCAGCCGCTGGCCAGCAATCTGTTCGGCCTCTCCCCGCGCGGCAAGGATGCCATGGACACCTTCGCGCTCGGCCTCATGGCAAGCCGCTCGCCCTGGTTCGGCGAGGCGGTCGGCCAAGCTGGCCTTGGCGCCATGGGCGAGTACCGGGAGGCCGGGCGCTACGCCGAGCAGCAGGAAGCGGCGCGCGAGAAAATGAAGCTCTCGCAGGAACAGGTCGACGCCCGCGTGCAACAGCTCAACCAAGCCGCGGAACGCGCTGACCGAATGGAGAACCTAGCGACCGGAAAAGAAGCGCGCGAACGCGAGAAATTCGAATACGAAAAGAAAACCAGACCCTATCAGATAACGCCGGAAGGCGTTGTGCCGACCCCTGGTGGCCCGGCCGACCCCGTCGCGGCTGAAAGGTTGGCCAAAGCCAAGGCGGCCGGAGCTACCGCAGGCAAGACCGGGCTCGATGCCGACCAGCCAACCCCAGCATGGATGGAAATTGCCGCGCGTCGGTTCATCCGCGGCGATGCTGCATCGTTGACGGGATTGTATCGCGGCGCCCAGGGCGGTCAGAAAGTTCAAGCGATCAATGAACGAGCCGCAGCGATTCTGACAGGGCCCGAATACGGCTATACACCGGAGCAGGCATCGGACTTCCTGAGCAGGAACGCTCAAGCATTCAAAGCAGGACAAGTCGGTCTTAGCGCCGAGGCGCGCACCGCCGGCACCCGCGAGGGCAATCTCAACCTCATCCTGTCCGCAACTGCGGCGGCAATCCCCGCCGCGCTTGACGCAAGCGACAACCTGTGGCGCACCGGATGGGTGCCGCTGAACAACATCTTGGAGAAGGGAAGGATCATCGCATCGGTGCCCGAACAAAAAGAGTTCGGCATGGCGAACCTCCAACTCGCCGAGCATTGGGCGCGCGCCATGAACCCGACCGGTGTCATGCGCGAGAGCGATCGCGATAAGGCGCTTTCGTTCTTGTCCACGTCTGACTCACCCGAAACATATCGGCGCCTGGTGCAGCAATTGCAGAAACAGATCACACGCGAACGTGATGCCGTGCGGGCGAACCGCGGCATTCCTCTCGCTCCCAACGGCAAGGATACAGACCCAAGCAAGGTGCCTGCAGCGGGCGCCGAAGAGGCCGTCAGGCCAGCGGCAGCACCAGCCGCTGCCGCGCCCCCAGCCGCGCCTGTCGTCCCGCCGTCCATGGGCGGCGCGCGGATCACGCCACCCGCCGCGCCGGCTAAGCGCGTGATACAGAACGGCCATATCTACGAGCTGCAGCCTGACGGGAACTACAAGCCAGCGGCCGCCGCTGCAGCGGGGCCGTGATGGCAGACGTTCCGGAATTCGACCCGTCGCAGCCGTTCGAGGCGGCTCCTGCCGGTCCTACGCCGGAGTTCGATCCCTCAAAGCCATTCACGCCGGCCCCCGCCCCCGCGGCTGCCGAGCCGCCGGCGCGCGCTTGGTTCACAGGCCGCCCCCTGCCGCCGGCCCGCCGCAGCATCTTCGGCAACGTGCTGGGCCCCGCCGAGGCCCAGCCACCGACCTACGAGGAGGAAGTCGCCAAAGAGCAGGCCGAGCAGTCCGCACGCGCCGCCCACGGCATGCAATACCTGACAGGCGCCACGCCCGAGCAACAGGCCGCGCTCGCCGACCGCACCAAGCCCTACAACTCCGATCTCCTGGGCGGCGCCAAGGCGCTCTACGACATCGCAGCCGGCGCGACCCGTACAGCCTTAGCCTATCCATCCACCGCGATCAGCCATTATCTGGGCCGCCCGGCGGAGTACTACAGCGGCATCCCGAAGGAGGAATTGTCTCAGGCTGCGCAATTGGCTACCGGCATCGCCCGCGTTCCCGAGGGGATGGCGGCCCTCGGCGCCGCCCCCGATCTGCTCCGTGCTGCGCGCAACCTGCCGGCGCTGCCGCGCTGGTCGGAGACCGCCCCGATTTGGACGGGCCCGGCGGCTAGAGGCGTGCAATTGGCCACAGGCAAGCCTCTCCAAGCCATCGAGGTCGGACCCCGCCCGGCACCCGCCCTGGAAGCGGCCATCGCCCGTGCCGTCGCCCCGCCGCCGCCAGTCGATATGGCGGCGCTCGAACGGGACCTCACCCAGGGCTACTGGATGTTCCGCCAGCCGGCCGAGCCGATGATGCAGGGCCGGCCGGGCCGCGACCCTAATGTCAGGTTGCTGCCGCCGGACGTGTCACACAACTACCGCCCCGAGGTTGGAGCCGCCCGCACCGCCGCGGTGCCCGGGCCGGTCGCCGATGCGTCGCCGGAAACGCTGCAATGGCTCGACCGGGTCTTCGAGCGTCAGCAGATGACGCCCGGCAATGTCGAACAGCTCAAGGAGGAAATGTCGCCGCAGCAGATGTTCGCCGAAGCGACACCGGACATGGAAGGCGAAGCGCGCGGCATCCACTCGATGCCGGGCCAGGGTCGCAACGAGTTGATGCAGTCGGTCAGCCAGCGCCACGAAGAGTCGCTGCCACGTACCGAGGCCTTCATCGATCGCGCGCTCGGCGAGAACGTCAACAAAACCGAATGGGAGGCCGAGATCGAACGGCTGCGCGCCCAGCAGTCAAACCCGTTCTGGCGGCGGTTCGACAGCACTGCGGTGTCGATGACGCCAGAACTGGAGAATGTGCTTTCGCGGCCTGACATGATCGATGCCTTGCGCAAAGCCAACAGGTCGCTCGCGAACCGCAACATGCCGGCGACGAACGGCTTCGTCATCCCCGGCGAGGACGGCCCGGAGATCGTCAGGGTGCCGACGACGCGAGCGATGCAGCTCGCCCGCATGCATCTCAACGATGCCGTGCGTACCGCCGTCAACAACGGCGAGGGCACCCGCGCTTCAGAGTTCATGACACTAAGAAATGACCTGACGAATGCGGTCGACAATCATCCCGATCAGAACGTGGCGGGTGTATGGAAGCCAGCATTGCGATCGTGGGCCGAACCCAGCGCCATGATCGACGCGCGCAAGACCGGAGAGGACCTGCTCAAGCCGAGCACCCATGAGACCGAGGTTCCCGGCATCGTCGAAGCCATGAGCGACCCGCAGCGGCGCGCTGCCGAAATCGGCCTGCGCAACTACTTGAGCGACGTGGCGCGGCGCAAGGGAACGCTGGAACGGCGCAGCGGCAATGTCCTGACCGAAGTCGCCTCGCCGGCAAACCAGAGCAAGATTCGCAGCCTGATCGGCGACGATCGGGCGGACGAGCTTTTTGCCTCGGTCGCCCAGGAAGTCGCCATGCGCGATGCCCCGCGCCGGTTGCTTGTGGGAGCAAGAACGTCCCCCACCGCCGAGGTGCTGGCCTATCAGCGGCAATGGCTGCCCAAAGACATGCCGGTTACGCCCGAGCAGATGGCTGCCGGTGTCGTTAGCCCGATCGAAACAGCCAAGGGCTGGGCAATCAAGCGCGCGATCAAGGGCATCACTGGGAGAGCAGCGGCCGCACAAGAGGAAAAAAATCTGGCCATCCGCGAGGAGGCCGCGCGCATCCTCAATCTGCAGGGCGCCGAACGCGACGCGGCTTATGATTTTTTCATGGACCGCCAACTCGCCCGGCAAGGCCAATCACAGGCGGTGCCCCCAGCGGCGCCCGGAGCTGCCGCTGCCGCTGCGCCTCTGCAGCGCGTGCCGACCAAGGTTGCCCCCACCGGGCGTGCCATGTACACCCAGCCGTTCCGCACCGATCGCGACCAAGCGATCCTCGAAGCAGGAGTCCAACGTGCCACAGAGAATTCCGACCAAGGAGGAGCTGGAGCAGGTGCTCCGCGACAGGCGTTCGCAGCCGGAGGCCAAGTCTCCTCCCCGCCGCTAAAAACCCGCATCCAATCCCACTACTCTCCTGACCGCGGCACCGCCGTTCACCGCTGCGAACTGTGCGAGATGTTCCGCGCGCCGTACTCATGTACGGCGGTCGCCGGATTCATCGCGCGGCGCGGCGGCTGCGATTGGTTCATGAAGAACGGCAAGGGGCTCGACTACTGGGAAAGGGTCGAAAGGGGGCATGCCCATGCCTGATCCGCAAACGACCAACATCCAAATATATCAGCCGACCCACAACAGCGACATCGGAACGTGGGATCAGCCGGCAAACGCCAATTTCGGCGCGGCAGATTCCCTCGCTGCCAATGTGTGGTCGATCAGCCAGACCAGCGGCGCATATACGTTCACGACAGGTAACAACGGCCTTCCCCCAAACGCCGGGTCGCTGTGGTCCGGCCCCTACGGCACGCAAAGCGCCATGCTGCGCTTTAGCGGCACTCTGGTCGGGAACCTGACCGTCACCCTTCCCCGTTCCGGGTTCTGGATGATCGACAGCGTCGGTGCCCAGGGGGCCTTTGTCATCTTTTTGCAGTCGGCGGCGCCGGGGAAAATAATCACCGCGCCTCCTGGCGAAATCGTTCACATCTTCAACGACGGCGTCGATTGCAAATACCTCGACATGGGACGTGTCGGCTCGTACATGGATTTAGCTGCGTCAGCGGTGCCGGCATGGATCACGAATTGCACGGTGCATCCATATCTCAATTGCGACGGCACGACATTCAGTGCGGCGACTTACCCGGCGCTCAATGCCTTTCTTGGCAGTACCACGCTGCCTGACTTTCGTGGCCGAGGCCGCGTCTCCCTCGACCAGGGCCAGAGCCGTATCACCACGGCAGGCGGCGGTGTTGACGGCACAACGCTATTTGCCGGCGGCGGGACGCAAAACAGGACCATCACCCAGTCGGTGCTGCCGGCCTACAATCTGGCGATTACGGACCCAGGTCACCAGCACATCGTGTCATATGTAATACCGTCCGGTCAGGCTGCCGGCCCAGGGGGAACCTTCTATATTCCTGGTTCGCAAATAAACACCCAGGTTGCAACGACAGGCATTACCGTCAACCTCAATGGTGGCGGCGCTGCATTGCAGACGATGACGCCTGTCGCCGTTCACGGGCTGACTTTAATCAGGGCAGCGTGACACGTCGTTCGCATCGCGCTCCGAGCACGACCATGAGCACGACCAGCGGTACAACAACTTCGCAAGGTCGTTCGGCATCGTGATGGGCGCGTCCGCGACAAGTGCCAGCACCTCGCCGCAGAACTCCATCATATCTCCATAGGTCAGATCGTGTAGCCGCGCGCGCAGATCGCCAAGCGGATCACGCTGGATCATGTTGCCGAGCGCCTCCATGTCCACCTCCGGCACCCAGCCCCGCCGATCCGGCGGCGCATAGGCCTCGGGATCGACAGCCTCGGAACCGACCGAAGTGTCGATCTCGTGGGCAAGCTGCGCCAACATGCGGTCGCTGGTGCTCATCCCGTCCGCTCGGACGGCGTCGCGCAGGAACGATAGGGCCATAAATCCTCCTATGTGCAGCGGTTCACGCCGCGTGGCTTGGGCAAATAGTGGCCACACCTTTTGCACCACCACGAATATTCATAAGCGTGACCCAACCAACTGCATAACAATTTCCCCTTCAGCCATTGCATGATCATTGAGCCCCCCTCTCGATGCGCGCGGCCGCCTGCGCCTTGGCGCCGTTGACGGCCGCCAGCTGCTCCTCGTTGAGCGGCCCCGTTCCTAAAGCGTTGCGGATGCGCCGCTCCTTCTTCCAGCGGTCATCAATGCCCGACTTGGTCTTCTCCCCGTCAATCCACGTCACACAGTACGCGACGTATTCATCGCCCGTCCGCTGGACATAGGGCCGGTCATGAAACTGCGATGGCCCGCCCGCCGCGAGGGGAGCCCGCTCAGCGGCCTTTGGCCCCTCCCCGCTGTCCTGCATAGGGGAGCCCTCGGACGCATCAGCGGCCTCCCCTGGCGCGTCCTGGGCGTGTGGCGGTTCTGCCACAGGAGGCCGTACAAAGCTTTCCTGACCCACGGCAGTCACAGACATGGTCACAGACATGGCGGCAGGTTCAGGTTTCTGTACGGCCTCCCTCGGTAGCACGGCGACCGGGCGTGAAGGGGCCGCCGTACCGTTTCCTGCAGGTCCAGCTTGACGCGGGACCGCAGGAACCTCGTCGTCACCAAGAGGAATCTCCGTTTGCTCGAAGCCCATGCCAACCATCTTGCGCGGGTCGAACATCTCGGCAGCGGTGATCTCCTCGTCACGCAGCTGCTCGTACATGCCGCGCAACATCACCATCTGGTCAAGCGTGATTTCCTTCTCGTCCTTGACGCCGAGCGCCATGAACACCCGATCCGGCGCAACGCCGAAATTCGCAAACAAGGCAATCATTTTCTGCCGCCGCTCCGGCAAGGTCGCCGTCGTCCCGCGGATAATGATCTTGGCCTCCTCAAGAATCGGATTATAGATCGGGTCCGGCACCCCCATGAGGATGGCGCTGCGGTACGCAATCGACATGCAGGCCTGCGTCGTCACCCCGATCATGTCATCGTTGTAAAGCCGCCCATCCCGCCCCGAAATGCGCCGGCCGATCTGCCTGCCGGAGGTGACGTTGCTTTCCAGGTCTTTGAACGCGCCCTCGCAAAACGTCATCTTGTTCGTCTTGTCGATGCCAACGAACCACGCCCGGCACAGACTGTTGCGCCACGCCGTCAGAATGATCTTGGCAAACCCAATCGACGGTCCCATGATCGCCTTTTCTTTACGCGGCAAAGCGTAAATGCAGCGGTGCGCCGCCGCGTCGTTGTAAAGCGCCATCGCTCTGATCTTTTTGATAACAACCTCAATGTTGCGCGGATTGCGCATGGCATGCTCCATCGCAAGGTCCATTTCCATGCGCTGCAAGCCCATGTCGAGCGAAGAGCGTCCGGCCGCCTCAATGGCGGTGTCGGTAGAGGCATCAAACTGTCGGATGTTAGGATTATTCATCTGCGTTCTCCCATCAAGTCACAATTCCTTGCCGGATTTGCCGTCGTCACTCACCGGGAAACCTCGTACTCGGGTCTACCGGCAAGACCGCACCACCCAAAATTAATTACGGGGTGCAGGGCATTCGTCCTGTCCGGCAAATGGCGCCACGCCATGCACTCCGGGCCGATACATTTCATCGGCCGGTTCTGGATGAGCGTCTGCGGGCAAATCTTCGTCTTGGCTTCATCGACCGTCACCATCATCCCGTACACTCCGGGCAGCGATGCCGCCACCGTTCGTTGGCGCCCTTGAACGCGCGCCATCCCTCGTCCTTTGCCAGCTCCCAGGATTCCTGGAAGTTGCGTTTCTCTGATCCGCGGCCAAGATGCGGCGGGGCCCAGGTCTCGCCGCACTCATCACATTCAAATTCGAAGCCGTCGCGCGAAGAGGAGCTGCTCATCTGTCCGTCCCTATCTCCCGTACCACGCCGGCATGCCCTCAATGTCGATCTCACGGACCTGCTGGCGCAGCGCCCACATTTTGTTGACCCCAAACGCAGCCATGCATAGCCGGTAATTCTCGACGCCACAGGCGATGACACGCTGGCCAACCTCAACCATCGGATTGGCCGGCGACAGACTCCAACTCAATGTTATGGGCGCCCCCTCCGTCTGGTGAAACACCCACTGCCAGCCAAACCGTCTTGCCTGGGACAGGCGCGAAATCAAATCCACTACCCCGGCGGCCGGAACCCAATTGTTGACAAGCCCTTCCTCGATCGCCGCCGGCACCAACTTCAGTGCCTCCAGATAATGCGCCGCCTGGGCGTCAAGATGGTCGCGACCAATACGGTTGCGGCATTCTTGCTCGAAATCATTTTCATACTGGTTCGCTACCGTCTTGAGGTCGCCGATGCCAGCCGTCATCCCCGACGATCGCGACGTGCATTTGAGATAATCAAACCGCGCCTTGAACCTCAGACCATCACGCATCCAGAAGAACGACACCTCGCTCGCCCCCCCGGTAAAGGCAGTCGCCAGCTCCGGGGCCTCGGTGATCATCGCCGCGGCAATGACGCCGCGCTCATAGTCCTCATACTTGATCGGCGTCTTGCCCTCGGCAAGCGCTCTGACGTTCAACGCCTTCGTCGAAGCCATTCTCTCCGCCGTCGACATGTCGCCCTGGTCCTCGCCGACCAGATATCGGTCGAGGAACGCCGGCAATCCCTCGAACACGATCTTGTGCATCGCGCTGCCGCGGATTTGAGCCTCGGTCTGCCTGTCCCGAGGACGCTTCGGATTCATCCAGGAATAATACCAGTAGTTATGCGGGTTCTTGGCAAGCCTCCGAAGGTCCGTCGACCCCAATGCAGGGTCAGCATGATAACGCTCGGCATCGAGCCCGAAATGTAGGCCGAGCGGAATGAGCGTGGCAGTCGTCCTCTGTCGTGTGGTCGCATCCATCAGTTAACTCCCCGACGATCGGTGTCTTTGTCCCCGTCAACCGCCGTGACCTCGCCGTCCTCAATCACGACACCAACTTCGCCGCTCTCGTCAACAGTCTCAATCCACACTTGGTAGTCACGCTCCTTGGCCATGTCGGTGACAACCTTGTACGAGGCACTGTCAAGCCGCGATCCCTCGTAAATGCGAATGACGCGCAGCGTCGGATTGAGCATCATCGCAATCGCCGTGGAGGTCACAAGCCGCTCGGCGTGGCTGGCATTGGCAAACGGCAAATCGTTCAACAACACCATGCCTTCGATAAGACTGAGACCGCTGACGGGAATCTTCGCCGCCGCTATCGCAGCCTCACGCTCATTGTCAAGCGCCTCGATGTTCTCGGTCAACCGCTTGACAGTCGCCTCATGGGCAGCCGCCGCCCTCGCAAATGCCTCACGCTGCTCATGCAGCATGATGACCCCGCGCGTCGCCTCAGCCTTGCCAATCTCGACCGAAAGACACGCAGTGTCGATAGGCTCCCCGACATCAATGGCAGCGGCGTGGGCTTCAACGCTATCTGCCTCGTTATCAAGCGTCGCCGCCCGGGCGCGCAGCCGTTCGGCCTCATCTCGCTTGGTATCAGCCGTAGCAATGAGACGGTCTCGCATAGCCTCCTTGTTGGCAACGTTGGTGTTGTGGACACCGGCGAGCCGCAACTCCTCGACCTTGCCCGCGACATCCGCAGGCTGCGGCTTCGGCCCCGGCGGCAACACGATGTTCTGCTCCGACGCGCGGTCGCGCTTGGCCAGCCGCGATAGGTCAGTGCGGTTGTCGTAAAGCTTCTGCCGCCGTTCCGAATTTCCCTCAAAATCAAACCCAGAAACAAACTTCTTGAGCATCTCGAATTGCTCAACAGGCTTCGCCCGCTCAAAAATCAAAGGATCAAACGACAAATCGCCAATGAGAGCGTCAAGCACCGCCTGCGGCGATTTGCGTTCCTCACCGTCAGCCATCGTTACTTTCAGCGAGGTGGTCAGGCTGATGTCCTTGCCACGCTGTGTGAAGGTGCGAACGATCGTCAGCTCGCCAAGGTCAACCTTGATCTTGGCCTGCTCCGCTCCCTTGCGGATCGGCTCCGAGCCCGCAACCGCACGACCCTTGAGCGCTACCCAGATCGCATCCAGCACGCTCGTCTTGCCCTGTCCGTTCGCACCGGTGATCTGCACGACGTTGCCGTCAGGCCGGATCGCCACCGCTTTAAGGCGCCGGAAATTCTCCGCGCGCAGCTCAATGATCCTCATGATTTTCTCTCCCCACGGCACGATTGCCGGCAGTACCGCCCGGCCTGGGGCGGCACCGCTGGCAAGCGCTCAGTGGCCATCGTGCCAAGTCCGGCCGCCGTCGTGGCTGTGGGTGCCATGGCCGAGGACTTGGCGGCTGACAGGCTTGCCGGCGAGCTGCTCGGCGCGGGCGATGGCGGCGCGGGTTAGGGCTGAGCCGCTGACCATGATGCGGCGGTAGATACAGGCGTCAGTGACGCCGTCGCGGTCGGCATCGGCGAGGCCGTCGATGGCGATGGCGCCCTGGGGGCCGACCTTGAACTTGATGCGGCCGGCGGCGACACCCTGGTTGACGCGGTCCACGACGTTGCGGACCTCCGCAATGCGTTGCTGGATGGTCTGCTTGGGCTTGAGGCGGGTATCGCAGGGCATGATGGTTTCCTTGGCGTACTGTCCATCCGAAAACTTTTCATTGTATTTCGGACGAGATCACAGATCGAGGGCGCGGAGCTGGGCTCCTGGCCGCCATTCTTCGACTGGAACACTGGTCGCTTTGCGAGCGCGTTCGTCGGCCCATTTGCGCAGACGGGTGATCTTCTCGGCGGCGGTTTTGGCGAGGGGGTAAACATCGGCGGCGGCGGCCACGAGATCATCCGTGGTAAGTTCGCGGCCGTTTTCCGCGAAGGCGGCGAACAGCGCCTCGGGGACGATCGCGGCGACCTCAGCGCCTGTAAATCCCGTGCAGGCCGCGGCGATCTTGCGGGAATCGATGTCCAGCTGACCGCGGCCGTGGGCCTTGAGGCTTGCGAGCACGATTTCTTCGCGCTCGACTGCGGTCGGCAGGTCGACGAACCAGACCTCGTCGAAGCGACCTTTGCGTAGCAGCTCTGGGGGGAGGGATTCCACGTCGTTTGCGGTCGCGATGACGAAGGCCTCGCCCTGGCGGTCTTGCATCCAGGACAGGATGGCGCCGAGGGCGTCTGAGGACACGCCGCCGTCGGCGGAGCCCGAGGTTGAGCCCTGGAGGGCTTTTTCGATTTCGTCGAGCCAGACGACGCAGCGGCCGATGGCCTCGATGACACGGAAGGCCTTGCGGAGGTTACCCTCGGACTCGCCCACGAACTTGGACTTGAGGGCGCCGAGGTCGAGGCGGAGCAGGGGGACGCCCCAGGCCGTCGCCACGGCCTTAGCGGTGAGGGATTTGCCGCACCCTGGCACACCTACCAGGATGGCGCCTTTGGGCGCTGGGAGGCCGTAGGCGCGGGCCTTGGGGCTATAGGCGAGCTTGCGCTCGACGAGCCAGCCCTTGAGGACATCGAGGCCGCCCACGGCATCGAGCCCGCCGGGGATGGGATCGTACCATTCCATGACGCGTTCGCGGGCGATGACGCGCTTTTTTTCCTTGGCCACCGTGACGGGATCGATGCGGCGCAGCTGGACGAGGGACCGCGCGTAGCAAGAGGCGGCCTCCTCGCCGGAGAGCCCGACGGCGGCGTCGATCGCGGCGTCGCGGGTACCATTGGGGGCGGCTGCGGTGCGCAGCTCGTCGGGAAGGCCGGCGATGGCGGCGTCGAGGATGGCGGAGACCTCGGCGCGGTCGGGGAGCGGCCATTCGATGACCGTGGCGTGACCGGCGAGTTCGAGCGGGATTTCGCCTGTGGGCGTCAGCACGATGATGGCCTGGGCGGATTCGCGTGGTGAGCCGGGGAGTTGGCGCGCTAGGTTGCGGAGCTGGCGGAGGGTGGTGGCGTTTTGCGGGCCGGCGAGCCACGCCGGGAGGTCGCGCATGATCCAGATGCAGCGGTCGGTGGCGCTGCCGGTGGAGGTGGCGCGCTCAGCGATAGCGGTAAAGGCGGCGCCGGGGTCCTGGGTATCGCGCGCAGGGATGCCGGGGACGGCCTTGCCGTCGATGGCGGCGATGCCCTTGGCAACATCCCAAGTCCGGGCGACGTAGTTGGCGGCGGCGGCGGCCTCGAAGAGGTGGCGTTCGACGCGAGCTTCTTCGCGGGTGGTGATCCAGATGAGCGGGTTACGGGCCCGCAGCAGGGCGGACACGTCGGCGGCGGCGAGCTGGCCTTTGGTCTGGGTAGTGCTGGTGGTCATTGGTGTTCTCCCATCGAGTCGGTTTTGTCCCCGACGAGAGAACCCCGTAGAACACGTTCTAACGCCGCGTCAAGTTGCCCAGGGCAAGCTATTCTTGTTCTGTTCCATGTTTTTTCAACGGAACTGGTCGTAATCGTCCTCGGTCATGTGTAGTTGGTCATGGAGTCCTGCCTGTCCGTCCCTTGACTTCGGTTGAAACTTCAACGTACTTTGGTCCTGTCAGCCATTGGCTTCTGGTCTCGGTTCGAGGCCTACCAGCGAGCATCGCAATACTTTGGGACCGTGTCCCGCTGCCGCTTCCTGGGGTGACGCCAATGAAAT
>Ga0306922_10000481_pt1 | contig 33321 bp, 29 predicted proteins | sample sta12Cox44000082_FD_203758 | JGI IMG/M metagenome (GOLD analysis project Ga0306922, IMG submission 203758) | Lab enrichment of tropical soil microbial communities from Luquillo Experimental Forest, Puerto Rico - statoxic.12C.oxic.44.000.082 (v2)... | ecosystem: Environmental > Terrestrial >... | reverse complement strand
ATTTTGAGGCCACGAGGCAACAAGGGAGAAGTTCTCGCCGAACTGCTCACCGATTTTCCTGAGCGGTTTTCCAATCTCAAGCAAGTCTGGCTCCGCAAAGATGACGCCGAACCGCAGCTCGTCGGCCTGCGGAACTTCTGGGTCGATCGCAATCATCCGGAAACGGGCGTGTTCCATTTCGCATCTTCCACCACCATTCGGGACGCAGAACAGTTCCGTGGTTACGACATCCTTGTTCCATTCAATGAGCGCGTGAAACTTCCGGCAGGAAAGTATTTTGTAAGCGACCTGATAGGATGCACCGTATTTGAAGTGAGCGAAGATCTGTCGAAGCTGGCTTCTCCCGCTTGCGCGCTCGAAGAAGCGCCGCGAGTGCTTGGCACCGTTCACGACGTGTTCTTCCCCGGTGAAGGCGTCGCCGGCACCCCGCTGCTGCAGCTGGACACGCCGAATGGCGAGCTGATGATTCCTCTGGCCGAAGATATTTGCAGGCAGATCCGCGTGGCGGAGCGGCGCATCGAGGTCCGTCTGCCCGAAGGCCTGAGCGAGCTCAACGCGCCGGAGTAGTATCGTGCTCTGGCGCCTTATCAAGACCGCAATTTTCACGATGGTGACGCCAGGCACCGTGGACTGTATTGGGGAACGATCTGCCGATGCCGCAGTCCACTCCGCCGTCCGCTTCTACCCATGGCTCGCACTTTTTGTTTGCGGAGCGGCGATTTATCTTTGGTGTGCCTGGGATTTTGCCCTCAAGGGACTGGGAACCCCGGCGCCAATCGGGAACACCAGCCGCTCTTGTCCGGGATGCGGCCACGTAGCAGCGGAGAACCGCAAGACACAAGCAAGGTTCGCCTGTGTTGCCTGTGGCTTCCGAGCGCCAGCAGACTTGGTAGCAGCCTGGAACATCAAAGAGGCGGGACTCGCCTCGTTAGCCTGCTCGCGTCCTTCGGGTGAAGTAAGCCCGTCGTGTCAGGAACCCACCGAAGGCATCGCTGCTTAGCAGGCGAGCCAGTAGGAATCCCCGGCCTTTAGGCGGGGGGAGGATGTCAAGTGCTCGTTGTTTTGTTTGTATTTCACGCCTTTGTGAGGCTATACGAAGAGCCCACTCTCCGGCGGCTGTTCGGGCGCACAGTATGAGAGCTATTGCCGCACCGTGCCACGATGGCTGCTGCGCCTGCCGCACGAATGACAGCACGCCCTCTGCTTCATTAAACTGCAGGCGATGCGATTTGACCTGATCAGCATTTTCCCGCAATTCTTTGCCGGGCCGCTGGACCACGGCATCCTGCGCCGTGCGCAGGAAGCCGGTATCGCGCAGATTCACGTGCAGGACTTGCGCGAATTCACGAAAGACAGGCATCGCACCGTCGATGACCGGCCCTTCGGAGGCGGCGAAGGCATGGTGCTGAAGCCTGAGCCTCTGTTTGAGGCTGTCGAATCGCTCCTCGGTCACACGGTCGGCGATTCAGCGAACAAAGTCGCACTGGAAGAGCGTACCGCGATTCTGCTGATGTCCGCGGCCGGGCGGCTGTTCACACAGGACACCGCACAGCGTTATGCCGGCCTTGGGCGTTTGATCCTTATTTGTGGCCGGTACGAAGGCGTGGACGAACGCGTGGCCCAGCATTTGGCCACAGAAGAGGTTTGTATCGGCGACTACGTGCTGAGCGGTGGCGAATTGCCGGCCGCGATCGTCCTGGACGCGGTAACGCGCCTATTGCCCGGAGCTGTGGGCAACGAGGCGTCCACTGTGAATGAATCCTTTCAACGCTATGAGCACACCGTGAGAAAGATTGCCGAGGGGCCAGGGGCCCTGTTGGATTTCCCGCACTACACACGGCCTGCGGAATTTCGCGGATGGAAGGTGCCCGAAGTCTTGATTGGCGGAAACCACGCCGAGGTTGCCAAATGGCGCCGGCACATGGCCATCGAAAAGACCCGGCGAAACCGCCCCGACTTGATGTTCAAGCCAGATGATTCGCCGGCAGGGCTACGGTAGAAATGATGCCTGATTCCCAGTACAAAAACGCGCCTGCTCCAAACGCAAGCTGCGGATTTATTTGCCCGCGTCAGGTCGAGCCGGTCGGGGTCGTTAAAACTGCTCCGCGGCGCCGCTAGTAGAGAGTCTCAGCGACGCAGGTCCGACTTGCGACTTGAGCCGGTGGCGGTCCCAGCTTTGGGTCTGACTGAATTCGGCAGCAAAAGAGCGCACGAACCGGGCCTTGTCCCATGCTCTTCGCGTGCTATAATTTAAAGTCTGTCCCCGGCGGCAATTTGCTTCCGGGGACGGGCTGTTAACACGGGGTGCGACCCGGTTTCCGGGTGCCTTTTTTTCTTAGGGGGATTTATCGCAGAGCGGAATTTCCGGCAAGCCGACCGTATCCGCATCAACGAACGGATCCGGGCTCGGGAAGTCCGGGTAATCGACGAGGATGGCGGTCAGTTGGGTGTCATGCAGCCTTTCGAAGCCCTTCGCATGGCACGCGAACGCGCATTGGATTTGGTGGAGATTTCGCCTACCGCGGACCCGCCGGTTTGCAAAATTACGGACTACGGTAAATACCAATACCAACTGAACAAGAAGGCCCACGAGCAGCGCAAGAGCAGTCGTGGTTCGCAACTCAAGGAAGTCAAGTTTCGCCCCGCCACAGCGGAGCATGATTTTCAGGTTCGCAAAAACCAGATCATCCGCTTCCTGGGTGATGGTCACAAGGTCCGCGCCATGATCTTTCATCGCGGCCGAGAAATGGCTCACCAGGAAGTGGGACGCGCCAAGATGACCCGACTATTGAGCGAAATTGCCGACCACGGCCAGATCGAAACGCCGCCACGCATGGAAGGGAACGTTTTGGTCGCGCTCCTGGCCCCCAAGAAGGGCGCAGGTACGGCGGTACGGAGCAGCGCCTCGCCGGCGCAGCAAAACGCGTAGTTCCATCGGAAACTTGAGGCCGCTGCGACCGGCCGTTACGGAGAGGATTCTCGCAATGCCACGCAATTCGCTGAAACCGAAAAAGAAACTGAAGACGCATCGCGGCGCAAGGAAGCGTTTCAAGGTCACCGCCAACGGCAAGATCTTGCGGATGCATTCCGGTAAGCGCCACCTGCTCGGCACAAAAGCCGCGAAGCGCATGCGCAAGCTTAAGAAGCTAACGAAGGTTGCTCCTCAGGACGTTGCTGCTGTTCAGCAAATGCTCCCGTACGGAGCCTAGCTTTGTAGGGCATAGCAGTTTATGTCCCACCCGGCAGGGGCTCAAGACGCCGCCGGGAAATCGAATTTTGCACGAGCCGAATCGCATTCGACTCGTGCAAGAACCGCGGAAGGTTCTTCCGCACCACGTGCCAGGCAGCGCTTCACGGGTGCCTGCCGGCCGCGTCTCCCCGTTCGCGGGGATGTAGGTGCCGGGCTTTGGCGCGGCCCTTGCAGCAGTGGCCTTTCAAGCCAGTGCTGTTGTAGCCGGGACGAAACTCCCACGCTGCGACAAATCACGCCGGAAGCAAACCCGTTGCGCGAAGCGCCATCCCGCGTTTCTCCGCAACTCGTCTTGCTTCCGAAAAAAATCTGTAGCTCAGGCTATCAGGCCTGCGGATTTTCTCCACGACGGCGAAAGTCCTCACTGATGGCCCTCGCTCCAGTTAGCAACAAAGGAGAAAAACCCATGCCACGCGTAAAACGCGGCACAAAGCGCCGGGCTCGGCGCAAGAAGTATCTCAAGAGGACCAAAGGCTTCTTCCTCACAAAGAGCAAGCTGTACCAATCCGCTCAGGAAGCCGCCAATCGCGCGGATCGCTATGCCAAGCGCGATCGTCGCGTCAAGAAACGCGAATACCGTCGCCTGTGGATTCAGCGCGTCGGTGCCGCCGCCCGTCTCAACGGCATCACCTACGGCCAGCTGATCCACGGCCTGAAGGCAGCCGGCATCGCGATCGACCGCAAGGTTTTGGCGGACATGGCCGTACGCGATGCCGCTGGTTTCGCACAACTCGTCGAGAGGGCTAAGGCCTTCGCGCAGCGGCCCGCCGCTCAGAAGGCGTAGCTGAGCTGTCGCTACGCTTTTGTCGTTTTGGTTTAAGGTGCGGCCCTTTCCCGGTCGATCCCGGCACGTTCGTTGTATCAAAACTGGAGCGGCCGCCTTCGGCCCGCACATAAGGAAAAGCAGGCGGTCCTGAGGACTTTTCGCTGCTCGGACACGCTTGCTCATGCTCCTGCGGTCTAATGTATTCTTCACCTATGCCATCTTCTGACGGTCTCGACAAAACGCTCGCCGCTCTTGGCATCACCGAAGCCGAACAAGTAGCCGCGCGTTTCGCTGGACTCCGCGCCCAGTTCGATGGGCAATTCCACACCGTTCACGATGAAACCGAATGGAAGCAATTCCGGGATCAGTGGCTCGGTCGCAAATCCGGCGTGCTCACCCTGATCACCGACAATTGGCTGAAGCCCGCAACTCCCGAACTCAAACGTGCCGTTGGCGCTGCGCTCAACGAGCTGCGTGCCCATGTCGATACACAGATCGAAGCGCGGCGCGCGGCTATCGAATCCGGAGCCGAAACCACCGCGAGCACCAAAGACCGGATTGACCTCTCTCTTCCCGGCGCGATTCGCCCCATCGGCTCTCATCATCTGATTCGCCAGGTCTTTCAGGAGATCGAAGATATTTTCTTTTCCATCGGCTTCTCTGTCGTCGAAGGCCCGGAAATCGAGACGCCTTACTACAATTTCGAAGCGCTCAACATTCCCGAGCATCATCCGGTCCGCGACGACATGGACACCTTCTATCTCGAGTTGCCGCGAGGTGTTCCCGGCCCGCTTCTCCTCCGCACCCACACGTCACCCGTCCAGATTCACGTTATGGAAAAGCGTCAGCCGCCCGTGCGCGTCATTGTCCCGGGCAAGGTCTATCGGCGCGATAACCCCGACGCGACGCACTCCTTCATGTTCCACCAGATCGAAGGCCTCGCCGTCGATAGCGACATCACCTTCTGCGATTTCACCGGCACGATCGACTATTTTGTGAAGCAATTCTTCGGCGAAAACGTCAAGTCACGTTTCCGCCCAAGCTATTTCCCCTTCACCGAACCATCGGTCGAGTTCGATGCCTCCTGCATCTTTTGCGGAGGCAGCGGGACCGCCAAAGCAGGCGGCACCTGCGGTAAGTGCAAAGGCGCAGGCTGGATCGAGCTTTTCGGCGCAGGCATGGTCGACCCGGCGGTCTACGGCTTCGTCAACTACGACCCGAAAAAAGTCAGCGGCTTCGCCTTCGGCTTCGGCATCGACCGCCTGGCCATGCTCAAATACGGCATCGACGACATTCAGGTCTTTTTTCAGAACGACGTGCGCTTCCTCCGCCAATTCCCGTGAGGATGCGAGATGCCAGTGACTCTTGCTTTCGAGTCTTGATGACTACTTAAAACCGCCGACGGATAACTTTCAATGACCTTCGCCGACGCCAAACAACGATTCTCGAATCGAGTGACCGAGTACGTACGCTATCGTCCGAGCTACCCGCGCGCTCTGCTGGAGCTCATGCGCACCGAATGCAACCTGCGGCCCGATCACGCCATCGCCGACATCGGCTCCGGCACCGGCCTCCTCACCAAACTGTTCCTCGAAAACGGCAATCCAGTCTTTGGTGTCGAGCCCAACGCCGAAATGCGCGCCGCTGGCGAACACGTCCTTCAGGGTTGCACAAATTTCTCGAGCGTTAGCGGCTCCGCCGAAGCCACCACCCTGCCGTCGCAGGCTGTCGATTTCATCACCGCAGGTCAGGCCTTCCACTGGTTCAACGTCGAGCTTGCCGCGAAGGAATTTCGCCGCATTCTGAAACCTGGCGGTTGGGTTGTTGTCGTCTGGCAGGATCGCCGCATGGAAGACACTCCGTTCGCGCAAGCCTATGAAGACTTGCTCGAACGCTACGGCGTCGACTACAAACGTGTCAAAGACGCCTACCCGGAAACCGAGAAAATCCGGACGTTTTTTGATTCGGGCAGTTTCCATACTCGCGACTTGCCCAACCACCAGGTTTTCGATTGGGAAGGCTTACGCGGCCGCTTGCGCAGCAGTTCTTACGCCCCCACGGAGAGTCATGCTAACTATGCGCCGATGATCGCTCATCTGCGCAGGATTTTTGACCAGCATCACGAAAATGGCTCGGTGCGCATGGACTACTTTGCGCGAACCTACTTCGGGCATCTTCCGGTGAACGCGCGATGAAGATTTCCTACAACTGGCTGAAAGAATTTGTCGACCTTCCTGCTTCGCCCGAAGAAATCGCTTCGCGGCTCGCGCTTTCCGGCACCAACATTGCCGCCATCGAAAATGGCCCGCATGGCGCCGTCATCGACGCCGAAGTCAGTTCCAACCGGCCCGATTGCCTCGGCATGCTTGGCATTGCCCGCGAACTGAGCGCCGTCTATCGCGTTCCGCTGAAGACAATCTCACCAAAGCCGGCGGAAAGCAGCTCCGCAAAAGCGAATGACGCCGTCAGTGTAAAAATCGACGCCCCGGAGCTCTGCGGCCGGTTCACCGCGCGGGTTATTCGTGGCGTGAAGATTCAGCCTTCACCCGCTTGGCTCAAGAACCGCCTCGAAGCCAGCGGCACCGCCAGCATCAGCAACGTTGTCGACATTACGAATTCTGTGATGCTCGAGCTTGGCCATGCCCTCCACGCCTTCGATTACGACCTCGTTCGCAAGCACAGCATCGTAGTCCGTCGCGCCAGGCCAAATGAAAAAATGCGGACGCTCGACGGCATCGAGCGGGTTTTTGACCCGAGCATCTGCATGATTTCCGACGGCGATGGCTCACGCCCCGTCGGCGTCGGCGGCATTATGGGCGGCGCTGAGACAGAAATCTCGTTCTCCACGAAGAACGTCCTGATCGAATGCGCCTGGTTCGATCCCGTCGCCGTGCGACGCGCCGCGCGCTCTCTGAAGCTCCACACCGAAGCCAGTACCCGTTTTGGCCGCGGCGCCGATCCTGAAATGGCCGAGGTCGCTTCGCGTCGCGCCGCCGAGCTGATTCTCCAGCTTGCCGGGGGCGAGCTGCTCTCCGGCGTGGTTGATGTCTATCCGGCGAAGCGCGCGCCCAAAAAAATCACCGTCAGCCGCGCGGAGCTTCTCCGCATTATGGGCGCTGACGTGTCTGACAAAGACATCGAAGCGATCCTCGGCGCTCTCGGTTTTGCTCCCGTCCGCATTGATCAGAACCGCGGTTCCGCAAATTCGCTTCTCGGCGCGTGGGAATGCACACAGCCTTCCTGGCGCGCCGACGTGGAACGTGAAATCGATCTCATCGAAGAAGTCGCTCGCGTCTATGGCCTGGACAAGTTTTCTCCCCGGCTGCCCGCCGCCCGCACGGGCGCCGCGCGCCTGCCGCAGTATGAAGCGGAAACGCGTTTGCGTGAGCGTCTTATTGGACTCGGTTATCACGAGATTCTCACCATTCCCCATGTCTCCGAAGAGCGCAACGAATTGTTCCGTCCCGCTGACGCAGTCCCGACGAAACTCTCGAATCCGCTCAGCGAAGAGGCCAGCGTCTTGAAATCCACTGGCGCGGTCACTACGGCAGCGGCCATCGAGTGGAACCTGAATCACGGCCAGCGCAACGTGCGCGTCTTCGAGATGGGACAGCAGTATCGGTTCGTCAATAACAAACCGATGGAGATCCGCGTCCTCACGATCGGCGCTACCGGTGCGGCGCGCCAGCAGGGCCTCTGTGATTCGGCGCGCGATTACAACTTCGGTGACCTCAAGGGCGATCTCGACGCCATCGGCGCGCTCAGTGGCGGTTTGCGGTGGGATCACAGCGGTCCCGATTGGCTCAGTCCGGCGAATCGCGGCACGATTTTCCTCGGTAAAGAAGGAACCCAGCCGCTCGGTGTCGCTGGACAGCTGACAAAGCGCATGGCAGATAAACTGAAATTCCGCCAGGACGTTTTCATCGCGGAAATTGCGCTTGGCCCGCTCTATTGCATGTATTACGGCGTGAAGAACAACCGCCGTTACGACCCGCTGCCGCGCTTTCCCTCGGTCGAGCGCGATTTCTCTCTCTTTCTCGCGGACGGCATCACGTTCGCTCAAGTCCAGCAGACGATTCAGTCACTCGGCATCCCGGAGATTGCCTCGATCGAGGCGGTCGATCTGTTCCGCGGCAAAAACGTACCCGCGGGAAAATATTCTTTGCTCGTGCGAGTCACTTTTCAGAGCAGGGAATCCACATTCACCGAAGCCCAGATCAACGATTTCTCGGCCCGGATCGTGACGGCGCTCGAGAAGAGCCTCGGTGCCTCGCTGAGATCGTAGCGGCCTTACCGGTCTAGAAGACGTAAAGAGGATTCCTCACTCCGCGGATTCCGTTCCGGATGACGGGGTGCCGGTTGCTGGGCAACCTCATTCTGTCTGTCGCAGCGCGCGTTCCACAAGGGTCAGGCAGCGTTCGGCCTGTTCCCTTAATAATTCCTCGCGTTCGCCGCGCTCTTTTTTCAAGCTGTGCAGTTCGTCGGCTATGGCCAGCGCGGCAAGGATCGCCACCTTTTGCGTATCCACCGTCGGGGTCTTGTCCGAGATCGTGCGCATTTTCGAGTCCACATAAGCTGCGAGCCTCCGCACGTACCCTTCGTCGAGTTCGCCCTGAAGCGAAAATGTCTGCCCGTAGATCTGCACCTTGGCGGTCTGCGTCATAGGCGCCTCTCTCTTACTGCGACCACGCCGTGGGATTCCTGTCCCAGCGGTGTGCCTGGAGTCTCTTTACCAGGTCCGCCGGTAGCGGCCCGGCCACGCTCGCCTGGCAGTTCGCTTCCACGTTTCTCGACTTGCGCATGCCGGGAATCGTTGTGCTCACCACCGGGTTCGCAAGAATGAAGCGCAACGCCATATCCGGCATCGTGCTCCCTGACGGAACCAGCGGCCGCAGCGCCTCTCCATGCCGCACGCTGGCCTTCAGATTTTCTGGCACAAAATAAGTATTCCGCCAATCGCCTGCAGGCCACTTGCTCCCGAGCGTCAATGTACCCGTCAGCGTGCCTTCATCGAACGGCACGCGGGCAATCACGGCCGTGTCTTTCATCCGGCAAATGGGGAACAGCGCATCTTCGGGGTTCTGATCGAAGATGTTGTAGATCACCTGCACCGCTTCGGCGTGGCCCTCGAGCAGCGCTCGAATCCCGTTCCAGGGCTCCCAGCGGTTGATACTCGGCCCGAAGGCGCGCACTTTTCCGCTTTTCTTCATCTTTTCGATCGATCGCGGCAGCCGCTCGTCGTTCAGCCAACGGTCTTCCCACGTATGAAACTGCATTACGTCGATTGTCTCCACGCCGAGATTCTGGAGGCTTTTGTCGATGTATTCCTCGACGTAATCCGGGGGAAAGCAGTCGTCCAGCGTGAAGTCACGGCGGCTCGGCCAACGCCGATTCTTCGGCGGAATTTTTGTCGCCACGTAGAGATGCTTGTCCGGCCCGCCGACGCCGGGCTTGTTCCTGTTCTCGCGCAAGACCTTCCCCAGAATCTGCTCGCTCTTTCCGTCGCCATAAGCCCAAGCGGTGTCAAAGAAATTGCAGCCCAGTTCCACGGCGCGATGTAGCGAAGCGAGTGTTTCTGCGTCGTCGGAGCCGGTCCAACCCGCGAGGCCCCACATCCCGTAACCAATTTCACTGACGTTCCATCCGGTGCGCCCGAAGCGGCGATAGTTCATAAAATATCTCCCGACGATGCGGAGCCATTGTAGCGGATGTTCGCGGCTCCTGCAGAAGGGGATATATGCTGTTCGCAAGGGGTCTAACACAGTCATTCCCAACGAAGTCGCGGGGGTCAAGGATCTCTCCCTACACCTGGAGGACGTCGCCTTCGCGAGCAACGAGTTGATACAGAACCGGGCTAATGATGCGACCGAGGAAGAGACGCGAGACCAGGCCGGCGACGATCACGATCGCGAACGGCTTCTGCGAGTCCGAACCTACGCCGGTAGACATGGCGGCAGGCAACAAGCCAAGGCACGCGACCAGCGCGGTCATCATAATTGGGCGCAGCCGCACGAGTGATCCTTCGAATGTGGCCGGAAGGATCTCTTCGCCTTCGAGCCTCAGCTTGTTGATGTAGGAAACGTCGATGACCGCAGTCTCTACCGCCACGCCCATAAGTACGAGCAGTCCGAGAACCGACGAAGCGCTGAAGGGCGTGTGAGTCAACTTCAGCGCAACCAACGCTCCGACAGGCTCCGTCATGATAACGCTCAACACCACCGCCATCGGGAATTTGAAGTTGCCGTACAGCGCAAACAGAATCAGAAAAATCAGGAAAACCGCCAGGGGACCAATGACGAGAAGCTGCGCTTTTGCCTCGACCAGTTCGCTGTATTCGCCCCCCCAGTCGAGCCGGTATCCCTCCGCCAGCGGCACGTTCTTCGCGACGGCGGCCTGGCCGGCTTTCACGATGCCTTCCAGGTCGCGTCCGTCGACTGAAAACTGGATTCCGATGTAGCGGGAATTGTTTTCGCGATAGATGAACGAAGCCCCGGTACTCTCGCGGATGGAAGCCAGTTCCAAGAGCGGAATCTGCTGGCCCGACGGCGTCGGCACAAGCAGGTTGCCGATTTCCCGGGCGTTCGAACGAAACTGCGGTTCCATGCGCACGACGAGATCAAACAGCTTTTCTCCCTGAATAACTTGCGTGGCGGCCTGCCCTCCGATGCCGGCCTGGACGACGGCCTCGACATCGGCGACGTTAATGCCATAACGCGCAACCTTCTCTCGATTGGCGTCGATCAACAGGCTTGGCTGGCCAAGTTCGCGCACGACGGTGAGTTCGGTGAACCCCCTCGTGCTGCCGAGGACGCGTTTGATCTCCAGCGCCTTCTTCTCGAGCACGTTGAGGTCAGGTCCAAAGATCTTCACGGCCAGAGCGCTCTTCAGGCCAGTGAGGGCTTCGTCCACAGCATCCTCGGCCGGCTGCGTGTAATTGAAAATGACGCCGGGATACGTTTGCAGTTTTTTCTCGATCGATTCGGTGAGCTCCTCCTTGGTGTGAATGGAACCTTCTTTCCAGGACTTGTCACCGTATGGCCTTAAGCCGACATAGAACTCACAGTTGAAGAAGCCCGTGGGGTCGGTGCCGTCGTCCGGGCGCCCGAGCTCGGAGCCTACGACCGTAACCTGCGGATAGACCGAGAGCAGATCACGGATTTGCGGCGCAAACTTGCTGGCTTCTTCGAAGGAGATCGTATAAGGCATCGTGGCGCGCACCCAGATCGCTCCTTCGTCGAGGTGTGGCATGAACTCACCGCCGATCGAAGGCACCAGCAAAAGAGAGCCGGCGAGAATCAAGGCGCCGAGCAACATCGTGAGCTTCGGCCGGGCCATGCACCATTTCAACTCGCGGCCGTACTCTTCCCGGATCCACTCGTACGCGCGATTCCTTTTTTCTTCCACGCCAGCCCTAAACCAATACGACACCAGCACCGGCACCAGCGTGAGTGTGAACAGCAGCGCGCCAAGTAGCGCGAACGCCATGGTGTGTGCCATGGGGCGGAAAAGAAGTCCGGCCGGTCCGCGCAGCGCGTAGATAGGAATGTAGCCGGCGATTATGATCGCGACGGAATAGAAAATGGGACGGTCCACGTCGCGCGCGGCCGCTAGAATCACGTCCTGCAGCCGGTAGCTTGTGCCTTTACGCAGCGCGAGTTCGCGGTAGATGTTCTCGACCATTACGATCGTGCCGTCAATGATGATCCCGAAGTCGATCGCTCCGATCGAAAGGAGGTTGGCGGATTGCCCGTTGGCGTTCAGAAAGATGAAGGCGAACAGCAGCGCCAGAGGAATGGTGAGCGCGGTGATCACCGCGGCGCGGAAGCTCACCAGGAAAAATACGAGAACGATGAGAACCAGCGCCATACCGCGCAGCAGGTTCCGTTCGACCGTGTCGGTCGTTACGCGGACAAGGTCGCTGCGGTCATAGTAAGGTCGTATCTTCACGTCGGGCGGGAGGATGTTCTTGTTTAATTCATCGGTCTTCTTTTCCACGGCCGTGAGTACGTTCTGCGCCTGCTCGCCACGACGCATCAGGATCACGCCTTCGACGGCATCGTTTTTTTTCTGAAAGCCGAAAATGCCGAGGCGCGGCGCGTGACCGATTTCCACGTGGCCGATATCCTTCACGCGGATGGGCACGCCATTGGCGCTCCCCACCACGGTTTCTCCGATGTCCTCGGTGGTTTTGACGAGTCCGAGTCCGCGCACGTAGTAAAACTGCCCGCCCTGCGAGTAAAAGCCGCCGCCCGTGTTTGCATTGTTGGCGGCCAGCGCGTTCAGCACCTGCACGACGGGCAGGTGGAAGTTGTAGAGCCGGGCGGGGTCGAGCAGCACCTGATACTGCATCACCGTTCCGCCAAATCCGGAATCATCGGCCACACCCGGCACGCTGCGGTACTCGCGCTCGATGATCCAGTCCTCCATCGTCTTCAATTCCTGCGGCGTGCGGTCCGGACTCTCAAGCACATAGCGGTAGACCAGTCCGCTCGGGCTGAAAAGAGGCGCCATCGACGGCGTCACGCCGGCAGGAAGCACCGCATCACTCAACCGTTGAAAGACCACCTGGCGCGCAAAGTAAGGATCGGCGTTTTCATCGAAAGTTAGCCGCACGTCGGACAAGCCATAGAGCGAAATCGAGCGCATTACCTCGAGGCGCGGTGAGCCGTTCATCGCCAGTTCCAATGGCAGGGTTGTCAGCCGTTCCACCTCTTCGGCGGCGTGCCCCGGCCACTGCGTGATCAACTCGACCATTGGCGGTGACAGATCGGGGTAGGCGTCCACAGGCATATGCTGAAAGGAGATGGTCCCGGCGATGACGATGAGCGCGGTGACCATCAGCACCAGGAACCTCTGTTGCAACGCGAATTGAACGATGCGGTGTATCACTCCGCGCTCTGTGCCTCTCCTCAGTGCTGCAACGAATTCTTGAATTGCAGGAAGAGCGCGCCATCGCTGACCACACGCTCGCCTTCCTTCAAACCGTCCGTGATCTCCGTGCGGCCCGCGTTGCTGCCGCCGAACTTCACGAGGCGCCGCGCAAAACGGTTCGTGTCTATTTGCAGGTAAACGTAGGGCTGGTTTTCGGTGTCCCGCAGAAGCGCTGCATCAGGCACCGTAAGCGCATCGGGATTCACACCGGCCTGCACTGTTGCGACCACGTACATGTCTTTTTTCAGTTTCTTGGCGGGATTGCTGGTCACGATGCGCGCTTGCACGGTGCGGGTGTTGGGATCGAGCGCCGGCGCAATGTAGGAAATTTCGCCGTGGAATGTCTCGGGATAGGACTCTGTGTTGATCGCGACTTTCTGCCCCACGTGTACGTACGGCATGTCGCTTTGGTAGATATTCACCAACACCCAGACCTGGCTCATGTCGGAAATCGTGAAGCATTGCGTTACGCCGTTCTGCAGGAGTTGCCCCGGGCCAACCAACCGCTCAACCACCTCACCAGCCACCGGCGCCAACAACGGTATTTGGAGCGTGGTCTTGCCGGTGTTTTTCACTACGGCATCGGGATCCTTGATTCCCAATGCCCGCAGCGCGTCCTGGCTGGAAACCACGTCTGCTTCCGCTTGAGTCCGGTTCGACTCCGTTTGTTGGAGATCGGCTTCCGAGATCGCCCCGTGCGCGTACAAGTCCTGTGCGCGCCGAAGAAATTTGTCGGCCAGCTGCAATGCGTCTTTAGCCTTGATGTACGCGGCACGCGCCAGAGAGTAGTCTGGGCTATTTACGGTGAGCAATGGTGCGCCCGCCTGCACGGTTTCCCCCGGCGCTACCAGAATTTCGTGCACTGGTCCGCCGATTGCCGGGAACACGGGAGTGGTCCTGAACTGGTTATAGGCGACGGAGCCGGTGAGCCGTAGTACCCGCTCGAGCCTTGTCTTTTCGACGCTTGCGACCTTTACGTGGGCCATCTGTTCCTTCGGCACGGTGAACAGCTCGGCGGTCTCCGACTCGATCGAGGTATAAGAGGTCATCTTGGACTCGGGTTCGCCGGGACCGGAACTGCATCCGGTGATCTTCAGGCATGCGAGAGAGGCCGTCAGCAAAGCCAGCAACGCCGTGGCCCATGCCATTCCTTTCCTCATAATCGATACTCCTCGGGATTCCCGTCGAAGGGGAATTGTTCGTCCAGTCCAGAGTTTCGGGTGATGGAGAATCGGACGTGTTCGAGGATTAAAGGGCAGGAGGCGCGCGCGGCGAAATGCTGAGGGAAACTTCGGAAGAGGCCGGGGTATGCGCCTGCCGCACTTCCAGGCGGACGGTCGCCGGCGCTAAGCCGAGGAGCGGGACGTGGTTGGCAACGGCCGCGCCCGCAGTGGAGCAGAATGGACAGAAGTGCCCGTTGCTGTTCCTTGTGCTCAGATCCGGGCAAAAGTGGAACTGAGCCGCGAGGAAGATCAGCCCAAGCAAAAGGGCGAAAATCCTAACCTTGTTACTGGCGCTGAGCATGCCTATAGCTTAGTAGGCCGGAAATCTTACTCCGTGTCCACTGGCAAACAAAACGGCCCCTCGGCGGACCTGCTCTTCCCCGCTCCGCCGGCCGAGGATTCGCCTTGCGTCGCAGGCCCCGGGGCTCGCGGGTCTCGCTACTTTTTCGCGACGAACGTTTTCGCTTCGGCCAGCTCTGGACGGTCGGCCCCGGAGGGGCAGACTTCCGTGAGCTTCGCGTAGAACGATTGCGCGCCGCTCGTGTCGCCCGTCGCCTGTGCCGCCCGCGCCGCGCCGAGCAGGCCATCGAACCGGTTTGGCGCGTTCTTCAACACGATCCTGTATTCGACGAGCGCGTCGGACGGCCGTTTCAGTTCCATCAGCATATCCGCGAGCATCTCACGAGCCGGCACCACGGTCGATTCGCCGCCATTCTTTTCCTGGTGCTCCGCGGCGGCTCGCAACTCTTTCAGCGCGTCTTCGGACTTTCCGTTGGCGAACGCGAGCCATGCTTCCGCCTCCCTCAGGTCGGTGGCCTTTTCGGTTGGAGGAGCATAGCCCTCTTTCCGAGCGCGGTTCTCACGCTCCGCTACACTTTCGGTGAGCTGTTTGACGGCCCGCTCCGCAGCCGCGGCATTCCCGCTTCGCGCTTCGCCGATGGCCCGCGCCCAGCGAGTCGTGTCCTGCTGGTCTTTCTGCAGAGCGGGATCTTCTAGTGCCGCCGCTTCCTTCCAGCGATGCAGCTCCATCGCCGTGCGAGCCTGCAGATAAGCCCGGTGATCCACCTTGTCTTCTTCGCTCGCTCCGACCACATGATCCATGTGACTGATTATGTCGCGCGCCTTGGCTTCCTGGCCGCTCTGCAAATACGAGTAACTCAGATAGTCCATGGCATGCGTCTGATAGTGTGATTCGGCCTTGTGCATCTCGGCCAATCGCGCCCCGGATTCATTGGCCGCGATGTTCGATGTGATCGAGTCCTGCCATAGTCCCAGGCGCACAAAAATGTGCGCGGGCATATGAAGCGCGTGCGGTGAGTCCGGCGCGATCGCCGCATACCGCCGAGCCGCTTCGAGACCTTCGGGAGCAAGCTCCGGGCGGTCCGCTGCGTGAATCAGGTAGTGCGCCACGCCCGGATGGTCCGGGTAGTGCTGCAAGAGCGGCTGGAGAATGGCGATGGCTTTCTTCTGATTCGCCAGGCTGTCAACGTCCTCCTCCGCCAGCGCGACGAGCGACAATGCGTAGAACGAGCTCACCTCCACGTCGTCCGGAAATTGTGCGTGCAGCTTTTCTAGCGCAGATGAATACGCTTCGATATGCTCCGCATGCGTCATCTTCGGTTTGCTCTGGTAGAACGCCGCGGCGGCACGAACGAAGCCCTGCTCTTTCGTGTTTGCCGGATGGAGTTTCTGGGCCTCGTCGGTTTCCTTACGGCCCTGCTTCATTTTTTTCCCGTCCGGAAATTCCCACAGTTGATAGTAGAGCGTCATCGCCTTGCCCCAGTGGGCCGTGGCGCACCGTCCATCTCGCGTCTGAAGCTCTTCAAACGTCTGCGCCGCTTCCTGATATTGGAACGAGTGCAGGAGCGCCACTCCCTTCTCGATGAGCGGTTGCGCCTCGGCCGAGCAGCTATTCGCAAAGTTCACCTTGCCGAGATGGTCCGGGGCTGCTTCGAGGGACCCTGAAGAAAGAGCCAGCACTGCCGTTCCGAGTAACGCCTCGATTAAACACAGCCTTGCCATGAGTCACCTCCGATTGTCGCCTGCGATTCTATCCCAGCTGTTCCTTCGAGCGGTTAAACCTTGCGCCCGCCTGTTCCACCTGGTTGGACGCCGAGGCTCGCTCGGAGGATAATACCTCGTGGAGCGGTACTTCGAAGCAGGTGAGGACGCGAAAGCCGTTTGAACCGTAACGAATCTCTGGGGTGCTGCGGATAGTCAGCTTGTGTGCACGGCCTGTCCCGTCGGCGGGTTTCCCCACGGGAACTCGCGGGCGGGGCAGGAAAGCCTAATGGTTGACTCGTGGTGCCCACCTATTTCAGAGGTTCACGGCCTAGCTTCCCACGGCTGAGCAGTCCGCTCCGTTTTGATTTTCAGGGGTTAGTTCTCAGTTTTCATGCGAATTCTGTTTATTGGTGACATTGTTGGCTCGCCTGGCCGGCGCATCGTTCACGACCGCCTTTCCGATCTCGTCGAGCACCACCATATCGACCTGGTCATCGCCAACGGCGAAAATTCCGCCTCCGGGTTCGGCATCACACCGCGTATCGCTCAAGACTTGCTCGGAAACGGCATCCAGGTGCTTACCGGCGGCAACCACAGTTGGGACCGCAAGGAAATCTTTGAGTACATGCCGCACCAGCCGCGCCTGCTTCGTCCCGCGAATTTTCCAGAAGGCAATCCGGGCAGTGGTCTCTACTCGGGAACCGCCAAAGATGGCCTGAGATTTGCCGTGCTCAATCTGCAAGGCCGCGTGTTCCTGCCGGCAATCGACGATCCGTTCAAGAAAGCGGATGCGGAGCTGGCTAAACTGACCGACGATGTGGCTTTTGTTCTGGTGGATATGCATGCCGAAACCACCAGCGAGAAAATCGCGATGGGCTGGTATCTCGATGGGCGCGTTACCGCTGTCGTCGGCACGCATACGCACGTCGCTACAGCCGATGAGCGCGTGCTCCCTAACGGTACCGCGTACATCACCGATGTCGGCATGACCGGCCCGCACGACGGGGTTATCGGCATGGACCGCCCGGGCATCATCAAGAAGTTCCTCGATGGCCTTCCGGCGCGCTTCGAAGTCGCGACCGGAGACGTACAGATGAACGCTGTGGTCATCGAAACCGACGATTCGGGGGCGCGCAACGACGCCGGGCGGCTCCGCGCCAAATCGATCGGCCGCTTGCGGCTGCGCGCCGATTAGGGTCACAGGAAGCGGGTCCTCCGCCGACAGTTCCTACTTTCCGCGCCAGAAAAACCACGGCTCTGATCGGGGCGATGGACAACCGCTTGTGCGTTGCTACAATCTGAATGACCATGCTTCGGACAATCGGGAGATTCTTCGCCGCCATCCTCCTGCTGTGCCTCACCGCTCTCCTCGTGGCTGGCCCGTCCTCGGAAGTTGATGAACAGCTCCTTGCCAAGGGCCGAGTATTCCCAAACATCGGGCCGGGCCTGCGTACGATCCGGCGGGGCGCGGATGGGAAGTACTATGTCCTCGCATCGCCGACGGTCGGTGTGGTTGTATTCGATTCCACGGGCAAGCAACTTGCTGTGATCGGCGCTCCTCCGCCGGAACCTGTTGCGAGCAAAGCCGGCCAGCCGGCAAGCGGTTTTGGCGAGGACTGCGACGTCGATGCGAAGGGCGATGTATATCTTGCCGACCGGGGCGACAACCTGATCAACCTGTTCTCTCCTGACGGCAAGCCGCTACGCTCGATACCCGTTAACGCACCAACGTCCCTCATTGCTTTACCCGAACGCGAGGTTGCCGTCACTTCTGCTCGGCAAACCCATCTGGTCACGGTCTACGGCCCGAACGGCAGAGTCGTCCGGGAGTTCGGCAGCCCCGAAGCCCTTTCCGAGCGAGAGGACCTGAATCGTTATTTAAGCTTGGGTCGCCTCGGTTCGGACTCCCAGGGCCGCATCTACTACGGTTATAGCTACATGCCCGAGCCTTTGGTCCGCCAATATGACCGCTTCGGTTATGCCGGGCTCGATTTCCAGTTCACTGGCCTCGATGCTTATCCCGAGGCGCAGGTCATGCGGAAGGCGATCGTTGAGCTCGAAAAGGAAGAGAAGCGCAAGGGTCCGATTTCACTGCGGCAAATTCTGACGGCATTCGGCGTCGATCCAGTGAACGGTGATGTGTGGATGGCACTGCACAACACTTTGATCCACTTCGACAAGGAAGCGAACCGGCGCTCCGAATATCAGATCTACACTCCCAAGGGCGCCCGGCTCGAAGCCAACACGATTCTTGTGGAAGAAGAACGCCTTCTGATCGGCGCGGATCCGCTTGGTGTGTACGAATTCCCGCGCCCGGACCGGAAACACTAAAAATTTTCCCGAGTTTTTCGCAAGTTTTCCTCAGGCTCGGCTGCACCATTTCGGGGCACTCGCGCATCAATTGTTTCTCAGAAGGTCAAATTCTCTCGGAATTTCATAAAATTTTTCCTTGTTGCACAATTCCGGTGCTTGTGGAAAAGTTGTGAATGCCATGTGAACGTTGCTCCTGGGCTTCGCACACTTTTCGCTTGCCCCGCTGCGGACAGTAAGCGAGAATTCAAACAGTTCGGTGCAGTGGTACGTGGTCCAGCTAGTCTTACAGGGGCCGTCCGGAACCACGGAGCATTAAGACATCCGTTCTGGCACGGGTAAGAACTCCAAAGCGTGAAGCTTTAGGGCAAACTCGCTTTCCACAGTTTTTTCACATCTGTGGAAATAGTCCGATCGTTGGTTATTGGCTTTTTTTCCATGACAATGACAACCGCTACGCAAATGGGTCGAGAGCCTGAAACTTTGAATGTATGGGACAAGTTCCTCGACCTCATTAAGTCCCGAGTTAGCATAAACACCTACTCCACCTGGTTTCAGCCCACCCGCCTCAACCGTCATGAGGGTGATACGCTGTTTGTGCAGATTCCTAGTACTGTCTTTCGCCAAGTTCTGACACGCACTTACGGCGAGATCATCAAGGCCGTGTTCCACCAGATGGGCACGCCGAACACCAAGGTCCAGTACGTGTGCACCGAGGAAGAGCCCATCCCGTCGGCACCAGCGGCGAGCGGCTTGAAGCAGTCGAAGCTTGACTTTGAGAGCAGCGATCACCAGCTCAATACCCGGTATACGTTTGATACCTTCGTGGTCGGCAAGTCGAACGAGTTCGCTCATGCGGCCTCCCGTGCCGTGGCTGAGCAGCCTTCGAAGTCTTACAACCCGCTTTTCCTCTACGGCGGCGTGGGGATGGGCAAGACGCACCTGATGCATGCCATCGGGCACCTGATCAAGAAGCGCAACCCGGCCATGCGTCTGAGCTATGTGAGCGCGGAAAAGTTCACCATTGAAGTAATCAATTCGCTACGTTTCGACCGCATGATCAGCTTCCGCGACCGTTTTCATACGGTCGACGTGCTGCTGGTGGATGACATCCAGTTCATCGCCGGCAAGGAACGGACCCAGGAAGAGTTCTTCCACACGTTTAACGCGCTTTACGAGCAGCAGAAGCAGATCGTCATTTCGTCGGACTGCCTTCCGAAGGACATCAATTCCATCGAAGAGCGTCTGCGTTCACGTTTCGAATGGGGCTTGATCGCCGATATTCAGCCGCCCGACCTCGAGACGAAGATCGCCATCCTTCAGAAAAAGGCGGAGAACGATCACTTTCATCTTCCCGATGAGGTCGCCGAGTACATCGCGCGAGCCATCAAGTCGAACGTTCGCGAGCTCGAGGGCGCGCTGACCCGTCTGATGGCCTACGCTTCCTTGACCGGCACGACCATTTCTCTCGCGACCGCTCAACAGGTTTTGCGCAATATCATTGCCTCGCAGGAGAAACGTGTCACGATCGATCTGATCCAGAAGCGCGTGAGCGAGCACTTCAACCTGCGTGAGCAGGATCTGAAGATCCGCAGCAATACTCGGGCCATTGCTTTTCCGCGCCAGGTCGCGATGTACATCGTGAAGCAGCTCACCACGGCGTCTCTTCCGGAGATCGGGCGCCAATTCGGCGGCAAGCACCACACAACCGTGCTTCACTCGATTAACAAAATTGAGGAACTGCGCCGCTCCGACAAGGAACTGAACCGCACGATCACGCGCCTGATGGATGCTCTGCAGTAGTCGGCTCGAACCGTTACATGCATTTTTAAAACGCCCATAACTGGGCGGGAGTTTCGCTATTCACTAGTTCAGTTCTGCGGCTTCCGGGCACGCTCTCCCCGCCGTATGCTCGACAATTCCAGTAAATTTCCGTCCGGGTCGCGAAAATACAGACCCGTCTCCAGCCGATTACTACGGTTCGCGAATCTGGTCGCGAATTCCAGCCCCACAACCTCGCGGTAGAATTTCATCGCGCGGTCAAGATCGTTCCCGGTCAAGTGCGCTTCAAACAAGCTTTGTGCCAGCATCACGGCTCCAAAATTCTCTCCTGCTGGAACGCTACGGTTGGATGTCTGGAGCGGATAGATGTGATGGCGCGTCGTGTGAAGAAGGATGTGGGGAAGTCGTGGGAAAGATGCGGACGATTTGTGGAAGGGATTCTAGGAAAGGGCGCCGGACAGCAAACCGGGATGGCTTTTCCGAAGACTCGCAAGAAAATCCACCGGAAAGCGTAGCCGCGAAATGCAAGCATGCTTTCGCTTCACAAGCATTTCCACCAATTCACAGGCCTCATCACAACAACAAGAGTCTATTTCAAAAAAAGCGTTTTGCAGAAACAGTTGAGGGTGTGGATAATCGCGCCACATAACGGCTGTCACCCAGGGCCTCGAAATTCCGCTACTCATCCTATTTCCACAGCGTTATACCCGCTTGTGCCCTTTATACTTTGCTGAAAAACGAGTACAGTACGCTAGCGGGTAATGTGGGCCGGAGAAACCATGACCGCAACTGCGGGTACCGTACGCGAGGAAAGCCAAGCAATGGAATTCAGCGTAACCAAGTCAGCGCTGCTCAATGAACTTACAACGACTCAGGGAGTTGTCGAACGCAAAACCACTATTCCGATCCTCTCGAATCTTCTGGTCGAAGCGAAGGGCAGCCGTCTGACGATCACTGCCACGGACCTGGAACTCAGCATTCGGACGTCTTGCGATGCCAAGGTCAAGAAAGACGGCGCCGGGACGATTCCCGCCAAGAAACTACTTGAGCTTGTGCGTTTGCTCCCGGAAGGCGAGATCAAGTTCAAGCTGCTCGATAATCACTGGGTCGAAATCATCAGCGATAGGAAGAAATACAAAATGGTCGGCATGGCTAGGGAAAATTTTCCGGCCTTGCCCGCCATGCCGCATACCCTCGTCAAAATTCCGGCGGCCGTGCTCGAGAGTCTCATCGGCAAGACGAAATTTGCAATCTCCATGGAGGAATCGCGCTACACGCTGAACGGCGGGCTTTTGATCTTGAAGCCAGACACACTCGCGATGGTTGCTACTGACGGCCATCGTCTCGCGCTTGCGGAGACCGACCAAAAACTCGCTGGCCTGAATGGTGAGGTCCGCGTTCTCATTCCGAAGAAAGCCACGGACGAGGTCGAAAAACTCTCGGCCGCCGCGGGTCCCGACGCCCACATGGAATTCGCCAAGGACGAGAGCCATCTTTTCTTCGTTATGAACAAGTTCCCGGAGAGGGTTGGAGCCCTTTGCGATTGCGCGCCTGATGCCCAGCTCGCCCATCTAAGCGGGCCGCGCGGTCAAAGTGCAGCTCTCGTCACACTCAAGTGTGATGTATGAACTTGGACGCTTCTGGCCAGCATCCTAGCATTTTTCGTGGGGTCGCAGGGCCGATCCCAACTGGAAGTAGATCGTGTACGGCAAACCAAGCATTGTAATCGTAGAACAGCACACCTTGGTTGCCGAAGCGGTAAAAAAACTGCTTGAACTCGAACTAGGGTTACATGTACTCGACACTTTCAACGACGCCAGCCTGCTCGTTGCCGCGTTCGACAAAGTGCAACCCGACCTGATTCTGCTTCATATCTACAAGCCGTCCACCGCAGGATTCGAATATGCCCGAAAACTCAAAGCTACCTATCCGGCGATCAAGATGATCGTCCTGACGACGAACGAAAACCCCCAAATCGCCCTGGAGTGCATGAACAGCTGGGCTTCGGGATATCTCCTGATGAAGTCGGCGGAGGAATTGTTGCAGGCTGTGCGTCGCGTTGTCGCAGGTTCTAAGTACCTATCTCCGGACCTACAGAGAAAACTTCAGGAAGCACAATGGCGAAACGCCCGATTCCAATCCACGGCCTCGCTAACAGATCGTCAGCTCCAAGTGCTTAAACTACTCAACGAAGGCTGTACGATGAGAGAGATTGCCGCAAACCTGCGGATCACAGCCCGCACCGTTGCTTTTCATAAATATCGCATCATGGCCGTACTCGGGGCGAAGAACAGTATCGAGTTGTTGCGATTTTCTGAGCATCAAGAACCCGAGCCTAATGAGCGGGGAAGTGGCTCATAGGGCGCATCTGCCTAATCGTGCGCCTTAGATTGAACTGAAATGCCCTAGTTGTTCTGAACTTTCCAGAAGCTCTGCCGTTAGGTACAATGACGGTCCGAGCTCTACCCGCAACCTATTTGCGGGAGACCCCCATGACCGAAGAACGGAAGTACGCAATATCTTTGGCTGCGATGTTACTCTGTGCGCGGAAACTGATGGAGCTTGACTCAGACCGGCCAAGCCCGGCGAAAGTGGCTGCGGTTGAGAACGCGATTAGTCAGGCTGAACTTGTTCATTTTGCGAATGAGCGGGATCGGAGCTGCCCGAAGAATCCTCGGAATCGGTCGATCCGCCTTCTAGCCGAGCGCGTGGGAGGAGTCCGCCGGAAACTCTCGTCGAAGAATGCCTGCGCGTCGGTAGCGTGTGCGGCAACGTTCAGCAGTACGTGGTCGGCGGCTTCTGCTACAGCTTGTCCGCGCATGAGCATTCGGTGATCGGTTGCGGCCGATTCCCAGTCAAGCATGGCGAGGAGCACGTTGACACTACTCGACCGATCACGACGGAAGACAAGACTTCGGTTGCTATGGTCATGCAAACCCTACCCTCTTGCCGCAAGTCTCGGCCATCGTGGGACGCATGCAAACTGGTATTTTTGACAGTTTGAAAGAATCCTCGCATCGACAACACCCCAGCCCGCTCTCTAAGTACCGCCAGTCTAGAGAACCTAAAGAACGTGAAGGGAGCAGCAAGATGGTCCCACGGCTCCTCGCTGGAAGTCCCTACCTCGACGCGGCGGCGCAAAATCACTCGACTCGCAATTTAAGATTGTGGCTGAAGCGTTTTTGGAATTGTTTGAACTACTCAAGGAGTATGCGCCTATCTGGTACACCGAGCGACACCACCATCGTGCTCTGACTGCGTGGCGAGTCCTGCAAAAGTCCAAGGGGACTCGGTGAACATGCAGGCCGTAACGCGACAGGTTCGCTGACGAAACATTTCAGCGAACCTGACACAAATAGTACACATCGGCAGGCGGTGGCCGAAGGAATGATCTTATGCGAGCGCCAACTTCTGGGCTTGCGTCACTTCGCTGCCGCGCGTCGGATTCGCTTGGCGAGTTTCGGTTCGATGAATCCGCCGCCTACGGCCTACTCCTCCATCATAGAAAGTGCTCGCAGCCGTCGAGAGGGCGCAGTGCAGCCAGTCACACGGTTCTGTGACGCCAGATCTTTGAACGAAGTCGGGGCATTATGTTCAGGCAGAGGCCCAGCGCGAAATTGGATAGATCTGTTGCGGCGCTCATCATGTAAGCACGTCTTGACCTGCGGTTCAGGGCTCGCGCGTCAGCGTTCCGGCGACGACACGGTCGCTGTCGATGCCCACCAAAAGCGATGTGTTCTGATTCACCACATAGGTGGTGAAATGCATTATCGGTACCGGAACCGCATGCAAATCGGCATCGAACTTGTTGGCTTGGGTGCCGTCGCCGCTAAGGGTGAGATTGCCGTTCAGCGGAACATTGAAGAATTGTTTACCTGCCCCAAATTCGTTGATATCGATGGTGCCACTAAGGCTTCCAGAGGACGTCAGGTTGAACTGGCCCACAAGGTCTTCCTCGTCGCTGCTCACGCCAGTCCAACCCACGGTATAGCCTCCCGAAAGCGCAGCAACAGAAATAGGAGTTGTGGTCTGCGCCATGAGTATGCCGTCACTTACGATGGCCGAGTCGGTTTCCTGAAAGACCGCATGCGTTTGCGAAATGAGGTAGAAGATAAAAGAGAAGCTTCCCACATTCGTGTCGGTCCAGCTGATCGTGCCGCCACCAAATTGGTTGGCATCGACAGCATAAAAGTGCCACTCACACGCCCATTCGGCAGCGACGCAATGGAGCCGGTGTTGTTCTCATCGAGAACGATGTTCGAAATATTCCCCGCACCGTCGGCGGTGAATCGCCCAGCCGTAGAGATTGGACCACTGGAGCTCCAGCCGCCGATCAGAAAGGAAAAGCTGCCGGTGAGTGAGGCGGTGGTGAAAGCAGTGTTCTGCTGAGCGAAGGCCTCGCCAATGAACGCGGACGGAAAATCAGTGCCAATGAGCGTCACTCTGGTTGCATCAACAATATAGAACACAAACGAACGTCCGGCGATGTTCGCGGTGCCACGCCCGAAGGTTGTACCTTCGCCGCTAGTAGCAAGCCGATAGGAGGCGCCTGTCGGAAAAAGCTGTTGGCCCGATAGCGTACCTCCGATATTGGAATCGAATAAGCCATTGAAAATGGCCCCTGCACCGTCTGCATCGAAACGGCCAACGTAGGACCCTGGGTTTATGGACGTTCCGCTAACGTCGACGCCGCTCAAGTGGAACACGAAGCCGCCGGCGATCGCGGCGTTGGAGAAGGCCGCACCATTCTGATGTTGAAATGAACCGCTGGCCGTAGCGGCCGGGTCTGTCTGCGCGATAGAGCCCGCCGCCGTAGAGGAAAGCGCGATGCTGTAGTTGGTTGTGCCAGTGCTGTTCGTCAGCTTGAGGAAGCCGCGGCCATCTGCGGCGATGGAGTAGTTACCACCGGTGAAGTGCAAAGTTACAGCCCCGGTGCAGACGTTAATGTCTTCCAAACCAGAGGTAATGTTGCCCTTGTCGTCGGCAAAAAAACTCCCGGCGCGCGTGAAGTAGCTGCTCACGTCAGCGCAGACTTCGCCGCCGCTCATGGAAAAGGCATATTGGCCAGAGAAACTTGCATTTGAGAATTTTGTGGCGGGCGGAGGCGGCGGCGTGGGGCTGGAGCCGCCACCGCAGCCGCCCGATAGGACGATAAGCACGGCAAAAGCAACGGTAGTGAGCTGGCACGTTGCTAGAGAGTTCATCGCGCGCCTACCTGCTGGGCTCCGACGTGCTGCACTTTGGACATGCCGCGCGTCGCGTCGCGCCGGTTGCGAGAAGGAATCCCTGCGTCGACCGTATGGTGATGGCTTGGCTACCCTTCTGGGCTATTCGGGCCAGAAAAACAACACCCTCGTGGTGCCGCGAGATGGCTCCAACGAACCGGACGGAGTCACCTGGAGCAAAGGAAAAATGCTTGGCACGGAGATAGGTTGCGGGGCCAAGATGCACGTCCACGGTGCCGCTCGCCGTTTCGACTGTTACGTGGGCGCCGAATGGAGGAACGGAGGAATTTTCTGCGAACGCCAAAACTGTTCCTTGAAGGAGAGTGTCTCGCACCGGGTTATAGGCACCGGTACGCGGCGTTACTGCTGGCCGCGCCTGCTGCGCGCTAGGACTGACCGATAGAGTCAAAAACATACCCAGGGTGGTACACCAGGAAAGGATTTGAGTCGGAGATTCATCTCGAGCTTCCTTTCGTGTCTGTGCAAACTACTAACCAGACAGCAAAGGGGAGACAGTGACCGCAGCCATCTCGTAACTCCTTCCGTCATCACACAATAGTCGGCCGTCAGTTTGAATATCGTTTGGAATGCAGAGGGCTCTTCCTCGCCGTCTTGATGTGCGTCAAGTTTTTTGAACTTCACACCCGGATTCTGTTCAACCGTTTGTACTTTCCTCGACTTCAGAAGCGTGCCTCCGGTGTAATCACAACAAACGCACGGAGTTCCGTTCCTGTTCCATCTGGAGTGGCAGTTGCCTGAAATTAGAGTGGAGGAGTTCCTCGCCTCAGCACCACGGGGTTCTGTCAGTGAATTCGTTGCGTTACTAACCGCAGAATTTCGGGAGAACCTTTCGCACAGGCGGAGATCTCCTCCAGTCGAAAGGAGCCTGAGCTATCAACTGATGAGGTCGTTCGAACATTCCGCTGGATCACGCGACGGCGAACTCCCAAAATCGCGATTACGCGCACCGCAACAGCCTGACCGCCACGTACCGTTGTCACCGACGCGCGTGCCTGATGTCACAGGGTCACGTTTATGCTGGATCCATAATTAAAGACGTCTCACTGAAAAGGCGTTCGGCCCGACTATTCGAATTCGCAGCGCCGCAAGTAGGCCCGGCATGACACAAAACAGGATTTCCTACCTCTTCCTACTATGCCTAACGCTGGTGGCGGCCTACGGCTGTTGCAAGCTGATTGCTCCGTTCCTGAAGCCGATCTTGTTTGCAGCTTTGGTAGCCATACTGTTCTACCCGATGTACTCGAGAATTCTGCGCAGTGTGAACAATCGTAGCATCGCCTCTCTGCTCGCTACCCTTATCGTTGCGGTCTTGCTTGTCATTTCCTTTGCGCTTCTAGCACGCGCTCTGGCAGCCGGAATCCACGAAACCTACGGTTCCTGGAATGCCGGCAGTGACGGGCGAGAGCGGCTTGGAGCCTACCTCATACGGGTGTCGGAACAGGCCGTCGCAGCTGTGGCTGACTACATTTCCATTTCCATTCCCGACTTGCGCGCCACGGTCAACGGCCACGCGCAAAGAGCTGTCGCGGGATTCCTTAGCTTTGTGGCCGGACTGCTTGGCGGAATCGCGTCCGTCCTCATGAACACATTGATCTGCTTTTTTGTTCTGTTCTTCCTTTTCAAAGATGGCAAAGGAATCGTACGCCGGATTTACGTTTTGCTTCCGCTACGGATAGATCAGGCAAAGAGGTTGGTGGTGTGTGTCAAAGAGACGCTGGGGGCGATTGTCTGGGGAACGCTGGTCATCGCGATCTTGCAGGGGGCGCTAACAGGGTTGGCTTTCTGGGTCGTGGGAGTTAGCTCTCCCGTGCTTTGGGCCGCCGTTACTGCCCTGTGTGCTCTAGTTCCGGTGATCGGCACCGGGTTTGTCTTCGCTCCGGCGATCGCCATGCTCTTGTTCAGTGGACACTGGATCAAAGCTGTGATTCTTCTCACCTGGGGAATCGCCTTCGTCCACCCGATCGATAATGTGCTGCGTCCGTATCTGATCGGGGAGCGAACTAAACTATCCACTCTTTTCGTGTTTTTCTCGCTGATTGGCGGTTTGCAGGCGTTCGGTACATCGGGCATATTTCTTGGGCCTGTCATCCTTTCGGCTGCTATGGCTTTATTTGGATTTCTTCGAGAAGAAGTTCGTCGGGGAGCGTGGGTTGTCGAACTTCCAATCGAGCGCTTTTCGTTTGCCAGTCCTCCGCATCGTCGCAATTCAAACTAAGTTCCCTAAGAGCGTCGTGTCCCTGCAGATCAGTCCTCAAGTCCTCGACATCTTTGAACAAAACGCCAGCACTACGTTCAAAGATTTGGACATCTTGTCTGTCGAAGCGAGGATCATCGAACTAAAATCCCTCAGTTCAAACGCTTATGCAGCATGGAGCGATGGCATCGCGCTTGCAGTGACCGGGGCAAGGTCTGAAGAAGATCAAAAAATAATCGGAGGAACGTGAAATGCCAAGTCTTCGTACGATGCTCTACCAAACGAGTAGACAAGTGCTCGCCCTCGCCCTAACTGTCGGCCTAAGCAGTTGGGCTCTGCCGGCACGATCGGCAGATGCGGAGTCCACGCAAACGATGAAGGACCTGAATACCGCCTTGAATGGGGAAAGGAATGCCCACGAACGGTATTTGGAGTTTGCCAAGAAAGCGGACGAAGAGGGTTATGGCTCCGTCGCGAGTTTGTTCCGTGCCGCGGCTGCCGCCGAGGATGTCCACGGCAACAACCACGAGAAGGCCATGCGTAAACTGGGCGGCCGTCCAGACGTAAAGATGGAAACGCCCGCCGTGAATTCGACTCGCGAAAATCTAGAAGCTGCGATCGCTGGCGAGTCTCATGAATGTAAGAGTATGTATCCGGATTTCGTTCGTCAGGCTCGGCAGGACCGACTGGTTCCAGCGATTGTGACGTTTGGACAGGCCATGAGAACCGAAGAGGAGCACGCCAAGTTGTTTGAGGAAGCTCTTCATGATCTTGACGAGCTGAAGGGTTCCGGTCCACGAACCTACTACGTTTGCACCGTGTGCGGTTACACGACAACCGACCTTAATTTTGAAAAATGCCTGAATTGCCTGCAACCGAAGGATCGCTACAAGTCGGTCAGCTAATGCCCAAACACGAAGGAGGCTGCTCGCCCATAAGTGAGCAGCCTCGGCTTGAGTCCTGGAGAGAAGAATCGAAATGATAGAACTAATTGCCATGCAAGCTGTACCGCCGATCCCAAACTGGACCGAGCTCCATCCGCTCGTTATTCATTTCCCGATCGCGTTGCTCCTGATCGCTCCGCTTTTCGTAATTGCCGGGATCGTTATGAATCCTTCGAAGGGAAGGCCCTTCCTCGTGGCCGCGCTATCACTGATGGTCCTCGGAACCGTAGGCAGTGTGGTCGCGGTCCTCACCGGCGAAGCAGCTGCGGAAGTGGCCCACCGTACAGCAGCAATGTCCGCGGCTCTTGAGCGTCATCAGGAACTGGCGGAGACCACTCGTGACATCTTCGGTCTGCTGAGTGCGATCTTCGCAAGTATCCTATTTGTGCCGCGTTTCCTGAGACGGGAGACGACTACGGCAGCAGCGCGACTTCTGCCGCTTGCGTTTCTGCTCTTCTACGCTGCCGGAACCGTGGTTCTTGTAAACACAGCGCACAATGGCGGACGGTTGGTGCACGAGTTTGGTGTCCACGCCGTACTCGCTCCAACAAATGAAGCAATCAATAATGCAAATCCTGCAGCAGCTAGCCCGGAGCAAGCAGAGAGTGAACGCTGAATGGCGGTGCTAGTCTTCTGGCGTTGGCTTCAATCCGTATTTGGAAATCTTGTAGGCAAGGTGACTACGGGAGATGCCAAGGCGACGTGCCGTTTCAGCCTGGGCGCCTTCCGTTTCCTTTAACGTTCGCTCGATAAGTGTCTTTTCTGCCCCAGAAAGAAATTCACGAAGATTCAGGGTATCAGGAACAAGATCGATCCAGTTTTGTGAGGTTCCGCTCTGCACAGCTTCTGCGTCCCCCGCAATAGGAAAGCTTTCTGTCCCAATCATCGCAGACCCCGACAGAATGCATGCTCGCTCAATCAAATTGCGCAACTCGCGAATATTTCCGGGAAACGAGTACTTCATCAACCGCTCCAGGGCGTCGCGGCTGAGTTCGTGTTTTGACACCTTTAGCTCCCGGGACGCCTGTTGGAGGAAAAGTTGGCAAAGAACGGGCAGATCTTCGCGGCGTTCCCTTAAGGGCGGTATCGGAATCGGGACCACAGCCAGCCGGTAGTACAAATCCTCGCGGAATAAGCGATCTCGGATATGCTGCGTGAGTTCGCGATGTGTGGCGGCGATTACTCGGACGTCGACCTGACGCGGTTTCGTCGAGCCGATGCGCACGACTTGGCCGTCTGTAAGAACACGCAACAGTTTCGCCTGCGCCTCCAGCGGCATCTCGCCAATTTCATCAAGAAACAGGGTACCTTCATGTGCGGCTTCGAACAGCCCGCCGCGGCTCCTGTCCGCGCCCGTGAAAGCTCCCCGCTCGTGGCCGAACAGCTCGCTTTCGAGCAACGTCGGTGGCAACGCCGCGCAATTGACTGCCACAAACGGCTTTTCCGAGCGCGGGCTGCTTCGATGGATAGCCCTGGCAACGAGTTCCTTTCCTGTTCCCGTTTCGCCAAAAATCAACACGGGCGCGTTTGTTGGGGCGACGCGAGCGATGAGTTCACGCACGGTTTTGATTGCTTCAGAACTGCCGTAGATTTCTGAGGACCCTTCCAACCGGTCCACTGTCTCTCGCAACTTGTCGTTCTCGCGCAACAGGGCGGTTCGCTCGCACGCACGTTTGGCCGTTGCCCGAACCACCTGCGGTTGAAACGGTTTCGTAACGAAATCGAAGGCTCCTTGCCGCATGCTTTCGACCGCAAGTTCGATCGTGGCGAAGGCCGTTATGAGTACCACGGACAGAGTAGGGTCAAGCTCGCGGATCGCGGCGAGCAGGTCGAGCCCTTCCCCGTCTGTCATCTTCTGGTCGGTGAACACGGCATCGAAGTCTCCGGCACTGAGCTGTGCCTTTGCCTCCGTGACACCACTCGCCTCTGATGTCACGTGGCGATCGAGCGCAAGAGCGGACCCCAGAACCCTTCGCATATGCGGCTCATCATCGACAATCAGGATCCGGCCCATATCCGTTCCTTATCCTCTTCCTTTGACTGAACCGTCGCCGGCAACTCGAGCGTGAAGCAGACACGGCCGGGTTCGTTCACCCGCAAAAACAGGTCACCTCCGTGTGCCCGTGCGATGTTTCGGGCGATGGCCAGTCCCAGCCCCGTGCCGTGGCTCTTCGTAGTAAAAAATGGCTCGAAAATTAAGCGCAACGTTTCCTTGGGTATGCAAGGCCCAGCGTTGTGAACCTCGAGCCAGACGGTTCCTTTATCCGTCAGCAGGCCTCGCAAGGTCACGGTTTGCTCCGATTCCGAAGCCTCAATGGCGTTTTTCGCGAGATTTATCAAAGCCTGCTGAACCTTGCCGGCGTCCATGAGAACGTTCAGATCCGGCGGAACATCCACGGTCAAACGGACCCCCGTTTCAGACGCATAGGCCTTGCATGCACTGGCCACGTAAAGGAGCGTGTCAAAAGCTGAACCATCTACTGGTTCCAACAGTTGCGGTCTGGCATACTCCAGGAAATCACCCGTCAACCGCTCCAGCCGCTTTGCTTCCTTCGTCGCGATTTCGAGCATTTCTTTCCGTCCTGCCTCGGTGACTCCGTTTTCATCCGCGATGCTCAGGGAACTCAATATCATCGCGACCGGATTGCGGATCTCATGCGCGATGGCGCTCGACAAACGGCCCACGGCGGCCAGCTTCTCCTCCTCCAGAAGGTGCTTCCTTGTCTTTGCGAGTTCCTCAGCGTTGCGAGCCAAACTGAGCTCTTTCTGCTTAAGCCGCCTCACGAGCAACCACACAATCACTCCGACGAGCGTGAAGATCAAGGAGATAGTGCCGGCTTCGATGTATTCATTGAATTGCGGGGACGGGTGAATTCGATAGTACTCCCAGACCCAGTAGAAATTGAGGGCATCGGCGACCCCCACAACTAAAAGCGTGGCAAAGAGGGAAAATCGGAAAGCTGCCTCGAGGATAGGGATGATCATCAATGCGAAGTACTGGCTGTCTTCGTGATTGGTCGCTGCGGCAGCAAATGTCAGCACGGAATTAACCACGATGGAAAAAACGGTCAGCCACACAACCAGGGTCCGCGTAATCTGGGCCGGCCGCGCCTGAATCCACATGAACACAGCTGCATGGAAAAAGAAACCTACACCGAGAGCGACAAGTAACACGGAGGATAGACGCCCCCAGTACGGCGTCAACAGCGCATGCGCAAACAGGAGTCCTGCAATGACAAACAGGTTGAGAATACTGAAGATGCCTGTCTGTTGACGAAAAGAGGTAATCGCCGTGTCCGGTGGTTCGTTGACGCCAATCGCCATGTTCCTCTGCTAGGCTTGCACTTCCTTCCAGCACTGCCTCACATTCCCGGCGCGCCCGACATGTCGTGCGTCACACAGGACCTCGTCGTTTGCGCACTAGCTGGAGTCAGTGTGGTTCTGAGAACTTGTCTCGATTGTCAGGCTACGGCGACCAAGTGTGGCAGCGCGGGCTGCGCATCGCTCCCGACAAAAGGTCTAAGTAATATTCCCCTATTTGGCTCGTATTCGAGGCGATAAATCCTGGCGCAGCTGCCGCAGAGCCAGAGGTGGCGAAGAGAATGGGTATGGGCAGGCTGTCCGGCTTTCAGCTGTTGCCTAGGAAAGCGGAAGATTGCCCCCTGGCGATAATCGAAATTGACGCGGCATGCCGGATTTGCGCATTCGGAAAACATCTTTCACCTCCACGACATGTTGTTGGAGCGCCCGGGTCCGAGCGTTCCCCACGCTTGGGCTCCCCCAAAGGCGCTGTACGTAAACTTGGCTTCGCCCAAGCCTGAAACAAATTCCCTTGTGCAGCATTTTTGAGACTCGACAGATCCAGCGTCTCTTCCTCCGTGACGTGAATCAGCCAAGGCAAGCTCAAGAACTCTGCTCACTTCTTCGCGTCGTGGCGGTAAGACTAGATAATCAAAGGCCCCCTGCCGCAGAGCCATCAGAAACTCCTCCCACTCACCCGTGCGCGAGGTGATAATCACGGGAATGGGTCTCCTTCGGTGCTTTGCGAGCCTTAGGATCGCTTCTAGCGCGCCGTCCGGCAAATGGTCTTCACAGATGATGACTTGGATGTGCTCGTGCTTCATGACCTCCTGAGCTTCTTCGAAGGAGTGGGAAACCACAGGTACCCTTCCTGCCTCAGCAATTGCCTTTAGCAAGCCATCCAGATTCTCGTTGTAAGGGAAAACAACCAGGATATATGGATGTCGAACCTGTTGCTCTAGAGTCTCCAGAATCATAGCGACAATATCCCCCTGGTGTCGTTTCAAGAGTCGGCGCAGTGCGCCAAGCGTTCAGGTGCATCTATCGTGCCGATCTGCGTGGAATTCATAAGCTGTTGCATTAAGTAGAGTTGCGCGTCCGGATCTATGTTCGATGCTCAGCTTGAGTTCAAAAACCTGAACAGCTCGACGCAAAAAGTTCAAAACCCTTGACGCCAGCCGAAGACATCGCAGGGACGAGTCTCTTTTCAGAAGCAGGAACATGACACTAAGATGTTGCAAGAAAAGAGTTGAACACGACCCAAGATCAGGATCACAAATCGAAGCCTTGTCGGTAATCCGATTGCATTTGAAGTAAAGCGGCGTGGTCTCTCGAAGACCATTTCATTTCGAGCCATTCGCCAGAGGACGC
>Ga0306922_10000480_pt1 | contig 33394 bp, 26 predicted proteins | sample sta12Cox44000082_FD_203758 | JGI IMG/M metagenome (GOLD analysis project Ga0306922, IMG submission 203758) | Lab enrichment of tropical soil microbial communities from Luquillo Experimental Forest, Puerto Rico - statoxic.12C.oxic.44.000.082 (v2)... | ecosystem: Environmental > Terrestrial >... | reverse complement strand
CAAGGCTTTTTCTTCAAACGAAAATTTTCCAACCGGCACTGCCACGTTGCCGTTCTTGTCCAGCTTGAATTCAACCCGGCCCGCCTTCACTTCCTGCACTGCTTTCGCGGTGTCGTCAGTCACCGTTCCGGTTCTGGGATTCGGCATTAACCCGCGCGGACCCAGCACCTTTCCCAGCTTCCGCACTTCCGCCATTGCCGCAGGTGTAGCAATCGCCACATCAAAATCCTGAAAACCTTCCTGGCACTTCTGAATCAGATCTTTCATCCCGACAAATTCCGCGCCTGCTTCCTTGGCAGCGTTGGCCGCCTGACCCTCGGCAAAGACAAGTACGCGCACCTGTTTGCCGCTCCCATGCGGCAGCGGACAGGTCCCGCGCACCATTTGATCTGATTGCTTCGGGTCAACCCCGAGCCGGAAAGAAAGTGTCACAGTCTGGTCGAATTTTGTGGGCGAAAATTTTTTAAGCGTCGCGACTGCATCCCCCAGGCCGTACACCTTTGTTCGGTCCACTTGTTGCGCCGCGGCGCGATAACGTTTGCTTCGATTTCTTTGCATTTCCGTGTGCAGTTCAAATGCCCGGTCACTTGCCACAGCAAACCGGGCTCCTGCTTAAAAGTTAATTCCGCTCAAATCCAGCGAGCGGGACACGGAACGTAGCGGCTATCTCCCGCTTGTCAAAACCTGCGCCAACAAATTGCAACGTTAATCCACCGGATCTGACACATCTGGCGAGCTTGTCGATTCGGCGGTCTCCCGTGGCGGGCGCGGGCCTTGCCGGATGATTTTGCCTTCTTTCATAACGAACGATACTCGCTCGGTTGCAGTGATATCGGAAGTCGGATCGCCCCGCATCGCAATGACATCGGCCAGTTTCCCCTTTTCCAGAGTTCCGATTTTTTGAGCGATGCCGAGAAGCTCGGCGTCGTTGGCCGTCGCGGATTTCAATGCATCGATCGGCTTCATGCTGAGATCGACCATCAATTTGAATTCCTTTGCGTTTTGTCCGTGTGGAAAGACCGCTGCGTCGGTTCCGAATGAAATCTTGATGCCCATCTTAACCGCATTGCGAAACATTTCGGAGCGGGCCGCTGTGGCCGCTTTCGCCTTCGCCTGCAACGCTGGCGGGTAGTTGTCGAGCTTGCCCATGATCCATTCCGAGGCCATCAGCGTCGGCGTGAGAAAGGTTCCCTTCTTTTTCATCATCGCCAGCGTTTCCGGTTTCATAAACGAACCGTGCTCAATCGAATCGACGCCCGCCTCAATGGCCTCGCGCGCGGCCTGATCCCCGTGACAATGCACGGCCACTTTCTTGCGCAACCGATGCGATTCATCGACCAGCGCCGCCATTTCTGCCGGCGTTAATTGCGGCGTATCCACTTCGTCCCCGAGTGAAAGCACGCCGCCGGAAACTGCGGCCTTAATGACGTCAGCGCCATTTTTCACCTCAAATCGCACCGCTTTTCGGATTTCGTCGGGGCCGTTCGCAATTCCGTCGGTGTAATCCGGTTCGCGCCCGAAGAGAAAATCGCGGAACGCATTCGTGGGATCAAAGTGACCGCCGGTGGCGCCGATTCCTTTCGTCGCAACCAGCATGCGAGGCCCGACGATTACGCCTTTGTTGATTGAATTGCGCAGCGCGACATCGACAAATTCGCGGCTGGCAACGAAACGGCTGCCCAGGTCGCGCACGGTAGTGAAACCCGCTTCGACGGTTGCGCGGGCAAACGCCGTCGCGCGGATCGCCTGTTCGGAAACGTTCAGATCGAGCTCGTGCAATCGGCGCTCGTTGTAATTGCCAGAGAAATCGGCGGTCAGATGTGTATGCGCATCCATGAAGCCGGGCGAAAGCGTCGCGTCGCCAAGATCGATCACCTGCGCGTCGCTCGGGATCGGCAAATTGCTTCCCACATCGACAATCTTATCGCCCTGCACGATCACCACGCCGTTTTGCAAGAGCGCGTTCGATTTGCCATCAAAGAGTCGCGCCGCTTTCAGCACGATGGTTTGATCGGCAGCCTGCGCGGCGATGCCGAAACACAAGAGAATTACAAGGACACGAGACGTGATTTTCATTCTGACCGTTTAAAAGCAATCCGCCATGCTGGCAAGAAAGGAATGGGCGAACATTGCGATCCCACTCTTGGAATACGGGTTCTAGGGGTTTGGCAATTTTGCTGTGCTTTCCGCAAGGCCTTGTTGCGCCGCGGCGAGATTGGGATCGAGTGCGAGCGCTTCTTTGAAGGCAACAATGGCGCGCGCATGCTGATTGAATGCGGCCAGATAACGCCCGCGGTTGATCAGCATACTCGTGTAAGCCGGCAAAATCTTGAGGTTCACCACGTCATCTTTCTCATACCGCACAGTCCCATCAGCTAAACCACGGGTCTCAAGCCGAACGTCAGGCGAATCGTGAAAGCTTGAGTCCCTTGTAAGGTTAAAAACGAGGCCCTGCGGAACAAGTTGGTAGTTTTGGGAAAGCCATCTTGTCACTTCGCCGTTTGTGGTGTCTGGCAACAGCAGATCCCTCGTTATATAAACCGGCCCGACGCTGTTCTCGTTCGTCACAATCGCCTGAATCATTTCCAAAAAGGACGTGTTGATTTTCTGAGTGAGCGCAGCACTGCGTTTAAACGCAACGGGATCGCGCTCCCATGCTTTTAGGTCCTCGACAAACGCCTCAATTTTCTCGCGCGATCGCTCGATCAAATCAGGATAAGTGCGTCTTAGATAATCGAAATACCACGAGCGCCGGAGCAGATTAACATCAATAATCTTTGCATCGCGGCGACGCTGTTCTATCTGCTGCGCATAAAACATCGGGGACGCGACCTGCCAGTCTTGCGTAAGTAAAAGTCCATTGGGCTCGATCGTGTTCAGCAGATTTTCAACGTAATCATGCGCGATGAAGTAGTGCCTGCGGTTGTTGAACGGCCAGTTCGCCGCGAACGCTGTCGCAGATGTGAGGAGAACAGCAATCGCAGCGACACCGAACGACGTTCGCAGGGCCATGGACTTCGCAGACGTCAGCTGGATCAACCAGCGGATACCGAAACCCGCAGCGAGCGCGATGGCGATAAATACCGGAAGGTAGTACGCGTCCTTGTCCTCCGCGATCTCGTAGCTGAAGTCGTATGCGAAATTAGCGATGACAATAAACGACAGGAACCAGAAAGTTGTTCGGTCTTGCCTAAAAGCAGCCGCGAAACCCGCCAAAGCAAGCGCCAGCGGCGAAGGCAGCCACGCAGGCCCGAATTCGCGCAGCAGCATTTCGAAAAATTCAACAAATTGCGCTCCCATCATCGTCGGACTAAACGACAGGAACACCCGATATTGTCTGCCGGTGATGTGCCACCAGATTTCCTGCAATGAACGCGGATTGCCCCAGTTGATGAGAGGTGAACGCGACGCTGCAAATGGCAAATAGGCATACACAGCAACGAGCGCGCAGATCGAAATTAGCGCGGCGTATAAGAGTCGACGACTTGTAAAGAATCGCAGTCCCTGTGTCTTCCAAACAATGACGGCCACAGCCGGAAGCGTCAGACCCACGGTGACGTGATGATCGCCCAGTGCCAACCCGAAAACGGCCGCGGCGGCGTAGAGCCAACTGTCGTGCTTCGTGATCGCCGCGCCCGTGTGAAGACGCGCAGACAGGATCGTCCGGATCACGAGCCGCCACCACCGAAGCATTAGAAAGAAGACGATAACAATTAGCAGCGTGTTGAGAGTATAGACCTCGGTAATCGTCGCGTACGACCAGAGCGTGCGTGAGAATGCCATGAGTAACCCAGCGCCGACCGCAGGTGCCATCACCAAAAGGCGGTCAATGCCAGAATCTTCAGGCTTTTTGCTCTGTTGTGCGCCTCTCTTGCGAGCAGGAAGATATGCCGCTGTGATCATTAATTCCGCCACAACAAGAGTGAGCATCGCGCAAGCGAGCGCGGCGAAAAAGGCAGACGAAAAATTGATTCGCACCGCAACGTTTCCCAACGGCACCAGCGATGCGACATGGGCGAGCATCACCCAAAGGGGAAAGCCCGGCGGATGCCCGACACCGAGCCCGTGAGCAACCAGAATCAATTCGCCGCTGTCGACCAGAGTGACTGTAGGCGCGAGTGTCCAGCCAAAAAGAAAGAGCGCAGCAACAAATACCGCCCCAGCGCAGACCAACTCCGCCACGGACGAAGGAATTGCTGCAGCATTCGCTTGTCGGTCGGACCTTGACTCGCGCTTGGCAGACGGGCCGGGTTTTGCGGAAAGATTCATGTTCGCGGGATACGAAGCTCGGGTGTGGGAAGCAAAACTGCCATCCACCCAAGAATAGCGCATGTCATCCCGAGCCGCGACAGGCGGCACGGGACCTCACAATCGAGTCATGCCTGCGATTGACAACCGCAATCGTTTCCAGCAAACGATGAGCGTGCGCCGCGCTTTCGGAACGTTTCTCGCCGCTGCTGTCATCACGCTGATTTCTAGAACGGAAACACGCGCCGACTCCGAAATTGTTATCGCGATTCGTTACTTACAAGCTGCGGGAACCAGTCATTCGCATCTCTATTTGTATCGTGAAGACGGAAAACTTTTGCGCCAGCTCACTGACGACAACTCAGGACAGGATTCGGGTCCGATTTTCTCGCCGGATGGCAGCGTGATCGTCTTCACGCGCGAAAAGCCCAATCATGCACTCGAATTCTGGAGCGTCGGGCCACGCGGGAGCAACCTGAAGAAGCTCGATGCCGCACCAGATTGGTACGCTCAGGCGAAAAGCTCACCATATTTTACAAACGTTGAGGCGGAAGAGCCAGCTTCCGCAAGCGCAACAAGTACGCCAGCGGAATCTGGTTCACCCACTCCAACACCCGTGCCCACTTACAAATCGCCTGATGGTTCTGTCGAATTGATCCTGCGCGAAGACCCAAACGACCAAGATGACCAGATCAATGGCCGGGGTCATGGTAAACATTTTCTTCTACGCGATTTGAAAACGGGGATGGAAACGGAGTTCGGGAAAATCCCCGGCTTTTATGGCGCGGTTGAGATGCTTTACGATAGCAATGACAAAAATCAGAATTTTCTTTTTGAAGGACCGCTGCGGGTCGCATTTTTCGGTCTGCACCTGAACAGCACCGGTGGCGACACGGTGTTCGCGCTGGATTTGAGCGGCCCACGATTTGTAAGGCTTTCACCGAATTGGGCCGTGCCAATCCCGTTGCCGGGCGAAGCCGCCTTTCTCACGTTCACCGAGAATCGTTACGTTCCCATCCCGGGCAGCAAGAAAACGGCGAACTGCTCTTACATCGAGCGCTGGGATGAGAAATTGAACCACATCCGTTACGCGCGGGAAAAAAGCGCCGCGCTTTGCTGTGGCGCGTCGATGTACCGATCGGGAAAGAATCCCGCTGTCATCACGATGCGCAGAAGTCCAGATTAAAATTTCATGAAAAAAATATGCGCAGTGATTTGTGTAATCGTTTGGTCATTGGGCGAAGGACAGTCGCAGACCGAGTCACTGGCCAAGCTGGGTGATGATTTTTGGACGTGGCGGGCAAAATACGCGCCATTCACAGGCGACGATGTCAATCGCATGGAGCGTCCGGGCGGAATACGCGATTGGTCGCGGGCCAGCATTGATCAACGACGAAAGGATTTTGCCGGGTTCGAAGCGGGCTGGAAGAAAATCGACGCGAGTCACTGGCCGATTCCGCAGCAAGTCGATTACAAGTTGATCGGCTCAGCACTATCGCGCGTTCGCTGGGAGCTCGACCGGAATCCACGCTGGAAACGCGATCCGAACTTTTACATCGAACAGACGCTCACCGCGCTGGTGGAAGCGCTCACAGTTCCCGCACCATACGACGACGCGCGCAGTCGCGAGATTCTGGCGCGGGTTGAAAACATTCCGTCGATCTTGCAGCAAGGCGCGGGAAACCTAACGAATCCTCCAGCGCCGTTCACAGCGGTCGCCGTTCAGAATCTGGAGGGAATTCGCCAGCGTCTCCGGAAGATGGCCGCCTCGCTCGCCAGTTCGACAACTATAAATCCAGACAAATTGAATAGCGCGTGCGAGCGCGCGTCGGACGCGCTAGAAAAATTTCAACAGCAGCTTAAGCAGAAGCTGCCAACGCTTCCGCAACAAACTGCCCTTGGTCGCGACGCTTACATCTGGTTTTTGCGCAACGTAGCGCTGATGCCGTTCACGCCGGAGGAAATGCTGGCGATGGGACGACAGGAATGGAATCGCGCGGTCGCTTTCGAAGCTTACGAGAAAAACCGAAACAAAGACGTGCCGCCGCTGAAAATCGCCGATAACATCGACAATTGGATCAAAGACGCAGCGGAAAAGGAATCGTCGATCCGGAAATTTCTGGTGGAGCGCGGCATCCTCAGCGTGCCCGATTGGATACAGCATTACACGCTCCGTCCGACCCCAGAATATCTGAGCGTGCTCGGATTCACTGAGACTGACGATTTCACTGGGCCGTCGCGCTTGAAGGAAAACTGCATCCGTTACGTGCCGGAGCCCTCAGAAAAGCTCCCTTACTTCTGGCGCGCGACGGCGATGGATCCGCGGCCGATCACTGTTCACGAGGGAATCCCCGGTCATTATTTTCAGCTATGTCTCTCCTGGAAACATGAGGACCCGATCCGGCGGCATTACTACGATTCCGGTGCAAACGAAGGAATCGGCTTTTACGCTGAGGAAATGATGCTGCAGGCCGGTTTGTTCGATGACAGCCCGCACACGCGCGAGATCATTTACAATTTCATGCGTTTGCGCGCGCTGCGCGTGGAAGCGGACGTGAAACTTGCGCTCGGCGAATTCACGCTCGAACAAGCTGCGAAATATCTGCACGAGAAAGTTCCGATGGACGAACAAACCGCGCGCCAGGAAGCGATCGCATTTTCCACCAGCCCCGGCGGCGCCATTACGTATCAGATCGGGAAGTTGCAGATCACGAAATTCCTCACTGACGCGCGCATGCAGCACGGCGACAAATTCAATCTCCGCGCCTTCCACGATTTCGTCTGGAAAAATGGCAACCTTCCGATTGCGCTGCAGCAATGGGAGTACCTCGGCGACGCCGGCGACCTGTCGCTGCTCGGAAGATAGGCTTCCAGGCTATGCGATCCAAAACAGCAAGCTGCCTGACTTCCGACGTTAATCGACGACTTCGAGGCCCATCTGCCGGGCAGTGCCGGCGATGATGCGAAAGGCAGCTTCGTCGTCGCGTGCGTTCAGGTCCTTACGCTTGGTGTTGACGATGTCCATGACTTGCTTGCGCGTGACCTTGCCGACCTTGGTCTTGTTGGGCTCTTTTGAACCGGCGGCAATGTTGGCTGCCTTCTTCAACAAAACAGCAGCTGGCGGGCTCTTGGTGATAAACGTGAATGATTTGTCTTTGTAAACGGTGATCACCACTGGGAGAATGTCGCCGGCCTGTTTCTGAGTGGCGGCATTAAATTCCTTGCAGAACGCCATGATATTCACGCCGCGCGGGCCGAGAGCCGTTCCAACTGGCGGCGCAGGGTTAGCTTGCCCGGCTGGGATCTGGAGTTTGATGTGTGCGATTACTTCTTTGGCCATGGTTCGATTATTTTAGATCCAGAGATTCCTCGACTTCGCTCGGAATGACAACTTTGACAATTAGCCGCGTTCGACCTGCCAATATTCCAGTTCGACCGGGGTTGCGCGACCAAAAATGGTGACCGAGACCCGCAGCTTGCCGCGCTCGGGATCGATTTCTTCGACGATACCAGTCTGATTTTGGAACGGACCATCAGCGACTTTTACCGACTCGCCCACTTCGAAGCTCACTTTCGGTTTCACCTTTTCTTCGCGCTCTTTCATTTGCGCGAGCATGCTGTCCACTTCCGATTGGCGCATTGGAATGGGTTTGTCCTTGGTGCCGGCAAACCCGATCACGCCAGGGGTGTCGCGAATGAAATACCAGGTGCGCCCGACCAGCTGATTGTTTTCGTCGAGTAAATGCATGTTGACGATCAGGTAGCCAGGAAAAAATTTCCGCGTCGTCTCGCTCTTTTTCCCTTTCTTGATTTCTGAGACGCGCTCGGTCGGAACAAGCACGTCGTAGATCATGTCGCCCATTTCTTCTGTCTTGACGCGTTTCAAGATATTCTCCCGTACTTTGTTTTCCTGTCCGGAAAGAACGTGCACGACGTACCATTGATCTTTGCCTGCGAGCGTCTGTGCCATAAATCAGTGTAATCGGGTGAAGAAATGGACGAAATTAACCAGCACAAAATCGAAGAACGCTACAAAGCCACCCAGGAGCAACATCGAGATGACAACGACAACGGTGGAGTCACTCAGTTCCTTGTAACGGCGGAACCCTTTTTCTTTTGGGTCCCACGGCCAGGAAGCCTTCTGCAACTCCACTTTCACTTCACCGAAGAAGTTTTTGATTTTCGAAATCATTGCTTCGCGTCGTGATTCGTTAAATCGTTGAAGCGTTGAAGCGGCAGTCAAGAATACGCTTTCATCTTATCGATTTAACGCTTTAACGCTTTAACCTTTTAACGTGGCGATAGCCGCACGCCAGGAGGGACTCGAACCCCCAACCGACGGTTTTGGAGACCGCTACTCTACCAATTGAGCTACTGGCGTATTTGTAATTGTCATTTTGAGCGAACCGGCAGCGGAGTCGAAGAATCTCTCCAATCACCAAACCAGAGATGTGTCGACTTCGCTCGACATGACAACAATTTAATCCAGAATCTCGCTCACGCGACCGGCACCGACGGTTTTACCGCCTTCGCGAATGGCGAACCGGATCGTTTTTTCCATCGCGATCGGCGTGATCAATTCCACTTCGATTGAGATGTTATCACCGGGCATCACCATTTCTACGCCTTCAGGCAACTTAACCGTGCCCGTAACGTCGGTGGTGCGAAAATAAAACTGTGGCCGATAATTGGTGAAGAACGGCGTGTGACGTCCGCCTTCCTCTTTGCTCAGCACGTAAACTTCCGCCTTAAATTTCTTGTGGGGCGTAATGGAGCCGGGCTTCGCGATCACCTGACCGCGCTCTACCTCCTCCTTCTTCAAGCCACGCAACAGAACCCCGACGTTATCGCCGGCGCGCGCTTCATCGAGAAGTTTGCGGAACATCTCGATATCGGTCGCCACAGTCTTGGCCGTCGGGCGGACGCCGACCAGCTCGACTTCTTCCATTTTCTTGAGCACGCCGCGCTCGACACGGCCCGTGGCCACGGTGCCGCGGCCTTCAATGTTGAATACGTCTTCGATCGGCATCAGGAACGGCTGATCGATCGGCCGATCCGGCACGGGGACGTAATCGTCAACCGCCTCGACAAGCGCGAGCACCTGCTTTTCGGCGTCTGCGTCGCCATTCAGCGCCTTGAGCGCACTGCCTCTAACGATCGGGATTTTGTCGCCTGGAAATTCATATTGCGTCAGTAGATCGCGCACTTCCATCTCTACGAGATCGAGAAGCTCGGGATCGTCGACCATATCGACCTTGTTTAGGAAAACGACAATGGAAGGAACCCCCACCTGGCGCGCCAGCAGAATGTGTTCACGCGTCTGCGGCATCGGCCCGTCGGCAGCGGAAACAACCAGGATCGCGCCATCCATTTGCGCCGCGCCAGTGATCATGTTCTTGACGTAGTCGGCGTGTCCCGGGCAATCGACGTGGGCGTAGTGCCGTTTGTCGCTCGAATACTCGACGTGCGCCGTGTTAATGGTAATGCCGCGCTCTTTTTCCTCCGGCGCGTTATCGATTGATTCATATGCCCGCACTTCGGCCATGCCCTTTTTGTTCAGCACCATTGTGATCGCGGCTGTCAGGGTCGTTTTGCCGTGGTCCACGTGTCCGATCGTGCCGACGTTCACGTGCGGCTTGTCGCGTTTAAAAGCTTCCTTAGCCATTTCAATTCTCCTGTTTAACTAAACTTCGTCTTTTCTTTTAATTATTCCACTGCCGGTCGCGAGTTCTTTCTGGAGCCCATGACCGGGATTGAACCGGTGACCTCGTCCTTACCAAGGACGTGCTCTACCAACTGAGCTACATGGGCCTGCGTTTTCGCCAGCCCAGTGCCTCCGCGGCGAGCCGAGCGGCAAACCGGTTTCGCTTTCTACCAGAGACTCAAAAGTCCCAAAGCCGCGTCAAATTTGCAATTTGAACGACCATGGGACCGCCTCGTTCCAGCAAAAAAGCGTCCGCAAGCTAACCACGCGGACTGCGCTGTCAAAGAAATTTCTCGCTAGAAACGGCCGTTTCGCGCGCGCTCTGCCATCGTAGGGCGATGTCCCTACCTTCAGCGGATTATATGACTTGTCTCCTCCGCCTTGCCCCGGGTGAGCAGGCGCACGATTACAGCAATCAGGATTAGCACCACGACGCCGATCACGATATACAGCGGCTTGATCTGAGTGATCAGACTTGGTTTTTCGGGCGTTGCTGTAGGCGCTGCCGTTGTTGTCGCAACAGGCGTCGCATTTTTTGCTGCGAGCTGACTCTGGGTCCACTGCAGGCGCGAGAAAGTATCATTGTCTTGCGGGTTGAGTTTTAAGGCCGCTTGATAATCGGGGATCGCCTTTTCGTACTGTCCCATCAAACTGTACGTGTAACCGCGCTTGGTGAGGGCCTCGGTATCGTTCGGGTTTTTGTCCAGGATAAATGTGTAATCGGCAACGGCCGCATCAAAGTTCTTCAATCCCCGATACGCCAGCGCGCGCCGATCATAGGTCTGCATGTCGTCCGGCTTTTTTTGAATCACGGCAGTGAAATCGGCCACCGCCTTGTCCCATTGGCTGAGTCCGAGCTCGGCGAACGCGCGAAGCTTGAGCGCAGTGATTTCATCGGGTTTGATCTCGATTGCTTTCTCGGTGTCGGCCAGGGCTTGCTGATAATTTTTTTGCTGCAGGAAAACCTGCGCTCTGCCCACGTAGGCCCGCATGTCTTTAGGCGACAGCTCAATGGCCTTCGAAAAATCATCGCCCGCCTCTTGGAATCGCTGGAGCTCGAAATTGGCAAAACCACGAGCCTCATAAAACGCCGGCTGCTTAGCGTTTGCCTGAATCGCTGCTGTAAACTCCGTCACCGCTTGTTCGTACTGCTTGCTGTCAAGCAACTGGACACCCTTTGCGTAATCACTAGTCCCAGCTCCGGCCTTCTCTTTGGCCGCTGCTTTCTCCTTAGCTGGTGCAAAACTAGCCGTGCCGAAAAGGTATGCCGCGATCAAGGCTGTTGTGATTCGACTGGTAATCATCATGGTTGTGTTCTCCTTATTGGCCTACTTTTTGAGCGATTTTTCGCTCGTAGGCGAGCAAATTAATGCGGCAAAAAAATAGCGATGAACCAACTGGATTCCACCCGGGAGATTGTCGGCGTGCGCAGCCGTACGAGCGCTTCGGAAGGTTATGCCGCGGTTTTCGCCACCATTCTCATCTGGTCCACACCATCGCTCTTTCAGTACTACCTGAACCGTTACTACGATCCGTGGGCGCAAAATTTTTATCGTTATCTGGTAGCCTGCGTTTCAATCGCGCCGTTCCTAATTTATCGAATCCGACGACGCGAGCAGCCCATCGACTGGCGCGCTGTAACGATCTGCTTCGTGCCCTGCCTGCCTAACGTGGTCCACCAGGTCACGCAGGTGATCGCTCTTTTCTACATGGGCCCGGGCGTTTATACCATCTTCGCGCGTGCCTCGGTGATTTTCACTGCGCTGCTCGCGCTCGCCTTTTTCCCTGAGGAACGGCAGGTCATCAGGCAATGGCGGTTTCAATTGGGCACTGGCTTGGGATTGATTGGCGCATTTGGTGTTGTTTGGTTTCAACCGGGGTGGAAATCAGGTCATATCGCCCTCCCCGGATTGTTGGTTGCATTTACCGCCACATTTTGCTGGGCGCTTTATGGCATCCTCGTCAAACGACCTTCACGGGAACTCGGCTCGATTCGCAGCTTCGGGGTGATCAGCCTGATCACTTCCGCGCTACTGCTTCCGCTTACATTTGCATTTGGAAAAATTAGCACTCCGATTCATGCAGGACCGCAAGTTAATTTGGTTCTGATCGTCTCCGCCGTGACCTGCATCACGCTCGCTCACGTCTTTTACTATGTGGCGATCCGAGAGATCGGCGTGGCCCTTGCCCAATCGCTCCAACTTCTGTGCCCTGCCGGCGCAATGGCTCTGTCAGCGTGGATTTACGGCGAACGTCTCACCCACGCCCAGATCTGGAGCGCGGCCATCCTTCTCCTCGGCGCGTTCCTGGCCATGCGCACGAAGCCCATCGCGACAACGGAAGCAGCGGAGAATATTTGAGACAGATTAAAGCCTCACATTCCGATGCTGGATTCTCGATGCTCGACGTTAGATAATCAGCCGCGCGACATCCAGTAATCCAGCATCAAGCATCCGTGAACATCAAAACCTATCTCGTCTCTCGCCAGAAGTTGATCGAACGCGCGCTCGATCGCTACCTGCCAAAGGCGAATACGAAACCCGCGACCTTACACCGGGCGATGCGCTATAGTCTTTTCGCGGGAGGCAAACGGTTGCGACCGATTCTCTGCCTCGCGGCAACCGAAGCTTCCGGGGGAAAAATCCGAAATGCGCTTCCTCTCGCTTGCGCGCTCGAGTGCATCCATACCTATTCATTAGTACACGACGATTTGCCGAGCATGGATAACGACGATTTTCGGCGCGGCCGTCCTACCTGCCACAAAGTTTTCGGTGACGCCATCGCGATCCTGGCCGGTGATGGGCTATTGACGATCGCGTTTGAAATTGTCTCCAGCGCAAAGCCGACATCGCGCTACGACACATCGAGCTTGTTGCGCGAGATCGCAGTTGCGGCGGGCAGCCAAAGACTAATCGCCGGTCAGGTGGCCGATCTCGAAGCCGAAGGCAAGAACGTCAAACGCGATCAGTTGCAATTTATTCACCAGAACAAGACCGCAGCCATTTTGAAAAGCTCGGTACGACTCGGTGCGATGAGCGCTAACGCAGACGCCAAAAAACTCTCTGCTGTTACACGCTTCGGGCAGCGGCTTGGTCTGGCATTTCAAATCATCGACGACATTCTCGATTTGACGCAGACCTCCGAGATACTGGGAAAGAGCGCCGGCAAAGATGTGGCGGCAAAAAAAGCGACGTATCCTGCAGTGATTGGGCTGGATAAATCCCGCGCTGAAGCGAGACGGCTCACACGTCAGGCACACAATGCTCTCTCAGTGTTTAGGAGCCGCGATGCCGAACCGCTACACGCACTCGCAAATTATCTTCTCGAGCGCGAGTACTGACTGTAGCCGTCGCCCTGTGGGCGACGCGGCGGGCGAGTGGCAATCGATGCGTACGAACGTTTCGCACAGCGAAACGCCTACAGTGTCAGCGCAAGATTCGGGTCGATCTCTTCGGTCACTTGCGATTGAAATCCAGCCTGCAATCGCAATAGCGCCGCAAACGCGATCATTGCGGCATTGTCAGTGCACAGCGAACTCTTAGCAGTCTTCAACTCGAATCCAGCGCGCTGGCATGCTTGGCCCAATTGTCGTCGCAACTCCTCGTTGCAACTCACACCACCGCTCACAGTGACAAGATCGACATGGTATTTCGCCGCGGCCGTGATCGTCTTTGTCACTAACACGTCGATAAGTGCTTGTTGGAATGAAGCGCAAAGATCACGGAGCACGCGCTCATCCAATTTGTAGGGCGTCTGTGTCAGCCCCGAATCGTTTCGGGGTTCACAGAAACGCCCTGTAATTTTCGGCAGCAAATATCGCACCGCTGTTTTCAACCCGCTGAAACTGAAATTCTCCGAGTCGGGCATGCTACGCGGAAGATCAAAGCGCGTCGGATCACCACCGCGTGCGCGTTTTTCAATTTCGGGACCACCGGGGTAGCCGAGCCCAACCATCTTGGCGACTTTGTCGACCGCTTCGCCCGCAGCATCATCCAACGTACGCCCGATCAATTGATAATCCGCCAAACCACGAACGAGGACCGACATCGTGTGGCCACCGCTTACGATCAACGAAAGATTCGGCTTGATTTGTTCCGCACCATCTGTCCCACGAAAAAATGGGGATAGCAGATGGCCTTCGAGATGATTGATTGCGAGGTAAGGTTTGCCAAAGCCGATTGCGAGACCCTTGGCAATGGACGCACCAATCATGAGCGAACTCGCCAGTCCAGGTCCACTGGTGGCCGCAAATGCATCGACTTCTAACAAATCGATCCTGGCCGCGCTTGTAGCGCGATCGAGTAACCGCGGCGCGTAAATCAAATGATTGCGCGAGGCAATCTCCGGCACGATCCCGCCGAATTTTTCATGTGCGGCAACTTGCGACGCGACTTCGCTGGCAAGCAATTCGTGCGAGTGATCGTCGCCTCCGCGCAAGATCGCAACGGCGGTCTCATCGCAGGAAGTTTCAAGTGCCAGGATCGCTTTCATCGGTGTAGCGGCGGTTGTGTCAACCGCCGGACAAATTGACGGCGCTCGGCACAAGCGCCTCCACAACTATTTCCTTACCGCTTCAGCTTTCGGCGCGCTCTGTTGCGCATAAGTCATGACGCCCTTCAGCGCATCAATTGCGCGCAACATCTGAGGATCCTTAGTCTTGATAATCCTGGTCTCGTCCTCGGGTTTTACGTTTCCCGCATTGCGCAAGGCAAAAAGAGCGCGCTCCTGGTCGGGCGTCACGGCCACACGAATATTCGGAGTCACGCCATTTCCCTGAATCACTTGTTTACTCGGCGTATAGTATTTTGCAGTGGTAAAACGCACCGCCGAACCGTCGGGTAATTGCATGACGTTTTGCACGGAACCCTTTCCAAAAGTGGTTTCGCCCACAAGGACGGCTCGATGCAAATCCTTGAGTGCTCCGGCAACGATCTCCGCTCCGCTCGCGCTCCCTTCATTGATTAGCAACACCATCGGAAAGTTCGGACGCTCTTTTTTCGCGCCGGAAGTCGAGTAATCATGCTGTTGGGAGACGACCCGTCCCTGCGTCGAGACCACTTTCGTGTTGGGCGGCAAAAATTGGCCGCACACGTCCACAGCGCTATTCAACAGGCCACCCGGATTATTTCGAAGATCGAGAATGAGCGCTTGCATGCCTTGCTTCTGCAAATCATCGAGCGCCTTCGAAAGTTCCTCGGCGGTAGGTTCGTTAAACTGGATCAGCCGGATATAACCGATCTTGAATGAGCCTGTCAGCTCGGCATCGAGCAATCTTGTGCCTTTTACACTTTGGACTTTGATTTCCGCCCGTTGCAGCGTGTATTCCTTAATTTCATTGGTGGAAGGCCGTAGCAAGGTAAGGGTCACTTTCGCGCCTGCAGGGCCACGCAAAACATTGATCGCGTCCTGGAGATCCATTCTCTCGGTGGAAATGCTGTTGATGCGCAAGATCTGGTCGCCGGAGAGAATGCCCGCCTTGGCGGCAGGCGTGTCCTCCATTGCTGTGATCACCGTAGGCAGGCCGTTTTTCATGGAAACCTCGATCCCGAGGCCGTTGAAGCGGCTGCGCGTGTCGTCTTGCATGTCGCGAAAATCACTCGGGTCCATGAACTGGCTATGTGGGTCCAGCGAAGAAAGCATGCCCTTCATTGCCGCAGTGACGAGATCGTGATAGCTGGTCTTGTTTTCATCCACGTAATCTTGCCTGAGCAATTCCAGAGTCTTTGCGAAAATGGAAATCTGCGCGTAGCCGTTATCTTCTTCGCTCTTTCCTGGCTGCGCTTCTTGCGCGAACGCACCGGGAAAAGTGCCGAGCACGAGATAAGCCAGCAACGAGACAATGACCAAGCGCCTCATATTCAACCCAACATTCGGAACGACCTAACCATCGCTCATGCGGAAATTTTGGCAACGCCCAACATAAAGCGTTGTCTTAATTGAGACTCGCAAACATGAGTAACCATTTCTGTCAACCTTCCGGGGAGCACAGGCTGCCAGCCTGTAGTTTGCGGCAGCTTGCCGCGAACTTCTTATCGCTCGTTCTTATCCTCGTCACGCTCTGTTTTCCCAGTGCGAGCAATTTCGCCGATCAAACAGACGACGCCGAGTACGAAGCGGTTGCCGAGGAATACATTAAAACGTATCTCGCAGCCCACCCGCTGGAGGGAACCAGCCTCGGTCTCCACGAATACGACGGGAAAATCAGCGATTACAGCCGCCTGGCGCTGGATGCCGAGCTTTCCCGGCTCCGCCGCTTTGATGATCGCCTGGCCAAATTCGATCCAGCCAAATTGAGTCAACGCCAATCCATCGACCTGCGAATTCTGCAGGCAGCCGTGAAGAAGGATCTATTTGAAATGCAGGATATGTCGGTCTTCGAGCGAAATCCCATGGTCTATGCAGGCGCCGCTGACGTGAACGTTTACATCAAAAGAAATTTTGCGCCGATTGAGGATCGCGTCCGCAGCCTGGTCGCCATCGAATCGCAAATCCCAAACATCCTGATTGCAGCCAGGACAAATCTCAATGACGTGCTTCCCAAACCGTATGTGGAATTGGCTATTGAGATCGCAAAAGGTTCCGCCGATTTTCTCAAAAAAGATCTGGTATCCGCCGTCAGCGGTTTTAAGGACGAACAGCTCCGCGCGCCGTTTTTGGACGCCAACCGCAAAGCCGCAAACGCGCTCAACGATTATGCCGCCTGGTTGCGGCGCGAGAAACTCCCGAAGGCTTCGCTCGATTTCGCCTTGGGCGAAGAAAAATTCAGGCGCTTCCTGGCCCAAACCGAACTGGTCGATCTTCCGCCGGAAAAAATTCTGGAAATCGGCAGGGCGCAATTAAAGGCCGAACAGGACGCGTTCGCCGAAGCCGCGAAAAAGATCGATCCAAACAAATCGCCAATTGAAGTTTTCAGGCAAATCCAGAGCGAACATCCGACTCCGGACAAACTCACTCCGGATGTAGCCAAAGATCTAGACAAGATTCGGAAGTACGTCGTGAGCCATCACTTGGTCAGCATCCCCTCGGAGATTCGCGCGAAGGTCAAAGAGACTCCGCAATATCTGCGCGCCACCTCTTTTGCTTCGATGGACACGCCCGGCCCGTTCGAGAAGCGCGCGACCGAGGCCTACTATTACGTCACGCCCACCGAGAACGATTGGCCGGAAAAACAAAAGCAGGAGTGGCTCACCGCCTTCAACTATTACACCTCCGACATTACGTCGATCCACGAAGCCTATCCCGGTCATTATGTACAGTTCCTGCACTTGAACGCATCGCCAGCGACCAAGGTGGAAAAGATTTTCGGCAGCTACGCGTTCATTGAAGGCTGGGCACATTACTGCGAGAAAATGATGCTCGACGAAGGATTCGGCGGCGCGACCAGTTCGACTCCAAGCGAGGACGACGCGAAACGGGCAGCCAAATATCGCATGGCGCAGGCCGACGAAGCGCTTCTCCGTTTATGCCGGTTATGTGTGTCGATAAAATTGCACACCCAAAACATGTCGCTCGACGAGGCCACGAAGTTTTTCCAGGACAATTGTTACTACGAGGAAAAACCGGCGCGTCAGGAGGCGATCCGCGGCACTTTCGATCCCGGTTACCTCAACTACACCCTGGGAAAATTGCAGATCCTGAAATTACGCGACGATTACAAGGCGCAAGAAGGCGACGAATTCTCATTGCAAAAATTCCATAACGAGTTGCTCAACCACGGTATGCCGCCCATTCGTCTCCTCCGCGAGATCATGCTCAAAGACCAGAGCAAGTGGAACGAAGTGCTGTGATTTGAAGGGACTCACTGACGAACATCTTCGTTATCCTCATTCGGCAGAAGATCTCTCAGAAATGGCTGCGGGTTGGACGGCAGCTCTTCAACGTCGCGCAACTTTTTTGTGATGGCACGCGAGCGAACATCGACATCTTCCATCTTCCGTGAGGCCTGATCGATTTTGTCTTTCACTGCCGACAATGCTTCACCGAATTTTCCAAACTCGGTCTTCACTCCTGCCAGCAAGTTCCAGACCTCGCTGGACCGTTTCTGGATCGCGAGCGTGCGAAAACCCATGTGCAAGCTGTTAAGCAATGCCGCGAGCGTGGTTGGCCCGACAAACGTGACGCGGCAATCGCGCTGTACATTCTGCACCAAGCCGACGCGACGAATCGCTTCCGCGTAAAGTCCCTCGCTCGGCAGAAACATAAGCGCAAAATCGGTCGTCTTTGGCGGGTTGATGTATTTCTCGCAAATGTCTTTCGCGCAGCGCTTCAACTGCGTCTCCAAAGTTTTGATCGCGGCGTCGATTGCAGTGGAGTCGCCACTTTCCTGCGCGTCGGTCAGCCGTTCGTAGTGTTCCATCGGAAATTTCGCGTCAATCGGTAGCCACACTGGCGCGCCGTTTTCGTCACCGGGAAGTTTGATCGCGAATTCAACGCGCTCATCGCTGTCATCCCGGGTCTTCATGTTTTTGGCGAACTGATCTGGCGTCAGCATTTCTTCCAGCAAGACGCCGAGCTGCCATTCGCTCCAGCCCCCACGCGTCTTCACGTTTGTCAGCACGCGTTGCAATCCGCCAACGTCGCTCGCCAGTTGCTGCATCGCACCGAGCCCCTGATGCACTTGCTCAAGGCGGTCGCTCACCAGCTTGAACGATTCGCCGAGGCGTTTCTCCAGTGTGCCTTGTAATTTTTCATCGACGGTCGAGCGCATCTTGTCGATTTGCTTCGCATTGTCCTCTTGCAGTTGTCGTAGCCGATCATCGACAATCGAGCGCACGCCTTCGAGAGATTTTGTCAGTTCTTCGCGCTGGTTCTTCGCGGCCGCGCCTGCTTCCTCGCGGTTGCGCGAAAACTCATCCCGCAACCCGCGATCAATCATTTCCAATCGGCGGACGAGTTCCGTTTGAGAATGCGACCCGCCGCTGCGCCTGGCTAAAAAGAAAACGACAGCAGCCACCAGAGCGCCGGCGATCAATCCACTAACCAAGTAAAGCAGCGCGGTCATCCTATATCCGCAAGAGATTCCTCGACTTCGCTCGGAATGACAAGGCGAGCAATGTTGGCACTACTTTTCGAACAGCAGTTCGCCGGCGCGGTTGGTGGCTTTGACGACCGCCTTAATCAGCGTCACGCGGAGTTTTCCTTCTTCGAGCTCGAGGATGCCATCGATGGTGCAACCGGCCGGCGTTGTGACCGCGTCCTTTAGGAGCGCAGGATGGTCGCCGGTGTCCAACACGACACTCGCGGCACCCTTCATGGTCTGTGCCGCAAGAAGGGTGGCTACGCCGCGCGGCAAACCAACTTTCACGCCCGCCTCGGCGAGCGATTCCAGAATGATATACGCGTATGCCGGGCCGCTCGCCGAAAGACCCGTGACCGCATCCATGTGCTTTTCATCAACCACGATAGTGCGGCCTACGGCGTCAAACATAGTTCGAGCAATTTCGAGATGATCCGCCGTTGCATGAGCTCCCGGGCAAATTGCCGTCATCCCGCACCCGACAGCGGCAGGCGTGTTCGGCATTGCTCGAACGACCGCCACTTCATTACACTCGCCGCCACTCGCCGCAGCGAGTTGCTGCTCCACATAGCTTGTCGGCACAGAAGCTGCAACGGAAACAAGCAACGTCTTAGCGGCAATTTCGGGTCCGAGCTCCTGCAGCACTTCCGCCACGGTTTGGGGTTTTACGGTCATCAGAATGATGTCGACACCTTTTACCGCCTCGCGATTGTCGGCGGTTACTGAGATGCCGAGCTCTTTTGCGAGCGCCGCTGCCCTCTCCGCATGCCTCACCGTAACGGCGACGCGGTTGGACTCAAAGAGCCCTTGCTTCAGATATGCGCGCAGCAGGATGCCGCCCAGCTTGCCGGCGCCAAGCACGGCTAATTTCTTTTCAGAAAGTTTCAGAGACATGGTCAACGCCTTGCCTATATCAAGAGATTCCTCCAGACCTTCGCATAAAGCTATGGCTTGGCACGCGACTTCCCTCCTTCGCCAAGGCTCCGGCGGCCAGGCGCTCGGAATGACAAGGGCGACTAAAACTGCACCTTGATCCCTCCGTACGCGGCGCGACCGAGCGCAGGGAAACCGAAAACTTCCGAGTAGTGTTCGTTCGTGAGGTTGTCGATTCGGCCGAAGATTGACAGGTACGGGTTGACTTCGTATTCGGCGGCGATGTTTACAAATGAGTAATCCTCGATATCGAAGTTCGGTCCGCCGAAATTCAATTCCTCGCGTGCGTTCACGAACTTAGCTTCAATCGTCGTGCGCAATTTTTTCCACCAAAGATACGAAGCAGAAACATAAACTTCATTGCGGGGCCGGCGCGGCAAACGCGCGCCTTGCGGCTGCGAAATGTCCGCCGACGAGGTCTTTCTGGCGTCGAGATAGGTGTAGCTCGCGGTGAACACGAGATCCGCGATCGGCTGGGCGCGTAATTCGGCTTCCAATCCCTGCGTTACCGCTGCGCCGAGGTTGAGTGTTTGGAAAAGACCGTTGAACCCGATCACGTTGGAGAGGTCGTTATGAAAATAAGTCAGGCCGAGAGTCACACGCCTTTCCCAAAGCCGCTGCTCAATGCCGATGTCCCAACCGAAATCTTTTTCCGGCTCCAGATTAGGGTTGTTGCCGAAAATTTTGTCCTGGCTGCTCGGGGGACTGAATCCCGTCGCTACGCTGGAATGCAACGTTGTGTCGGTCTTGTCGATCTTATAGCTGCCAGCGACGCGATAAGTCCAGACGCCGCCAAACTGATTGAAATGATCGAAACGCCCGCCAGCGACGAAGATCAGGTTTTCGACCGGCGTTAGCGTCGCCTGCAAGAAACCTGCGATCTCATTGGTGTGATCGCTGATGAATGTAGGACCAAACTGAACAAACGGGCGTTCCTGACCTGCGTTGACGCGGCTGTAAAAGAATCCCGAAGTCAACGTCAGCCACGATGTTGGACGCAAATCGTTTTGATAATCAACTTGCGTCCGTTCGAAGAGCGCGCGAGTTGGGCCAACAAACCCGTCCTCATTCGGATTGTTGATTTGCCGCTCGTGATCGTAATCGAAAATGAGTTTGTGTTCCCACCAGTCAGTCGCTTTCCAATCGATGTGCGGGCCGATCAGCCAACGCTCGGTGAGGAAATGATCGATGGGACGCGGATCGAAAATCGTGTTGGGATTCCCGGTGTCGCTCACCGAGTAAGTGAACAAGCTGCCGATGCGTAGTGTTTCGTCAGGCGACCAGCCGACGTCCGCGATCGCAGCCGTGTTGCGATAATTGTTATTGGGACGCGCGTTCTCGGTGTCGAGACGGCTCGCTCCGACCGAATAATCAAACTGTTCGATTTTGCCGTCGCTCTCGCCCCATTCGCGAAAGCTGTCATACGAGCCCCCCTCGGCAGCGACCATTACACCTGGAGTTCCTGTGCCTTGCTTGGTAAAAAGTTGAATGACGCCTGCGAGGGCGCGTGGTCCGTAAATCGTGCTTTGCGGCCCGCGCACGACCTCGATGCGATCTATGTCATCTGTGACGAAATCGGCAAAATTCATTGCGCCAGACAAGCCCTGATTAATCGGAATGCCGTCAAGCAGCACTTGCATGTCTTCACTCGGCAAGCCGCGCATGAAAACGGACGTGAGTTGGCCAGCCGTTCCGGTTTGGACCACGGACACGCCCGGCACGTCGCGCAGCGCGTCGCTCACACGCTCGGTCTGTTTTTGCTCGAGATCTTTCGAGCTGATCACGCTTACGCTGGCGGGCGATTGATCGAGAGGAATGTCGAAACGAGTCGCCGAGACGACCACCTGCTCAACCTCCGCTTCGCTTGGCGAAGGAGTCGGCAAAGCTTCCTGCGCGTGCGTGATGGAAACCGCCATCGCGAATGAGAAACATGCAACTGGGTAGCGCACCCGTCTCGGGTGCTGACGAGCACGTCTCGCGATCACGAACTCTTCTATCGCCGCACCAATGCCCGAGATTCGCGCGCTAAGAAAAGATATTTTCGGCGCGACGCCGAACCCAGCATCCGAGACGGAGCTCCCCGGAAACAACCAAACTGAACGATTTTGCATAACAAGTTACCTCCAACTCCGAGAGTTGGACTTGTTAGGCCCTAATCGCTTCGGCGGTCATAGACCGCCGCTACAGCGGGCCGCGTCGTCCAGCTCTCATTCTCCTTTTTGCGAAGAAGTTTTTTCACGCTGTAGCTTTTGTAGCGGCGTTCGCCGCGGCGAACGCCGGGCGGCTGACACAGCCGCCCTACAACACGAATGAGGTGGACCGGACAAATATTCTGGCTCCTGGCTTATGATGCCTGTGCGGCACCGCACCTTCTTCCCGCCTTCACCCCCGAAATTCTTCGGGAATTGGCCCAATGGGAAGTCGTATCCAGTTACAGCAGCGCAACTGCTCCCGATTCTCACGGGATTTCTTGCGCCAATCCACTTTTCCAAGCTCGCAAAGAACTGAACCGAGGACTAGCGACTTGCGCTCCGCGAGTCAAGATTTATCTAATCAACCGACCAACCCAACGTTGTGGCCTCGTCTAATTCCGCTCCTAACCTGATTGTCACCGGCGGCGCCGGTTTCATCGGCTCAAATCTCACGCTGGCGTTGCAGGAAAAATTCCCAAATGCGCGTCTCACGGTAATTGATGATTTTCGGTCTGGAAATTTCAAGAACCTCACTGGATATCGTGGCGATTTCGTGGCGCAAAATCTGGCCACGCTCGATTGGCGCGAGCAATTTGGTGAGCCGGCAGCTGCCGCGTTCGACACCGTTTTTCATCTCGCCTCAATCACCGACACCACTCTACACGATCAATTCGTTCAGGTGCACGACAACGTCGAAAGTCTTCGGCGGCTATTGAATTTTGCGCGCCCAACCAGGACCCGCGTTATCTACGCCTCCTCGGCGTCCACTTATGGGGCGGTCACTCAGGCCAGCGTCGAATCAAATGACGCCGCGCCGGCGAATGTTTACTCGTTTTCGAAAGTAGTCATGGACAACATCGCCATGCGCGAGGCCAGAGAGAATCCTGACTGGACCATCATTGGGTTGCGTTACTTCAACGTTTACGGGCCGCGCGAAGCGCACAAGGGCGTACCCGCCAGCATGGTTTATCACCTAGCACAGCAGATGAAGGCAGGTCAGCGGCCGCGCATTTTCAAACATGGCGAGCAGAAGCGTGATTTCGTTTACGTGAAGGACGCGGTCGAAGGCAGCATCCGCGCGCTCGATGCGCAGCCGAGCGGGATCTATAATATTGGGACTGGCCAGGCACACTCGTTTAACGAACTCGTGGATGTTCTCAACAAATGCCTGGTCACAAATTTTCGGCCGGATTACATCGATAACCCGCACGCGCACTATCAAAATTTCACCCAAGCCGATCTCACGAACGCGCGCAGTGCGCTCGGGTACGAGCCACAATTCTCGCTGGAAGAAGGCGTGCGCGACTACATGCAGTGGCTGTATCCGAGGTTAGCTGTAGCCGCCGACTTGTAGGCTGCGCGGCCCTTCGCACAGCGAAGCCGGCTACAAAATCACCCTTCCCAGAAAAATTTCGTCGGGCGATGAATTTCTGGCGGAAGGCTTTTATGCACGGGGCAATTGAGCGCGGTTTGCTCGAGCACTTCGCGATGCGGCGAATCCGGGGGTAACGGAATATGGACCTCGGACGGCAAGCCGACAATTCTGCGCGGCGCGTCTTTCGACATTTCCTTCTGCACAGAGACACTCATGCCGCGCAAATCGAGGCCAAGCTCCTGCGCCCTGATTCCCATTGTTGTGCTCATGCACGTGGCGAGCGCAGTGGCAACGAGATCGGTGGGTGAAAACGCCTCGCCTTTGCCTTTATTATCGGCAGGCGCATCGGTGGAAATTTTCGATCGCGACGGCCCATGTGTCGCGTCGCAATGCAAACTGCCGGTGTATTTCACGTCCACTTTGACCATACAACCAATGTAGCGCGAGGCTCTGGCTTGCGAAGTGGAAAATCGCAATAAGGACGCATCCCTACTTTTTAGCATTCGCGGCGTGAATTTGTCCGCGCACGTTGCAGCCGGATCCGCCGTCCTATTCGAAATCTGAAGTATGAAAAGGAAAGTCATGGGAAAAGATCTAAGGAAAGAAGCACCGCGCAGCCCACGCATTCGAGTGGGAGGCTACGCGATTCTCGGGCGCACCATCGACAAGTGCCGGGCGCTCGTGGCAGGGAATATCGGCGAATACCACTTCAATTGTCCGCTCGATAACATGCTCTTTGGCTTCAAAGCCGTGAAGGGTGACGATTTCAAAGCCCAAATCGAGCAGGGCGCGAGTGACCAGGAGATGATTGATTGGCTCAATCAAAGCGGCGAAAAGAGAACGCCGGAGGAAATCAAACGTTGGGCCCTAGAGGTAGAGGCAAGCAGTCTCTACAACCATCCGGAAAAGCGCCAGTTCTTCAGCGATGAAGTCAGGAAACTCGGCCTCCATCCGGAGAAAACGACAACGTTCGAGTGGTTGGAACTTGACGACAGAGTTTCACACGAAAAGAAGGCAGCGTGATTCGCTACTTGCTGTAGCCCGAAGCGTTCGAGGCCATCTGAACGGAACATTCTGTGAGCACGTGTCTGGTGCCGCGCGCCGAGGGCAGCGCGCTCCAGAGGAGATCTATCTTTCGATGGGCGGCGGTGGCACCACCGGTTCAGGTTGCCCGCCTCGGCGCAGTGTGGAATGGCGAAAACTGTACAGAAAATAGATTGCCAGCCCGATCACTAGCCACACGCCAAATCGTTTCCATGCAGCGACCGGCAATCCTTTCATTGTGTAGAGGCAAGCCACCGCGCCGAGGATGGCCACCAGCGGCAATGCTCGGACTCGAAAAGGCCGCCGTCGTTGCGGATCGACATACCGCAGCACCAACACGCCGATGCAAACAATCGCAAACGCCGCAAGCGTTCCAATGTTGGTGAGGTCGTAAATTTCATTCTCGTCGAAATAGAGCGCGGCTACCCCGACAAGCACACCTGTAACGACGGTTGTGATATGCGGTGTGCGATATCGTGGATGCACTTTAGACGCGCATCCCGGCAGCAAACCATCGCGGGCCATCGCAAAAAAAATCCGTGGCTGGCCATATTGGAACACGAGCAGTACCGCCGTCAGCGACACTACCGCACCGAACGCCACGATCCCGCTTGCCGCTGGCAAATGCGCGAATTGCAGAGCCCGCGAAAGCGGGTCTGCTGCTTTCAGTTGCGTATACGGAACAATTCCTGTAGCGACAGCGCCAACGACGACATAAATCAAAGTGCAAATTGCCAGACCCCCGAGAATGCCGATTGGCATGTTCCGCTGCGGGTTCTTTGTTTCCTCTGCTGCTGTCGAGATCGCGTCGAAGCCAATGTAGGCAAAGAAGACGATCGCAGCGCCCTGGTGAATGCCCGCCCAGCCGTTCGGCGCAAACGGCTTGTAGTTAGCCGGATTAATGTGAAAGACACCGATGACGACAAACAGCCCAAGGACGACCAGTTTCACGAGCACCATGATGTTGTTCGCGCGCGTACTCTCTCGCACGCCGATGTAGAGCAACCATGTAATCGCCATCACGATCGCGAACGCGGGGACGTTTAACAAAATTGGCACACCGAAAATCCGTGGCGCGGTTTCGAGGAGCGCGTGGACGGATGGGTCGCTGCTGAACAATGCAGTGCGGTAGCCATGCGTCAGCCAAGCAGGAGAATTGATGCCGAATCCGGAGAGTAACGAGACAAAGTACCCACTCCACGCGATCGCCACCGCGACATTGCCTACCGCGTACTCAAGAATCAGATCCCAGCCGATAATCCACGCGACGAGCTCGCCAAGTGTCGCGTACGAGTAGGCGTATGCACTGCCCGCCTGTGGAATCATCGCCGCAAGTTCCGCGTAGCAAAGGGCCGCCAAGCCACACACCAGCCCGAGCAAAATGAATGACAATATTAACGCAGGTCCTGCACCGAGCCTGATGACCTCGCCATTCGGTAATACTTCACCAGCCGCCGCCGTCCCAATCGACGAAAAAATTCCAGCGCCAATTACCGCGCCGATTGCGAGCATGATCAGATCGCCCGGGCCGAGCTCGCGCCGCAGGCCCTTTGGATCTTCACCTTCGGCGACCAACTCTGCAATCGGCTTGCGGGCAAGGAGCGATCTGAACACGCGCGATGGTATGGCCATTCAGGTCAGACGGGTCAATGATAAAGCATTGCCGCGTCTCACACCGCTCAATACACTGACCAGACATGGCCGATGAACCGGAGAGAATTGTTCTCGGTGACACGGCGCTCACTGCCATCGAGCGAACTCCCGGCAGCCGCTGGTCCGGTCGAAAAAAAGAGAGACAGCGACCGTTAGCAAATTGCGAGAATTGCGGCGCACAACTCACCGGCCACTACTGCGGGCAATGCGGGCAAGCCGCCGTCGATTACCGCCGCTCATTCCGACATGTCGTCGCCGACGTCCTTGAGTCATTTCTGAATTGGGATTCGAAATTTTTCTCTACCATCGCGCTGCTGATCCTTAAACCGTGGCGATTGACGAATGAGTTTCTCGCGGGCAAGCGCGTCCGCTATGTGAACCCGCTTCGGCTGTATCTGCTCGCAAGTATCCTGTTTTTCTTTGCCGTGAATTACGGGGCAAAAGGTCTTCGTTTTGAACCGGGGAAACTCAGCCCAAAAGATCGCGCTGAACTCGAAGCGGATTTGAAGAAAGAGGATTTGCCACCCGCCGCGCGGGAAAAATTGGAGGCCTTCCTCCGGGACTCTTCACCGTCGCATGCCGCGTCGCCTTCTGACAACGTGCCTTCGCCTGCACCCGCGCCCGAGAACGATAAACAGAAGCAGGAAGATTGGAAAAAAGGCGAGCGAAGTTTCGTAGTTGTGAATGGCACAAAGGCCTCGACTCCTTTCGAGCGCTGGATCGAAGCGCGAGCCAAAGAGAAGATGGGCGAGCACGGCACAAGAATGGGTCTGTTTATTGCGACGCTCGTAAGCAACCTGCCTTACATGATGCTCTGCTGCATCCCGCTATTCGCATTCGTTTTGAAAATTCTCTACTTTCGGCGCCACATTTTTTACATCGATCATCTGATTTACGCGCTTCACATCCACACATTTCTCTATGTCGGCATCATGTTGATCGTCCTTGCGACGCTGGGGCTTAACCGCATAGCTTCAGCCCCGATCGCAGACCGGACAATCGCTTTCCTCTGGATCGCATTCGTGGTGCAAATTTTCTTGTCGATCCGGTGGGTTTATCAGCAAGGCTGGTTCGCCAGCATTTTCAAATTTTTTTTTGGTGGCGTTGTATATCTAATCGTTCTCGCAGTCGCGCTCGCCGCGACATTCTTTGTTACGCTGGTAACGCCATGAAAAAAATTATTTTCCTTACTTTCGCCATCGCCATCTTTCGAGTCCCAGCTTCCTGTGGCGATCCACACATTGCTTTCGAACGCAACAACACTGTGTACATCGCCAACCTCGATGGAACGAACGAGAAAAAGATTGCCGACGGAATTTTCCCCGCGATCTCGCCTGATGGAACACGCGTTGCGTTTAACACCATGGAAAAAACAAGCAACACAAGTTATGTGCGTCACATGGCGGTTGTCGATGTTGCCACGAGAAAAGTTGACGTTTTCAAGGACGTTCCCGGTGATAACTCCTACTACCCGAGCTGGACGGCTGAGGGAAAACAAATCCTTTTCACAACGCGGCCGCACGAAGTCTGGGACCTGGCGGTTGTGAATGCGGACGGCACGAATTTTCATGTGCTCAAGCCCGGCGTTCAAAGTGAAGTTATGCGTTGCTCGTCGATCTGGGCGCGCGACGGCCAATCGGTTTTCTATCAGGACATGACGAATATTTATCGACTCGGACTCGATGGCGCCGTGCTGGCGCAATGGAAGATCGACAAGATCGTGCCGAAAGGCGACATGAGCGGCGATGGCCGCATCGACGTTTCGCCGGACGGCAAGCGATTGCTGTTGAGCGTCGACATGGGCGAAGAATCCGGTCGCAAAGATTGGGACGGGCCGTTGCCGGCGCTCTGGGCCTTCGATCTCCAATCGCAAAAGGCGACAAGGCTTACGCCAAAAAAACTTTTCGGCTGGGACGGCGTTTGGCTCGACAACGACAATGTTCTTTTTCTTAGCCGCGCGCGCGGCGAAAAGGACGACACGATCTATCGAATGTCCACGGACGGAAAAAATTTGAAACGCCTGATCAAGAATGCGCGTTTCCCAAGCGTGAGCGGCCCCTGATTGCCGTGGTCACTTACTGCATCAACTCTCTCGCTCTCGCCAAGGCCATCTCGATCTTGCTCGGGTCATTACCTGCGCCTTGCGCGCTCTCCGGCCGCCCGCCGCCCTTTCCGCCTACGATTGGCGCGATCTGCTGAATCAACTTGTTCGCTTGGAATTTCGCGGCCATAGCGGCAGGAACATAAGCAGCCAAAGCGACTGATGCGTTTCGCGTGCTGGCAAGGAAGATCGGGCCGTTGAATTTTGCCTTCAGCGCATCCACGACTGCCTGGAGCAATTTTCCATCGGCATCCGGTACGGCCGCGACGCAGAAATTTTTTCCAGCGTTCGATTGCGCCAGTTCGTTGGCGATTTGAACAGCCTTGCTCTTTAGTTCTGCCTCAGCCGATTTCGCTGCCTTTTTTTCCCAGTCACGAACGTCGGCATCCAGTTTTTCAAGATGCATCGCGCGCGAGTCGATTTGTCGGAGCATTTCGGCTGTAGCTGCATCATGTACGAAAGCCGGCGGCGCCGCGATGTCTGGTTTCTTCCGCGCGAGCGTCTCAAACTTCTCCTGTTGTCGCACCGCTTCCTGCTTCGCCCATGCTCGCGCTGCGTCACCGGCGACTGCTTCGATTCGACGCGTTCCGGCCGCGATGGCTTCTTCTTTCACAATCCGGAACGGACCGATCTCGCCTGTGGATCTCACATGCGTTCCGCCGCACAACTCCATGGAATAGCCATTAAGCGCCCGAGGCGCGCCGCCGATCTGCAAGACACGTACGGTGTCGCCATATTTCTCCCCGAAAAACTGAATGATGTCTTTTCTCTGTTTCGCTTCTGTAAACGGAATTTCAGTCCACGAAACCGGCGCGTTTTCCGCGATTTTCTCGTTCACCAATTTTTCGACGTCGCGTTCTTGCTGCGGCGTGAGTGGTGCGCTTGAAAAGTCGAACGTCAATTTGTCCGGACCGACGTAGCTCCCTTTTTGCGACGCATCACGTGAGACCACTTCGTGCAACGCCCAATGCAACAAATGCGTCACAGTGTGATGCCCCTGAATCAATTTGCGCCGATCAGCATCCACTGAAATGCGCACCGCCTCGCCCGGTTCCGGTGCACGACCTTTTATAAGCGTCGCGCGATGAACAAAAACATCGTCGCGTTTTTGCGTGTCGATTACGCGCAACTGCCCAACTTCGGTCCAATCATGTCCGGGAACGTGCAGCAGCCCGCGGTCGGCCACCTGGCCACCCATTTCCGCATAGAAAGGCGTGCGATCGACAACGATATGTAGTTCGTCCGGTTTTTTTCCCGCGAGAACGGTTTCAACGACTGCTTCCGCCTCGAGAAAATCGTAACCGAGAAATTTCGTAGGCTGGGCTTTGAGTTCGCCTTCTTCGACACTGATTTCTTCCTTCTTTTGTGCCTTGCGCGCGCGTTCGCGCTGTTCGTCCATGAGTTTCTCAAAACCCGCTACATCGACCGTGAGCCCATGCTCGCGCGCCATCAGTTCCGTGAGATCAAGCGGGAAACCGTATGTGTCGTACAGTTTGAAAGCGAAATCGCCGGGGAGGACGACCCAACCTCCAAGTGGAGCAACCTTCTTCGCGTCCTGCTCGACAGTTAACATCCGCGCTTCAAAAAGCTCGATTCCCTTATCGAGTGTTTTGTTAAACGATTCTTCTTCACGACCAATCGTTTCTTTAATCGTTTTTTGTTTTGAGCGGACTTCGGAGAAAACATCGCCCATGGTTTTCGCCACGACATCGACGAGCTTAAAGAAGAACGGCTCGCGAAAACCGAGCGTGCGGCCATAACGTACCGCACGGCGAAGAATGCGGCGTAGAACGTAACCGCGGCCTTCGTTTGATGGAATGATTCCGTCGGCAATCGCAAACGAGAGCGCCCGGATGTGATCGGCGATGACACGGAAAGCCACATCCGTCGCTTGTTGAGAGTTGAGAGTTGATGGTTGAGAGCGATCAGGCAGTGTGCTCGCGTATTTCTTCCCGCTCAGTTTTTCGAGCTCATCGAAAATTGGGCGAAAAACGTCGGTGTCGTAATTGGAAATGATTCCGGAAAAATCGGTCAGATTCTGCGTGCCTTGAATGATCGCCGTCGCACGCTCAAAACCCATTCCGGTATCAACGTGACGCGCCGTGAGCGGGACGTACTCGGTCCGGCCGGGCTCACCGCCCCCGGCTACAGGCTGCGCGTTGAACTGGATGAAGACCAGGTTCCAAATCTCCATGCAACGCGGGTCTTCCTTGTTCACGAGCGCGCCGCGCGTGTCGCCATCGGGCGTAAGGTCGATATGCACTTCCGAGCATGGGCCGCACGGGCCGGTGTCGCCCATCATCCAGAAATTGTCAGACTTGCCGCTACTCAGAACGTGAACCGTTGGATCCAGATCGGCCTCACGAAATAAATGAGCCCAATGATTGTACGCTTCTTGGTCGAACTCGCTCGGCTCCCCCGGGCCAGGCTTGTAAACCGTAGCGTAGAGTCGTTGTGCCGGAAATTTCCAGCGTTCCACGAGTAATTCCCACGCCCACTCGATGGCTTCCTTTTTGAAATAATCGCCGAAGCTCCAGTTGCCCAGCATCTCGAAAAATGTGTGGTGATAGGTATCGAGGCCGACGTCCTCGAGATCGTTGTGCTTTCCGCCGGCGCGAATGCACTTCTGGGTGTCAGCCACGCGCGCTGGATTCCACGCCGGTTTCTGCTGTCCGAGAAAAATCGGCACGAACTGGTTCATCCCTGCATTCGTGAAAAGCAGATTCGGCGCCTCGGGCAGCAGAGATGACGATGGCACAATGGTGTGCTCTTTCTCGCGAAAAAAATCGAGAAACGACTGCCGGATCTGGGCCGAGGTCTTCACTTTCTGAACATTAACGGACACAAATAAACACTAATTCGAAGACCCTGAAACCTTTAGTCTGAATTGATGGCCATTCGTGTTAATTCGTGATTAATACTCCCCATGAACGCGGCAAGTTTATCAACTAAGCGGCGAGACGGCATCGTTTTGATCAGCGCTTGGCTGCTTCTGTCCGTCGCTGCGCTCGCGGTTGCGAAACAGAATCTTTCTGTGCCCGGGTTGTATTACGACGAGGCCGTGTTCGCGGGTTTGGCTAAAGATTTCGTCGTTGGCGAAAAGCGGCTGCATATGCCGGGCTGCGAACGAGCGATTTTCTTGGGCCGACCATGGCCGATGTTTGTTCAGCCGTACCTGGGTGCTTTGAAATCATGGATGCTGATTCCGGGATTTGCGCTTTTCGGCTCTAGCATCGCCGTTTTGCGCCTAACGACACTGTTCTGGGCATTACTCGCGCTGCTCGTTTTATGCTCGCGGCTAGACGAGCGCTGGGTCTACGTGTGGCTTTGATCTCCGGAATCTTGTTGATCGTCGATCCGAATTACTTTTTTCTTGGTCTGCTCGATTGGGGCGCATCTATTGGCGCTTTTCTTTGTCGATGTCTTGCATTTTGGCTGGCGCTGCTTGGGTGGCAACGTCGAAATCTGCTTTATCTTTTCTTGGCAAGCCTGTTTCTCGGGCTCGGCGTTTTTAACAAAGTCGACTTTCTCGTCTGCATAAGCGCGACCGGCGTTGCTGCCGTTTGTTTTTATGGCCGGCCAATCTGGACAGCACTAAGGGCGCGTTTCTCAATCGTGCCAATTGTTTGTCTCGGCTTTTTGTTAGGCGCCGGCGTGATGATTCTCAGAATCAGGCGGATCGTTAGCCTTACCACAACAGCCCAGGCCTCGACGGGGTCGCGAGAACTCAGCGAAAAATTGCACACGTTAGTTGCGATGTACGACGGCTCATATTTTCACCGCTTGATGAACATCGGCGGAATCTTCGAGAAAATGTACGATCAGCCAGCCGGCGTTCATGCATTACTGAGCCTAATTCTAGCCCTTGCAATCATTTCGGTCGCAATTTTCGCGCGCGAACGAAATCTCGTCCGGATGATCGGATTTCTACTGGTTAGTTTATTTCTGATTACGATCGGCGTGTTGATCCTCCCAGGCGCCGTTCGAATCCATCACGCAATTTTGGCTTTTCCATTCCCGCAACTGATCATTGCCGTGACCTGCGTATTTGTTTGGGACCGTGAATCGACAAAATCGATTCGGCGCGTCACGCGAACAACGACTACTGCCGCGATCTTAATTCTCATTGGGAGCGATCTGCTTGCCATCTCGAAAACCGAGAGATTGCTGGCCGAAACAGGAGGACGCGGACGCTGGAGCAACGCGTTCGATCAATTTTGCCGGGAAAACAAAAACCGTTCCGATCTCGTAATCGCAAGTCTGGATTGGGGATTTAACGAGCAGGTCGCATTTCTGACCGACGCGCCAAAACTAGTCGAGCCGGTTTGGGGTTTCCGCAATATAAAGAGCTCCCTCCGTTGCCGCGTCGGCCGCAGTACCTCTATCTGGCGCATCCGGCCGAATACAGCTTGTTCCGATACGATCTTGTCTATTTAGAGGCGCTCCGGGGCAGCGGCGAAAATGTTGAGATCAGACCGTACTCCGACCGCCAAGGCCAGGTCGTGTTCTACACGATTAGATTTCCGGCGGACTAGCAACCCAAGCCCGCGATTATTCTTTGTCTTCGTCGAGCTTCGCTTTAACCGCCGCCTCGATTTCTGCGTAGAGCGCCTTGTCGTTTTTCAACGCCTCTTTTGCAGCGTCGCGGCCCTGCGCAAGCTGCGTGCCTTTGTAGTTCAACCAGGAGCCGCGCTTTTCGATGATTTGCTTTTCCAACGCGACGTCCAGAAGCGCGCCGGTCGAGGAAATTCCCTCGTTGTACATGATGTCGAATTCGGCCTCTGTAAATGGCGGCGCGACTTTGTTCTTAACGATCTTGACGCGGGTTCGGTTCCCTGTCACCACGCCATCAGTCTGCTTGATTGCACCGATTCGCCGAATATCGACGCGCACACTGGCGTAAAATTTCAAGGCCTTTCCGCCGGGCGTCGTCTCTGGATTTCCAAACATCACACCGATTTTTTCGCGGATTTGATTTGTGAAAATGCAGCAGGTCCGCGCTTTTGAAATAAGGGATGTGAGCTTGCGCAGCGCCGCGCTCATGAGTCGCGCTTGTGCGCCGACTGTGGCATCTCCGATCTCGCCCTCGAGCTCCGCCCGTGTCACTAGCGCTGCCACAGAATCAACC
>Ga0306922_10000477_pt1 | contig 33433 bp, 32 predicted proteins | sample sta12Cox44000082_FD_203758 | JGI IMG/M metagenome (GOLD analysis project Ga0306922, IMG submission 203758) | Lab enrichment of tropical soil microbial communities from Luquillo Experimental Forest, Puerto Rico - statoxic.12C.oxic.44.000.082 (v2)... | ecosystem: Environmental > Terrestrial >... | reverse complement strand
CCCCGGACCAAGCTCTTCTACGTAGGGACCAATCACATCTGCATGGACTACCAGGCGTTTGGGGTCAAATACAAAGGTGGCTTTCCCTATGTGGGCGCCATCTTGAGCATGTATCCGGCGGACCACGGCAACACGCGGGGCAGGCTCATCGCGTACGATTCGATTTCGGGACAAACCAAATGGTCAGTCGACGACACCTTTCAGGTCTACAGCGGGCCGTTGACCACCGATGGTGACGTCGTTTTTTACGGGACTCTGGACGGCTGGTTCAAAGCGGTGGATGAAGCAACCGGAAAAGAGCTGTACAGGTTTCACGCGCCTTCCGGCATTATCGGGAACCCGATCACGTACGCATACCAGGGCAAGCAGTACGTCGCGGTGCTCTCCGGCGTTGGCGGATGGGCGGCGATCGGCCTTGCGGAAGGTTTGACGAAGGGGACCGAAGGGCTGGGCGCCGTGGGGCTGACCACCTCGCTGGCGGACCATACCAATCTGGGCGGAACGCTCATGGTATTTTCCCTGTAATAACGGGGCAAAGCGGCAAACAGTTCCCAGTAGAGGACGACGCCGTTTACAGCCGCGCACGGCTCAAACGGATTTACCGAGATCCGGCGGGAGGCTGCGCCGAGGAAATCTCGATCGTCGCGATGGGCACGACGCGGGCGTTTCGCGTGCGCGAACGCAGGAAGAGCGCCTGGGCCAATGGGCCCTCTAACCGCCGGCTCAAAGAGCCGGTACGCGAACTGAATCCGCCGGAGGCCTCGTTTCTCCGCGTGGGCTACGGCACGACAGCGATGGCATCAACCTCTATCTTATAGGCTAGATCGGCTAACCGTACGACCTGCACGAGTGTGCTCGCTGGCGGGTGGCTGCCGAAGCGTTTCACGCGGAGGTCCACCATCGCCGGCGTACGAAATTCGTCGATAGACGTTACGTAGGTGGTTATCTTGGCGACGTGAGCCAGATCGGTGCCTTGTGATTTCAGCGCCGTGACCAGATTGTTCAATGCCTGCTCATACTGTTGCTTCATCCCCGGACCAAGAACCTTTCCGTCAGCCGTAACGCCGGTCTGTCCCGCGATGAAGAGCAGCTTTCCTACCCTCACCAGCTGCGAGTATGCCGGGTTCTTGCCTAGGCCGTCGGGATTGGTCCATTCGAGTTTCTGGGCTTGTGCACGGTTTATCAACAATACAAACAGAATCGCCGCTGCAAACTTTTTCATGGTTTGCCTCCTTGGTTCAGGATCGAGCGTCCGAGCCGATGCAAGTATACACCCCATTGTTGGGGCCGGAGAGAAACGGTGCCATTTCAGCCGGTGTTGGCCGAGCCACTACGGGATGCCCATTGGCGAGGACGCGGTACGAACTCTATAACAGACTCTAAATCTCAAAGCCCCAAATGCCTCCTGCACCAGACTGTTCCGTAGAAAACTCGGGCAGCCGGATTCCGATTTCCTCAACGTCTGGAACGGAAACAAGACTGGGAGGAAATGGTTTTCCAGCCACGTTGCTGCCTATATGACGCAGGATCGAACCGGTCTCCCGTTCACATGCACGGTGCACGCCTCGCAAAAGGCTCCGCCGCATCCGACTTGGTTCCTGTCAGGCCGATTGTGTCGCGGATGACCCAGAGCAGAGGGGTCTCGGGTTCCACATCCACGTTGTAGGCTTTCCGATTTACTCTCAGGGATAACATCGTGAGGACCTCCAGATGGCCGGACCTGAATCGCGGCTTCATTTTGCCATTACGGATCGCGGGTCACAGAACCACAGGCTATGGTTTCGGAGGAGGAAGAGTTTGGCCGGTAGGCGCCCCCATGCCCTTGTAAACGAATCGTTGGAAGCGCCGTCCATCGAAGTTTTCACCCACGTAGAGGTTCCCGCTGCTGTCAACCGCGAGGGCATGCGGAACGTTCAACGATCCGCCGAAGACCCCCTGCTGTCCGATGTGGTCGACCACCTGGAGGGTCTCACGCAGAAGAATCCAGACGTGGTGGTTCGCGCCGTCGATCACGTATAGAAAGCGCTGATCGGGCGAGAACGCAAGCCCGGAGGCCGACCCGGCGAGCAGTGTTCTCGGCGCGATGAATCCCTCCCGCACAAACGTACCGTCCCTATTGAAAACCTGGATGCGGTCGTTAACGCGGTCCGCGACGTACACGAAGCCGTCTTTCGACAGCGTAACGTTGTGCGGCAGACGGAACTGCCGCACGGGCGGCGCGTCGGGCTTGTACGGGCCGAGGTCTTGGTCGTCCGGCTTATTGCCGTAGGCGCCCCACATGCGCTTGAAGGTCAGCGTCTCGGTGTCGATCACGATGACGCGGTGGTTCCGGTAACCGTCACCGACGTACAGCTCATGGTTTACCGAATCCACTGTCAGGTTGGCGGGGCCGCCGAGATTCTGCGTGTCGGAGCTGCCGCCGCTCTTGCCTTGATGCCCGAACTGCGCCAGGAACTTGCCCTGCGTCGTGAACTTGAGGACTTGAGCGTCCTTGTCACCGCTTCCCGCCAGCCACACGTTGTCATTTGCATCCACAAAGATGCCATGCTCGGTCGTCGGCCACTCGTATCCCTGCCCGGGCCCGCCCCATGAGGCGAGCAACTTGCCGTCCTGATCAAACTCGAGCACCGGCGGCCCGGGGATGCAGCATTCCGCTCTCGGCGGCGTCATGGCCGCGCCCGCGAAACGTTCGTTCTTCTGCAAAGGGCTGGGCCTGTGCAGCACCCAGATGTGATCGTGGCTGTCGACGGCCATCCCGCCGATCGCGCCAATCGCCCACTTTTCGGGCAGCGGCTGCGGAAACGTCGGATCGTATCGAAACTTTGGGACCTGGACACTCGGTTCCAGCTGTCCGAAAACGACATCGCTGCTCCTGATCATCCACACGGCGCAGAGCGCCAGGCCGGCTGCAGCCGCGGCGATAACCTGCTTTCGATTCATGATCCACCCTCCATGTCGGCTCGTATGGGTTGGGTCATCCGGCCCGACTCGAATTTCGCTTCATTCTCCGTCAAACTCGCCCGTTAACTACAGAGCTACAATAAGTATAGAGAAAGCGCTAAAGGCTCAAAGGGTGAATGGTATGTCTACATTCACCGGGTTATACCGTGGTCCGCTGGTCCCCATGATTGCGCTATTTGGCGTGCTATCGGTGACCGGTTGCGGGGAAACTTCGGACCCTTCAGTTGCCACTCAAAAGGCCAACCCTCAGGGTTTTGCCGAGCGGGAGGGACTATCGCTTCCACAGCTCTCCCCGGATGAACCGCCTCCCGCGTCCAATACTCTGGTCTTACCTCTGTACCATCACTACACAGACGACCTCGATGCGATGGTTAAGCGCCATGCCATCCGCGCAATCGTCACCATCAATCCCATCGGATTCTTCTATGACAACGGCGTGCCAAGGGGACTCGTTTACGAAACATTGGAAGAATTCCAGAAGTTCGCCAACAGGACCCTTAAAACCGGTAAGGTCGGCGTAAGAGTCACATTCATTCCGGTGCGTATCGACCAATTAGAGGCGGCGCTGAAACAAGGCATCGGGGACTTCATCGCATTGCCCGTCACGGTGACCTCGGAGCGGGGAAAGCGCGTCGCATTTTCTGTGCCACTCCTGACCGGGGTGACCGAAATTATCGTAAGCGGGCCTGAATACGCCGCGGTTTCGACGCTGGAGGGATTTGGAGGGAAACAGGTCTTCGTCAACCCACTTACCAACTATTACAACAACCTTCAGAAGGTCAACGACTTTTTGAAGAAAAATAAGGAGACTCCCATCGAGGTCAGAGAGGCCGACAGAAGCCTTGATCAGGACGACCTGATCGAAATGGTGAATGCCGGATTGATCCCGGCGACCATCACGACCAAACGACGAGCAAGCCTCTGGTCGCAGGTGCTCCCGAACTTGAAGCCGCATCCGGAATGTGTAATAGCCAATGAAGGAAACTTGGCGTGGGCAACACGGAAAGACAATCCGCAACTAAAACATCTCCTAGACCAATTCGTCATGCGTCATAAGGAAGGAACGACCTTCGGAAACATTCTGCTGCGCCGCTATCTGCAAAACACGAAGTGGGTAACCAATTCGACTTCAGGGGCTGCAATGGAAAAGTTCCGGGCTACCGCTAAGATCTTCAAGAAATACGCCACCCAATACGACTTCGATTTCCTGATGCTGGCCGCTCAAGGCTATCAGGAATCCATGCTGAATCAGGCGATGATAAGTCACCGCGGCGCCGTAGGCATTATGCAGGTGATCCCAAAGTTTGCCGCGGCGCCCCCAATCAGCATTCGCGATGTCACGAAGGCAGATGGCAATATCCATGCCGGCGCCAAGATGTTGCGCCACATCGCGGACACCCGTTTCAACGATCCCGAGATAAACCACGTGGACAAAACATTGTTCACATTTGCCAGTTATAACGCGGGGCCAAACCGTATCTCAAGGCTACGCAAAAAGGCAGTAGAGATGAACCTTGACCCGAATGTCTGGTTCGGCAACGTCGAACTGGTGGCGGCGGAAGACATCGGCGAGGAAACCGTTATCTACGTTAGAAATATCTACAAGTACTATGTCGCTTACAGGCTGGCTGCCGACCGGGCAAGGTCCGGCCCAAGGCCGAGGCTACCTTTGCCGCTCTCCATGATGGATATCATGCGTCCACAAAGGGATGTGGGCTCAACAGAAAAAGCTTCCTTGTCCGGCGTCGTCGGGGCCGTTTAAGCCGTGGCTCCCGCCTTGAGAGCGGCCCAACTTTCCGTTGAGCTTCGGGAATCCGAGGTGGAAGTGTTGGGAGCGCTTATCGCAGCGCAATCGCAGCGACAAACGAGGCATACAAAGTCGATTGAGGTATTTATTTTGATTGGTGGGCGCGCACGGACTCGAACCGTGGACCTCCTGCGTGTGAATTGGCCGGGTGGTGTGTGAGGCAGTGAGCCGCGATGGTCGCGAGTGCCGGCGAAGCTCTCTTGATTTGAGGAGCTTCGCTGGCATTCCCATTTCTGCTTGGATGCGTCGAGCACTGTCGAGCAGTGACACAAAATCGGTCATTTTTCGCCAATTCTGAGAAGGGTCTTATGCCCTTCACCTGTGTTGCGGCTCCGACTAACACGTCGTTTGCTGGCTGCACAGCTCATGTGTGGAACTTCAATCCGCAGGCTTCCCTCTCCTGCGGGGTGGCAGTCTCTTTTTGACGTTTGCCGACCGAGCCCGCTTCCGATGCTGAAGGACATCTACTCCGCGAGTCTCGGTGCGAGTCTTCCGAACCCCAATTTGCAACCCGAGCACGGCCAGAGCTGGAATCTGAGCTATTCTCAACCGTTCGGTTCCAGGACGCTCGCGCAGTTGGTGGTGTTCCGAAGCGATTTGCGGGACGCCATCGAATCGGTCTACGTCGCCGATCCCGGAGGGGCTTCCGCGCCGGCAGCCTTTTGCCCGAACAGCCGAATCATCGGATTCTGCAGCGAAATGGCGAACATCGGAAAAGAGGTGCACGAAGGAGTCGAATTTGAAGTTCGGAGCACGCCGCTGCCGCGCATCACGGTGACCGCGAGCTATAGCTACTTGAATCGGCGCATCCAATACGACTCTTCCAGCCTTCCCGGTGTCAGCCCCGCCAACACCAATATCAGCATCCTGCCCATCCTTCCGAAAAACAAGTTGGTCGGAACAGCAACGGTACGCGCCTTCCGGCAAGTGCTGGGGATTGTGAACTTCCGTTACGAGGGTGGTCTCACGCTGCAAGACACCACCTATGCGACTACATCCCCGCTGTTTGCCCCTTACCGCGAGGCGCTCTCGGCCTCCGATCTCGGGGTGATCGTTCCCGTCAGGAAGGGAGCCACCGCACAGGTAGGGTGAAGAATGTCTTCGACCGGAACTACTTCTACAGCCCGGCTTTCCCGAAGAGGGAAGAAACTGGTTCCTCAATCTTCGTTACAGCTTTTAACCTCGTTCGTCGTGTTTGGCAGATTCTGTCTCGCTAACAAGATAGAGAGGTGTTGTGTTAACATAACGGAGTCGTTTCCACAAAACAACCATGATTAGAGGCATGCTGCTTTTTTCCGCCGGGTTGGTCTTTGCCTCCGGCATCTGCTTCGCACAGGCAGGGCGCGCGGAACTCTTTGGTGCCATCCTGGATCCAACAGGGCTCGCGGTCCCCAATGCAAAAGTCAGCGCGGAAGACCAGGCGACAATGGTCCGGTATTCTGCGATATCCGATGAGCAGGGCGAATACCACATCCTCGGGTTGCCCGCCAGCCAATACGTGCTAACGGTTGAGCAGCCAGGATTCCGCACGTACCGGCAGGAAGGAATCGTTCTTCGGCTGGCGGACCAGGTGTCGCTCAATGTAAAGCTCGAAGTCGGCCAGGCCGCAGAAGCGATCACGGTTACCGCCGCCACACCGCTGCTCCAGACAGCGAGTGGAGCAGTCGGCTTGAACGTGGACCAGGAGAAGATCTCGGCGTTGCCCCTGGACGGGCGTAACTTCATCCCGCTGGTGACGCTTTCTCCCGGAGTCGCACTGCCGAATGGGCAATTTCTTCCCCGAATCAACGGCAGCCGCCCACGAACCAACGAGTACCTTTACGACGGTATCAGTGTTCTTCAGCCCGAACCGGGGCAGGTGGTCTACTATCCGATCATTGACGGGATGGAGGAGTTTAAGCTCAACGTGAACGCCTTTTCTCCGGAATACGGCCGGTCGAACGGCGGCACCGTGATGGTGATTGGCAAGTCCGGGAGCAACCAGTTTCACGGGGATGTTTTCGAATTCTTCAGGAACGAGGCCCTCAATGCGCGGAATCTGTTCGCGCAACCGGGTCCGAAACCGGAGTTCCGCCGCAACCAGTACGGCCTGACGTTCGGAGGACCGATCCAGACGAACAAGACTTTCTTTTTTGTTGATTGGCAGGGGACTCAGCTTCGAACGGGTATCACTCGATTCAGCGTAGTTCCCACCCTTGCCCAGCGGCAGGGCATCTTCACTCAGGCGATCTTCGACCCGACGACGTCGCCCCGCACCCAGTTCGCGAACAATACCATCCCGGGGACACGATTCGACTCCGTCGCGCTCCAGGTCCTCCAACATTACCCGCTGCCTAACACACCTGGAGCGAACAACTTCGTCCGCACGGCTACCGAGCCTGACAATCAGGATCAGGCGGACTTCCGCCTGGACCGCTATTTTGGCGACAAGCACCGGATCTTGGGCCGCTACACCTTCTTCCGCGATGACGACACACCCGTCACGCCATTGCCAGATGGCAGTGGGAGCTTAACTTCCGGGGTTATCGGCCATGCCATTACGCATGGTGACGCGTTCGTAGGCGACTACAACTTGATGTTTTCTCCTTCCGCTCTCAACCAGTTTCGAGTCGGCTATTCTCGGCGCGACCTGAACCAAACCTCGTTGCAAAACGGCGGCTTCAGCGTGCCGGGACTGCCGGCCAATTCCTTCGCGTCGGTTCTGCCGATCTTCACGGTCGCCGGCTACCAACAAATCGGCCCAACCACCGCTGCGAATTCAAGGTTCACGACGTCCGTCACCGAATTCCTTGACACTTTTACCATCGTGCGGCGGCGTCACACCATCAAGTTCGGTTTTGATATCCGCCGGGAGGCGCTGGACGTTCTGAACCCGCCGAATCCCACTGGGTCCTTTGCCTTTACCACAACCGGAACAAACAGCCCGACCGTTACCGGAAGCGGCAACCCATTCGCCTCCCTTCTGCTGGGGCAGGTTAACGCGTTCACCATCGACGTGCAACGGAATGTGATCCAACCCCGAGCTCACATTGCCGAATTCTTCGTGGGCGATGACTGGAAGGTTTCGTCGCGTCTGACCTTAAACATTGGTACTCGATACACCCTCAACTTCCCCTCGACAGAAGTGCACAATCAAGGCGCCATCTTCAATCTCGGCACACAGGTGCTCGATTTCCCACACACGGCTCGGGATCTGGAGTGCTGTGACTTCGGCCCACGCATCGGCCTGGCATACCGGATTAGCGACAGTTGGGTTGTGCGCTCGGGCTACGGCCTGATGTACTTCGAGCAATCCGGCATTACGACGCCTTTCACGATCCCGCAGTTCCCATTCGTGCAGACGATTGGCCAACAGTCGCAAGACAACCTCAACGGCGCGTTTGCACTCTCCACCGGACCTACGGTTCAGGTCACCCAGCCCAATCCGAATTCCGGCCTGGGGCAGGGAGTGTTTAGCGTGGACGGGCACAATGGGTCAGGCTATTCGCAGCAATGGAACTTCACGGTTCAAAAGACCATAGCAAGCAACTGGAACGTGGAAGTTGCTTACCTGGGCTCCAAGAACACACGGCTGGGTATCCCGGATTGGAACATCAACCAACTCCCCGCCCAATACTTGTCCATGGGTTCGGCCCTTCTCACCCGTGTAACAAATCCGTATTTTGGGCAGATTCCGGCATCCTCGTCGATCGGTCGACCGACGGTCGCGCAGCAACAGCTGCTGCGGCCGTTCCCGCGTTTTACTACCGTGGCCTTGTTTCGGGACAACATCGGCAACTCGGATTACAATGCCGTGGCGGCCAAACTGGAAAAGCGGCTGTCGCACGGATTAACCGTGAATGCTTCATTCACGTTTTCCAAACTCCTGGATGACGCCTCGAGCGTGTTCTCGCAGACTATATTCACGGGGCCGGTTCTCAATAACACCGGCGCGGCGGATGCCAGCAACCGTCACCTGGAAAAGGATGTATCCAGTGGCGATATCCCGGCAGTGTTCGCCTTGGGCTGGGTCTACGACATTCCTCGGCTCTGGAAAATCTCTGGCTGGCAGATCGGCGGTCTTGTTCGTCTCCAATCCGGCGACGCGGTGGCCGTCACCCAGGCCACGAATAACAATTCGAGTCTGGGTTACGCCGTGCAACGGCCCAATCGGACCAGCAACCCCAACGATTTTGCGAATCGAACGGTGGCGAAATATTTCAACACGGCGGCGTTCAGCGCAGCCCCGCAGTTTGTGATCGGCACCAGCTCACGAAACCCGGTTCGGGGGCCGGGGCTTCAGGAGGCCGACTTGATGATTGGCAAGACGTTTCGGATCACCGAACGTGTGAATCTGGAATTTCGCGCCGAAGCCTTCAACGTCTCCAATACTCCCCCGTTAAATGACCCGAACGGAAGTTTTGGCAGCTCGGCATTTGGCTCGATCACGAGCGCGGGCAATCCGCGCGATTTTGAGTTCGTCGGCAAAATCCATTTTTGAAACGGAAGCTACAATGTGAGGTGGTTATGTACACACGACGGTTCTTATTCGTGGGAATTCTTGCCACCGGCTTTCTTGCCGCCCAGGAATCGCAATCATCCTTTGAGGTTACGGGTGCCGTCAAGCAGCCACTCACCCTGACCGCGGACGATCTCGCGAAAATGCCTCGTGCCACCGTCCGCACCATAAATAACGGGATGGAAACCGTGTACGAAGGCGTCTGGTTGCATGAGGTATTGAAGAAGGCTGGCGTTCCACAAGGGAGTGAACTGCGTGGAAAAGCGTTAGCCGGCTACGTCCTCGCCGAAGCGCGGGATGGCTACGAGGTCGTTTTTTCGCTGGGCGAACTGGACCCTTCCTTCATCGACAATGAGATCCTTCTGGCGGATACGGCCAACGGCAAGCCGCTGTTCGGTGCGCAAGGCCGCTTTCGTCTGGTAGTCCCAAAGGACAAGCCGGGAGCCCGCTCAGTTCGCATGCTGACCAAACTTGAAGTCGTTCAGCTAAGAAAGTAGCTTCTGTGAAGACGCGCGTTGAGAGCCGACTGGGGCAGGTACGGAGGAGCCGCGGCGTGACCGTTTCTGAATTGGCACGTCGAACGCAAGTGACCCGCCAGACGATTTATGCGATCGAGGTTGGCATGTACGTTCCCAATACGGAACTGGCCTTGCACCTTGCCCGCGAGTTGGAGGTGCCGTTCGACGAGTTATTCTCGCTTCATGCAGGATCTCCGAAGTCGCCGGAATCGCTCGCGGCAGAGGTGCTGAGTCCGGCCGCTCCCGCCAAAGGTCAGCCCGTTCGGATTTGCCAGATCGGATCTCGCTGGGTAAGCGTCCCGGTCAGTGCTTCTCCCTACTACCTTCCTGAAGCGGACGGCATCATCAAAAGGGCTGGACGTAATAGTAGCGTCGCGAACCTGATCGTGTTCGCAAAAGAGGAAGCGGCCCAGAAACGACTTGTTCTAGCTGGATGCGATCCGGCTACGGCACTCCTTTCCCGAATGGTGGAGAAGATTAGCGGCGTCGAGATTGTCTCGGCGGCGGCGTCGAGCAAGCTCGCGCTCACGTGGCTGAGCGAAGGAAAGGTGCACATCGCCGGGTCGCATCTGGAAGATCCGAAAACCGGAGAGTTTAATCTCCCTTTTATTCGGAAAGCATTTCCGGACGGAGACTTTAGCGTCGTGACTTTCGCGCAGTGGGAAGAAGGGCTCGTCATCGCATCCGGAAACCCCAAGCGTGTGCGCAAGGTTGAGGACCTGGCTCGAAAGAACGTCAGGTTCGTGAACCGGGAGCCAGGTTCGGGGAGCCGAGCGCTCATCGACAGACTACTTCAGAAGGCTGGGATGGAGGCGCACAGAGTCCAAGGCTATGATCGGATTGCTTACGGTCATCTCGCTGCAGCCTATTCCGTAGTTTCGGGAGACGCCGACGCATGCCTGGCGACCCGTTCCGCGGCCCAAACTTTTGGATTGGATTTCATTCCGCTCAAGAGCGAACGCTATGACTTGGTGATGCGTAAGCGCACCGCTGACATGCCAGCGGCCAAAGCTTTTTTTGACGTATTGCAGCGAGCTACGCTGCGACGGAAACTGGAAGTGCTCGCGGGATACGACACTTCACAGACGGGGACGATTGTTGCTTAAAACGATTGCTCTGGCGTTTGTGATCACATTGGGTTTGTTCGGCACAGATTTCGATTGGAATCTGCCCAACGGATTCCCCAAGCCCGCCGTCCCGTCCGACAACCCCATGAGTGCTGCGAAGGTGGGAGTCGGCCGATACCTCTTCTACGACAAACGGATGTCGTTGAATGCGAAGGAGTCCTGTGCAAGTTGTCACCGACAGGAGCTCGCCTTCACGGACGGCCGGGCTCGTGCAGAAGGAACAACCGGCCAAATACATCCGCGCAGCGCGATGAGTCTGGTGAATGTGGCATACGCACCCGCACTGACACGGGCCAATCCGACTCTCGACTCCCTCGAAGAGCAGGCGCTCGTCCCGATGCTTGGCGAAGATCCCATCGAACTCGGCCTGAAAGGACGTGAGGCGACGTTCCTGAACGTGATTAAGAGTGATCCCATCTACAGGGACCTGTTTTCTCGTGGCTTCCCGGCAGGAGGCGAGATTTACACCCTTCAAAACATGACCAAGGCAATTGCTGTGTTCGAGCGCTCCATCGTCTCCGTGAGATCGCCGTATGACCGGTATCGATGGGGTGGTGACATGTCCGCAATTTCTGATTCGGCCAAACGTGGAGAGATCCTATTTTCCTCCAGCGAGCGCGCAGGCTGCTTCCAGTGCCATGGGGCTGGAACTTCAGCGCGGTCCGATTTGAAGGTCAGGATCCCAACGGCGACGGAGCTGCGCGTGGTTTCTTCAACACCGGCGTGTCGAAATACCTGCCGCCGAACCGCGGCGTCTATGAGCATACGATGCGTTCCGAAGACGTCGGCAAGTTTCGACCGCCCACGCTCCGGAACATCGCGCTCACGGCGCCGTACATGCATGACGGCAGCATAGCCACGCTTGAGGAAGTCATCGATCATTATGCCTCCGGCGGCAAAACGGATTACCCCAACAAAACTCGCATCCTGCGGCCCTTTCGTTTGACCGAAGCCGAGAAGCACGACCTGATCGAATTCCTCAAGTCCCTGACCGACGACGAGCTGCTGCATGATCCACGTTGGAGCGACCCATGGGGAAGCGCCAGGCGCGAGGACAGCCGATAGCCCTTAGCGGCGGCGTTCGTTTTCTGGTAAGACAGAGGCATGGCAGTTTCACCTCGAAACCAGTTGCAGGGAACGGTGCAAGAGGTACGATTGGGCGAGATCATGGCCCACGTAGTCGTGAAAGTCGGTGAGAACGTTATCGAAAGCGTAATCACACGCACAAGCGCGGAAGAGCTTGCGCTCAAAAAGGGCGATGCCGTCCGCGTCGTCATCAAGTCAACAGAGGTGATGGTTCAGAAGGGGTGAGGCGGGGTTGGGGGTGAACATCGCCAAAGTTCCGGTCCGGAGAGTCGATATTGGCTCGGTTTCGGAGCGCGACGATGCGCTGGCGGTTTAAGAGCCTCTAGAAATTCTGCTCGGCGAGCGTAACGTGTCAATCACCATCCGAACGCCTTGCAATGATGAGGAACTCGCCGCCGGATTTCTGTTCACGGAAGGCATCCTGCGCGACCGCAGCCAGATCGCTGGCATCGCAATTACGGGAGAGAATCAAGTAACCGTCTCGCTCGCGGGCGACTCGGGCGTCGATCTCGGTCGGCTCGAACGTCACTTCTATTTGAGTTCCAGCTGCGGCGTCTGCGGAAAGGCGTCCATCCAGGCACTCGAGACAGTTGGCTGTCCAAATGTGGCTGCTGATCGGCCGTGGTCGACTCGGATTTGATTTACCGCTTGCCGGAGCTCCTTCGATCCCGTCAGCAGGTATTCCATCGTACCGGCGGGCTCCATGCATTGTCCGTAGACATCTGAGCTTTTCTGTCAAGCCTCTTTGATCGCGATTTTCAAGAAGCCGGCAACGTTTTTCCACTGAAGTTCCTCAGCTGGAGCGGCGAGCTGCGTCTTCGGGTGGCGGGCATCGAGCGCACGTTGGTAGATCGCCTCGTCATAAGGTTTGCGCTCCTTCCAGCAGCGAAATAGGATGCGAATCCATTTGAAAGCCACTGCACGGATCGCGGTGTTGTGCAGTTTCCCTTTGGCTCGCTGCTGTTCGTAATATTCTCGGGCCCACGGGCAGTAGGCGATGGAATGGAGCGCCCACTCGTGAAAGGTTTGGCGAAGAAACTTGGGGCAAGCCCAACGCCAGTGCACCCATCGTTGCTGACCACTGCTGACAACAACGGGAGCAATCCCGCTGTAGCACTGGATCTCTTGGGCGGTTTGGTATCGCTCCCGCTGGCTCCCCATGGCGGCAATCAACCGCGGCGCTAAGGCGGATCCGGCGCCGGGGAAGGAGTTCATGAGGGCATAGTCCGGATGCACGCGGGCGAGCTCGTCAATCTTTTCGTCATAGAGCGCGATGGCCGTCAGGACTTGTTTCAGCAGCGCAGCCCATGCCCCGATCGCCGCGCTGCACGCGGTGAGGACCGCCGCATCCAGGGTCGCAGGAACGGCCTTTCGAATCTGCTCCATGCGTTGCGCGATCCGCTCGCGGTCGCGGCTGTTGTGATCGAGGAAGAAACGTTCGATGGCGGCCGGCTTGGCGCGTTGCAACTGTTCCAGACTGGGCCAGCGCTCTAGAAAATCCGCCGATATAATCGTGCCGACATCGAACCAATGCAGCACCTGGGGGAAGTACATCTTCAGATGCGCCGTGATTCGGTTGGAGTAACGGGTTTTCTCATGCACCAGCTTGCGGCGTTCCTCCACCAGAAACTGCAAAGTCCGCGTTCCTGGTGTGTCGGGGTTCAACCGCCGGAGCTGGTCTCGATGGAGCGTCAGGATATCCAGGAGGAGTCGGGCATCACTGGGATCATCCTTGGCGCCGGAGGGGCGAAAGCTTTTTCGGTAGTTCGCCAGCGTCGTAGGGTGAACCGGGAAAATGACCAGGTGGTCGTATTTCGTCAACGCAAAAACCAGCGGCCCCCGGGATTGTTCCAGCGCCACCGCGATGGGTTGGCCCCCGAAACGCAGCCGGAGCCCGGACGCCCAGTCCTCTACGGCTTCGGGGGTGTGATCGATGGTTCCAGTTTCCCGCTCTGACGATCCGGCTTTTTGCAGAGCCCAGACGTGCTTCTGATCAGCCCAATCAATGGCTACGAGTGCAGCGAATTCAGTTGGCATGGTTTGTCCTCTGTCCGATTGAGATATGGGTCAGGCAACCTTTGCTTCCGCGAAAGCCTTATAGTAAAGTCCTCATTAGCCAGACGACATCTGAGAATTCGTTTAGAAGCAAAGTGCATCCCGCCGCTCGGAGCTCTACGGACGGACATCGCGTGTCAGCCAGAACGATTCGTAGCGGCGGGGTGCCTGCCCAAGTCCACAATGGCAAGATTCGCTCATGCAGACAAGGGCGCGATTTCCACAGCGCGCTGCCGCGACTACTGTGGAAAATCCTTCTCTCAACATCTCTCCTTCGGAGTCACTATAAGACAGAACTCCGTCGTGCGTTAAATGAAGGCTTGCTCGGGGACCGACAAACTGCGCGGCCCCACGGCGTGCTAAAACGGGCTGATCGTGGTGTCATTCGTACTCGCATTCCTTGCCGCGGCCCGCGTCTTCTTGCGCGGCCGCGCCGACACGGCGCTCGAAGTACTCGCCCTCCTGTGGGTTGACAATACTCCGGCGAATATGGGTTCCGAGGTATCCACTGCACTGACCGTACTCTCGTTACGTCATGTTAAAACCGTGAGTTCGTGTCTCGTTCTTTCTCGCCCTTCTCGTTGCACTCCGCGCTTCCTTCCGGGCACGAGCCGATGCCGCCCCGGAAATCCTGGCCCTCCGCCAACCGGTTGCCGTGCTCAAACGCAGCCGACTGCGGCCACCCCTCAACTTCTGCAACCGGCTGTTCTGGACCACTCTCCGCGATTTTGGCCTCTCTCGTCGAGAATGGACGAGATCAGCCTCGCTTCACTCTTTTTCAAGAGTTCACTATCCGCAGCGCACTGGGTTTTTGAAGACTTATATAAGGTTGGGGGCTGATCCGGTTTTTGTCTACTACCGGCGTTTCGCATTTCAGGGACGCCGGGCGTGGAGAGCGAGAAGCACGGATTGGTGATTGCGATGACGCCGCTGGCGGCGGCGCCATGACGAGAGGCCACGTCCAACGAGCCTTGAAATCTTGCTCGATTCAATGCTCCAGCGGGTATGGAATCAAGGCTGTGGGAAACCGAACAAAATCTTTGCCGCACGTGGGTGGGTGATTGGTCAGCTAGTTCATTTTGATGTGGCGACTTCGAGGTTCCCGCCCGAAGCTCGAAGGCTGATTGCAACGAGAAGTTTAGCAACACTGAGGATGCCGGTTTCGGATCGACCGCGATTGCGCGGACCTCCTGGTCGAGACCCAGGCGATCAGGACTGTGTGATTCATGCGTGACCGCTCCCAACCGATCAGGAAGCTCCCAAGCGTCCAAACCGGGATCGGCGACGCTTACCGGGAAGGATTCGACGCCTCCAGAATGGCCGAGGAGCCAGAACTTCGACAAACATGAACGTGCAATCGTCATGGGTTAACTGCCCGCCGGAGTGGTCAAGCAGGGCTTTGTGTAGACCGTTTCTGGCCTCAGGGAGCGCGCGCGGCGTATAGCGGTCTAGCGCATCACGCATTTTCCTATCTGCAAACAACTCGGGATCCAGACTGCCCTCAAGCGCGGGACATTCTGAGACACCGTCGGTATACAAGAAGAGCCGATCGCCCTGCGCGACTTCCACTTTTTCTTGAATGAAGTGGGCGTCCGGCACGATACCCAATGGCAGATTCGCCGGGCCGGACCCCGCGGGGGCGGGCAGGTCGTGCCACGTCTGGCCCTGCCGCGCAAGCATCAAGGGAGGATGCCCTGCATAGCAGTAATAAAGCAGGCCCTTGTCGCGATGTAGAGTGGCAATGACAGCCGTCGTTATCGCAGAAAATCCACGGGTAGAGATGATTTCGTTCAGGTCGCGGAGCACACGAGCGCCATCGGCGTCGTTCATCCGCGCTTCGAGCGAGCCGTATAGCCATTCGCTCAATTGACTAACGGCTAACCCATGGCCTCGCACGTCAGCAATCGCAATTCGGGTTAGCGTATCAAACGCGCACACGCTGATATAGTAGATGTCGCCTCCTTTGTCCCCGGCGCTTGCACTGGAATGAATTGCGGCACGGACGCCCGGAGTCGCCACTTCATCCTGTCGCGAGACCGTGCCGCCCCAGACTTCGGCGCAGCGGATTTGGTAGGGTTGGGCGCTAATCAACGCTGGTGGGGTCATCGGCGGATTCCTTCCATTTTTGCCGTGTCGATAAGAGCCGCTCCGGGCGCGCGCACATATACAGCGTCTTTCCTAGGCACCTGCTTTACCCACACCTTGGTCTTCCTGTAGGCTCTCACCGCTCACACCAACGCAAAAGTCCTCGACCCACACTCGCAGCAGTTCAGCAACGCTCCACGCCTGAGCCAAGCAGCCGCCGGCGCGGTGTGGCGCATCGCCGTCGAACACTTCTGGAAGCTGTCCCATGCCCTCGTCTTCGAGGTAGCGATGCAGTTCTCCCATCCACTGTTTAGCTTGCGCTCGCGCGGCTCGCGTACAACCATTCACCCGAAGGTAGGCGCGAATGAATGGGCCGAGCAGCCAAGGCCAAACAGTGCCCTGGTGATACGCGCTGTCACGGCTGTACGGGTCCCCTTCGTAGCGACCCCGGTATTCCCGATCGCCTGGCGCCAGACTCCGTAAGCCATACGGGGTCAGCAATCGTTGCTCAACAACGTGGACGACCGAACGGGCCTGTTCGGACGATAGCATCTGGTAAGCCAGACTGACCGCGAAGATCTGATTCGGACGAATGGAGCAGTCGTGATGGTCGCCATCCACCGCGTCGAACAAACAGCCCTCCGATTCGTTCCAAAAGAGTGGCGCGAAAGCCTCTCGTGCCCGTTCTGCCATTTCCGCATACCGGATGCGATCCGAATCGTACCCGTATTTCTCCGCGAGGTCTTCCATCACGCGAAGAGCGTTGTACCACAGCGCCTGGATCTCAACCGGCTTGCCCCGGCGCGGAGTCACCACCCAGTCGCCGATTTTGGCATCCATCCAGGTCAACTGAATGCCCGACTGGCCAGTACTCAGCAACCCATCTGCGTCTACGCGAATGCCATACCGAGTGCCACGTTCATGCCAGCAGATGATGTCGGCCAGGACCGGATAGAGGTTCTGCCGGACAAACTCGAAGTCGGCGGTCTTTTCGACCAGGGCACGGACCGCTTCGAAAAACCAGAGCGTGGCGTCGACAGTATTGTATTCCGGGGTTTCGCCGGCATCGGGGAATCGATTCGGTAACATCCCGCGGTCTACATGTGCGGCGAACGCCAGCAGAATGCTGCAGGCGACATCGGGACGATTTGCGGCAAGGGCCAGGCCGGGCAGCGCAATCATAGTATCCCGGCCCCAATCGCTGAACCAGTGGTAGCCGGCAATGACCGTCCTTTGACCGCCACGCTGTACGATGAACTGGTCCGCCGCAACGCTGAGCGCCCGCACGAAGCGGTCATCTCCGGCACCTTCAAAAAGGGTACGCCGGCGCTCAATTTCGCGCTCGCGCAAGGAATCCGCCATTGCGGAAAAGCGTCCCTCCGTAGAAGCAATCAAAGCGGGCCGCGCCTGCCGATTGAGATCAAATACAAGCACACACGGGTTAAAAAGATCCTCCTGAAATTCCAACCCGCGCTCGCGTTCCACGTCGTACTCAAAGTTCCGGTACCAGTTCCCGCCCGGCTTGATCTCAGCCTCACCATGACACAGATAAAGCGGAGGCAAACCGGGGTATGGCGTAAACTTGACCGATCCCGACGCCGCCCCATAGGCAGGATTGAGCGCGTCATTAACATGGGTTGTGTTGTGGTAGTCGCGAAATGCGATCAACGGTGCCAACTCCAGCGCGCAGGCTCGGGCGCTTCTTGGTCGAACGGCGTACTGTACAACTGTACTGTTCTCGCCATGCACCATGAAGATAGATTTCTCCAGCTCTAAGTCCTCCACCTGGTAGACAAAAACCGGAAACGGATCTTGCCGGAACTCCTTCAAGTACCGGTAGCCCTGCGGGTGCACCACGCCCGGATATCGGTTGGCGGAAAGTTCGTAGCGCCGGCCGTCGATGATCAGAGTCTCCTCGACCTTCGACAACAACACCATGCGCCCGACCGGCGGCTTGGTTGCGACTACCAATAACCCGTGGTATCGGCGCGTATTGATGCCAGAAACTGTCGCAGACGCAAAGCCGCCGAGGCCATTCGTTTCGAGCCATTCGCGCCTGGCCGAGACGTTCAGATCGCGGCAGACGGTTTCATCGAATCGAATCACGGGCACCTCACAACTCCGCGACTTCGCAGAATACCTTGATGGCGCCATTTGGATGCGTCAACTTGTCGAACAGCAAGGAATAGTTTTCCAAACCCTTTACGGGATCAGTCAGCAGCCGCGCCAGCCACCCCGGATATTCGGCCTCGGCTTGCGCCATATCGCGAACGCCGGCCTCAAAGTGCTCGCGACCGGCGTTTACGGTTCCCACCATCACTTTGTTTCCTAGCACAAACTGCAGGTTGATTCGGTCCGAGGGCACTTCGATCTTGCGGTCCCCGCCAGTCACGCTGGAGAGTACCAGCACGCCATTCTTGCCGAGGGCCTGCATGCTCTCGAAGACCACAGGCGAGAAGCCGGTGGCTTCGAAGATAATGTCGAAAGGCCCGAAGGTAGTCGCAGCTTTGGAAATCGGAGTCTCACTAGTCACGACGTAGCGGCCGCCAATATCCGCAATCAACGCAGCGTTCCGATTAGGCTTGCGGGCGAGGGCAAAGGTGGACACCTCCAGGCCGCGAATGCGCAGCACCGCCGTGGCCAGAAGACCGATGGTTCCGGCACCCATGACCGCAGCCCGCCGCGGACGCCATACCTTAAGGCGCCTCTGAATTTCGAATGCCTGTGCGATTCCTTTTTCCACCACGGTGAACGGCTCCAGCAGCACGCCGACGTGCTTCAGACCTCGTGGGATTTTGACCACGAAATCCGCGTTCTCGGCGTAGTATTCAGCCAAATACCCATGGCGCAGATTGATGCCACGCTCGAAGTAGGTGTCGTCGGTGGTCATATCGGGGTTGCCGATTTGATCGTAGATACTCGACCCGGGGCGGCGCACCGTGGCAACCACGTAGTCACCCGGACGCACCTCGCCTACGTTGGGACCGACCTCTTCGACCACTCCGAAGCTCTCGTGCCCGATCACCAGGAAGTTGTAGCCCTCCGGCGCGGCACCGTATTCGGCGGCATTGATCTCTTTATCCGTGCCGTCCACGCCGACGCGCAGGACTTTGACGAGCACGCCGCGTCCGTTGGCGATCTCGTTGACTGACGGCCGCGGCATTTCGGCCAAATGGACGCTGCCGGATTTGCCGGGGAACACCGCGATGGCTTTCATGAAAGCACTCCTTCCAGAACTTCCCGTGGCGTGGCGGCCGAGGTAGGTGCCGCTGTCCGCTGTCGCAGCGGCTCTCCGCTCTGTTGCATCAATTTGCCGATCAGGCTGGTCCAGCCGGTCTGATGACTGGCGCCCATTCCCGAGCCGGTGTCCCCGTGAAAGTATTCATAGAACAGCACGAGTTCGCGCCAGTTGGGATCGTCGCGGAATAGAGGATTTGCTCCGTGCACCGGCCGCGCTCCATCCGCGCCACGCAGAAAGATTCCTGTCATTCGGCGCGAGAGCTCCGCCGCCACTTCCCAAAGGTTCATCATCCGCCCGGAACCGGTGGGACACTCTACCTGAAAGGCATCGCCCAGGTAGTGGTGGAATTTCTGCAGCGATTCGATCAGCAGATAGTTGGTCGGGAACCAGATCGGTCCCCGCCAGTTGGAATTGCCGCCGAACAGGCCCGTCGACGATTCACCGGGCTCGTAGTCCACGCGGTACTCCATCCCGTTCGCGGCCAGAACATACGGATGGTCCTTGTGGAACCGCGAAACCGCGCGGATGCCGTAAGGTGAGAGAAATTCATTCTCGTCGAGCATGTACCGCAAAACACTTCGTAGTTGGTCCTGCGTCACCAGAGAAAGCAGGCGTCGCTCGCCCTCCCCCGGAGTCTGCATACACGCGACGTTGCGGCTCAGATCCTCACGATTCTCGACGAACCACTCCAGCCGGCGCTTGAAACCGGCCAGTCTATTAACCAGTCGCGGTTCCAGCGTCTCCACCGCGAATAGCGGGATTAGCCCCACCATCGACCGGACCTTCATAGGAATGCGCCCCTGGTTGAGCAGGTGCAGGACGTCGTAATAGAAACAATCCTCTTGGTTCCACATCCCTGTGCCGCCGCTGCCCAGATGATTAATCGCGTTGGCGATGTACAGGAAATGTTCCCAAAACTTGCTGGCCACGTCTTCGTAACTGGGATCCTCGCTCGCGAGTTCCATCGCGATGGCCAGCAGATTCAGGCAAAACATGGCCATCCAGCCGGTGCCGTCGGCCTGCTCGATGAAACCGCCAGTTGGCAGGGGGGCGCTCCGGTCGAAGACGCCGATATTGTCGAGACCCAGGAATCCGCCCTGGAACACGTTCTTGCCTTCGCTGTCTTTCCGGTTCACCCACCAAGTGAAATTGAGGCAGAGTTTCTGAAAGATGCGCTTGAGAAAGTCCCTATCGCCCACGCCTCGACGCTTCTTGTCGATTTTGTAAACGCGCCACGCCGCCCAGGCATGCACCGGCGGATTCACGTCGCCGAGTGCCCATTCGTATGCCGGCAGCTGCCCGTTCGGGTGCATGTACCACTCGCGCAGCATTAGCAGGAGCTGCTGCTTGGCAAACTCGGGGTCGACTAACGCAAGCGGAACACAGTGGAAGGCCAAGTCCCACGCAGCGTACCACGGATACTCCCACTTGTCCGGCATGGAAATCACGTCGGCGTTGTAGAGGTGCAGCCATTCGTGGTTGCGGCCGGACTGCCGTTCGGCAGGCGGTGGCGGGGAGGCCGGATCTCCTCTCAGCCAGTCGCGCACGATATAGTGATAAAACTGCTTGGACCATAACATTCCGGCGAAGGACTGGCGCATCACGCTGTTCGCGTCCGGCGAAAGGTGGGCGGGAATCACAGTTGCGTAGAATTCATCCGCCTCGCGTTTCCGGTCGGCGAAGATGCGGTCAAAGGTGGGTCCGAAGAGCTCGCCCGAACTGCCTGAGGGTTCTTCTGTACCCAGCAGTCGCAGGCGGATGGTGGCCGTTTCGCCGGACGCTAAAGTCAACTGGTAATTTGCCGCCGCCTTGGTCCCCATTTCCGCGGGACTGACGGCATGAGCCGCCTTGTGCACGACGTAGTCGTTAATTCCGTCTTTGGCGTAGTGGGATCCATTAGGCACACCGTACAGGCGTTCGTAATTGGTTTCGTTTTCGGTGAACAGGAGATTCGGAGTGCCTTCGTACGCCAGCCAGCGGGTACCGAGTTCGTGATGCCAAAGCTCGATGGCCGGCGCGGGCTCGCTTGTTTTACAGAGTACCGGGCGTCTCGTCCCGTTTCCCCACGACCACGTATTGCGGAACCAGATGGTGGGAAGCAGGTTAAGATCCGCACGGTCAGGGCCATGGTTGGTTAGGCTGATCCGCACGAGAATATCTTCGGGGTTGTTCTTAGCGTACTCGACAATCACATCGAAATAGCGGTTCTCCGCGAATACGCCGGAATCCATCAGTTCGAACTCGGGGCTGCGCTTGTCGCGGCGGCGATTCTCTTCGATCAGACGACCATATGGAAACTCCACCTGCGGGTACTTGTAGAGGTACTTCATGTAGGAGTGAGTGGGCGTGCTGTCGAGATAAAAGTACTGCTCCTTTACGTCCTCGCCGTGATTGCCTTCGTTGCCGGTGAGGCCGAAGAGACGTTCTTTTAGAATGGGGTCGCGCCCGTTCCACAACGCGACTGCAAAACAAATGAACTGGTGGCGGTCGCAGATCCCGGCGATACCGTCTTCATTCCATCTGTACGCCCGCGACCGCGCGTGATCGTGCGGCAGAGACTCCCAGGCGTTGCCGTGGGGGCTGTAGTCTTCGCGAACCGTGCCCCAGGCGCGTTCGGCCAGATAAGGACCCCAGCGCTGCCAGTGCGCCTTGCGGGTCCGGGCTTCTTCCAGCCTGATCTCTTCGTGTGTCACACCGAATAAGCCCAGATGCTCCGCAAGATATTCCAGGTTGCTTCAAAATAGTGAAATTCTCTGCGGCCGTCACTCCAGCCCAAAAAGAACGCCGGCCCTAAGGCCGGCGCGGGAAGAAGGGATTTGGGCTTGGATGGATCAGCTGCGAACGGCAGCCAGGAACTGATGCACGGAAGGCGCCAGTGCATAGGCAATCTGCAGGTTTTGCCGAGCGCCCAGGTCGGACACAACATACGCCAGGAATAGATCGGTTTCGAATCCGGCCACGTCGTAATTCTGCGCGGTAGCCTGATAAACGGACACCCCGGAGACGTGATCGGAAACGGTCAGCGCTTGCATGGACTCTCCAGGCTGCTTGCGTGTAATTACGAGAGAGAGGAGGCTCGAGCCATTGGTCAGCGTCAGGTGCACGAACCGTCGCCCCTGGTATCCGCATTGATGGGCCAGAATGATCCGGTACTCTTCGGGGACTCGCGCCTTCACCAGCGGAACCAGGTCTTGATAGGCCGGGCCCAGTTTCTGGGCCATTTCATCGACAGAGGGCGGGTCCTTCGGATATTTCCGGAAGATGGAGCAATGGATATGGTCTCCGAGTCCAACCTTCAAGACCGCGGAGAGGCTGGCCGATGCCTTTTGAATGAAGACATCTTGCCCGCGCCGGTCCGCTAACTCCGGCAGCGCCGGCCGGGTCCATCTTGGCACCTCAACCCAGAGGCCGACGGCCACCACCAGAATCGCCGCGGCCGCAGAAGCCCATCGTGTCCAGGCGAACGAGCTGCGGCTGTCCTGTCGCAACGCCGCTCGGACACGTGCTTCTAAGTCTTCGGGAATGCTTTGGTTCTGCACGGCGCTCTTCAAACGGGCTTTAATGCGCGTGCGCGATTCGACTTCGGCCGCGCAAGCCGGGCAGGTTTCCAGGTGCCGGAGCACCTCGTGGTTAGTCTCCACCAACAGCTCATTATTGATGTACGAATCCACGTACCTGCGGATACGCGCGCACGGGTGATCGCCAAATTGCACTAGTCTCATGCCGTCCGTCCTTCCAGCTTACCCTTGCCGATTCCATACGATTGCGCGGTCTCCGCCAATTGCTCCCTAAGGAGTTTGCGGCCCCGGCTCAGTCGCGACATCACTGTCCCGATCGGCACGTTCAAGATGGCGGAGGCCTCCTTATATGAGAATTCGTCGACGTCCACCAGCAGGACCACCGCGCGAAAGTCATGAGGAACGCGGTCCAGCGCGCACAAGATCTCCTCGTCCGTCAAGTGCTCCAGTATGGGATCCGAAGAAACCGCCACCTGGTCGAGGATCTCCTCGCTGTCCTTAACCATCCGCACGTTGAACCACTTTCGCCGGTGATGATGAACCACGTGAAACAGAATCTTATAAAGCCACGCGCGGCAATTCGTGCCCACTTCGAAACGATCGAAAGACTTCCAAGCCTGCAGATAAACATCCTGTACCACATCATCGGCCTTCGTGCTATCGGCTAGCAGACGAGTTGCCGTTCTGTACAAATCGCTGAGGTGGGGCAAGGCCGCCTCCTCGAAGTCCTGACGCTTCATCTCCAAGTTGTGAATGCCGGAAACCCGCCGGTATATTCCCGACTGGGAACGAATTTAAGGCGTCTCTATTTCATAGATTTACCGAATACGCCGAAAACTCGACGGTTCGGCTCGGAGGATCAGCGTCTCGCCGGAGCGCTGCACGGTTCCGGTCACTTCAATCGTCTCGCCCACCCAGTCCAACACCTCGTGCTGGACCGGCCGGCCATCTCCACCCACTAGCACGTAGAAACCGTCGGCCGTAACAAAAGCGGGCGGGATGCCGCCGCTGATGCAGCGTGCAGCGCAGTCGCGGTGGACCTTCGTCCGGCCCGGGTTCATCACACCGAGGTAACACTTGCTGTCCACGATTTCACCCATCAGAGTCACCTCGCCCAGGGTGGCGAGCGAGACTCCCGCGGACCCTTCTTTGAGCACTTGAACCGATCCCGGCACAAGTTCCACCATGGTATGCCCGTCCCGATAGACCAGCGAGCCCCGCAAACGGACCGCCTCGCCGGCAAACCTGCGCACTTCCGCGTCGGCGCCGTGCTTGCCCGGTGCGACTAGCAGGTAGCGCGAATAATCCTTACCGCCGGGACGTGCTACGAGCAAGGTGGGATATGGTTTCAGTTCCAGTTCTCCCGCGAACTCACGGTATTCCTGATATTCGAACGTGGATCGCGCGAACGGCTGCTGCGCGAAGAGGAGCGTCAACGCCACCGTGGCTGCCAGTACGTTGAGGCCTACGACGGCGTGAAACGTTGCGCGCGCGATGCGCCGGGGCGGACGCACCGCGTAGCCAATGTAAAATTCTTCGTTAGCGGAGTGGCGCATCGCAGTCCCTCGCCGTGTACGTCGCCAGGGGGGCCGGTTCGACAAAAGTACCCGGTGGGTTCGCCCTCGGATCGATCTGCACCCGCCCATTCCGAACGCGGACCGCATAAGTGGCGACTTTTTCCTTGAATGGAGGTGGCGCGGAGCCGTTCTCCGGCTTGTACTGATACCCGTGCCAGGGGCAGGTGATGCAGCCGTCCACAATGCGGCCTTCGCCGAGTGGGCCGTTCTGATGGCGGCAGACGTTCGACACGGCCGAAACCTTGCCGTCGTATCGGAACACCGCCACTCGTTCACCGCCCGCGCATACGACCTTCGCTCGATACTCGGGAATGGCGCTGAGGGCACACACATCCACGTATCCGTCCTTGGCCACCACTGGCAGTTCGTTATCAGTTCGTGCTTCGCGCCGCGCGGCGATCACGTGCAGCGTCAAAACAGCACCCAATCCCGCGGCGAGAATCGCGGCCAGCAGAGGGTCGCGTTCCGATTGCAGTGCGCCGAGCGTAACATGGGCCACCAGCAACACGTACGCTAAGTACACGGTCATGTGAATCCGCTTCCAGATCGCCGGCGTCAGGTTGTTCAGCCAGAAATCATGACTCGTCGCAGCCATGACAAACAGGATCTGCAGCGCAAAAAACCCAAGGCTCTCGAACGGAAATTGGGCGAAATTACCGTAGCGCGGATTACTAACAAATAGGCTGACTAGGGGATTCCGGTCGCCGAGCGCATGGAACTGCACGATGGAAAACACGCCATGCACGAGCGCCAGCAGGAACATCGTCACGCCCAGGTGACGCCGGTTGTAAAGCAGCGGCAGAAAGCGCGGGTTCAACCGGCACAACGGGCCGATCCCGAGGATCACGTGCAGCAGCAGGAACGCCGCCGTCCCGGATCCGCGGATGAGCAGCGTCTCGGCCGTCGCGTTCGGATGTACTAGCGACCCGATGCCGGCAAACAACGCCAGGTACACCGTTACCGATCCTGCCAGAATCACGTCGTAAAGCCGTTTCTGCCGGTTCCAACCGATCGCCTGATACTGCACGCTCATGGTATCTCCTTCGGCGCAGGCGCGCTCGCCAGCACTTCCCGATGCGCCAGGCTGTACAAGAGCAGATAGCCGCCACTTGCCGGCAAGACCAGCGCCGCCTGCCGGCCACGTGCCAGAGCGCCCACAAGTCGAGCACCGCGGGGCGGACCCTCTGGTCCGCGGCCGGCGCCCCCGCCGGCCTCTGCCGCCCAATAGATCAACGGGTCCGGCTCATCCACCGGGCTGCCCCAAAGGTCCCGGCTGTCGGCAATCATTTCGGTGCCGTTAGGGAGACGGAACGTGATTCGGTCCGCAATCCGCTCGTCCGTCGCCTGAAACGGCCGAAGCGCCAGGCTCGCCGCCATCAGCGTTGGAAGAGCAACTGCGAGAGCGAGCCAGATCGATTGGTGCGCGCGTCGCAGAGGTCGTGTCATGTTCGTGCCCGAATCCATCGGCTGAGGAGCAACGGCCAGAACGCCGTAACGCCCGGAAAAATCATCAGCCGGAAGCCGAGACCGGCGCCGGCCGCCTGTCCGTCGATCCGCGAAACCCCACGTGGCAGAAATGCGATCGCAAACACGAATCCCACCGCCGCGTACATAGTCAGTGCTGCCACAAAGAGTTCCGCTGCCAACTCACGCCTCTTTTCCGTAGACCGGAATCGCCGCGCCGGTGATCTGGCGCGCCGCGTCCGATGAAAGGAACACCACCAAATCCGCCACGTTCCCCGGCGGCACCCAGCGCGAGATATCGGCCGAGGGATCCGCCTTTCGGTTCGAATCCGTGTTCATCGTCCCCGGCAGGATCGCGTTTATGGTAATGCCGCGGTCCTTATTCTCCAGCGCCGCGGCGCGGACGAGTGAGACCAGCCCCGCTTTGGACGCGCCGTAGGCCGCAATGTTCGCTGCGGGCTCGGCAGCCGCCCGGCTGGCGATGGCGATAATGCGGCCTCGACCCGCTGCACGCATGCGCGGAATCACGGCGCGAAAAATATTAAATCCGGAGCGCAGGTTCAGATTCATCATGTGCTCCCAGGTGGCATCATCGGTTTCGGCGATTGGCTTACCCCCGGAAAACCCGCCCATGACGTGCACCAAGACGTCAATTTGCTGGAAGCGCTGGATCACGCAGTCGACCAACTGGCCGGCCGAGGCGGCATCCGTCAAGTCGGATGGCATGGCGACGAAGCGCGGATGAGCAAAATCGGCGCTCTGAATCGATTTGGATGTGCCGACCACAGTGTCGCCAGTCGCAAGAAACGCCTGCGTGACGAAGCTGCCGAGCCCGCCTTTGGCTCCAGTGATGAGAACGACATGCTGGGTATCCATGGAGATTCTCCTCATTCACCAGAAGACCACGGTCTTCGGAATTCCGGGTAGAGCGTCAGGCCGCCACACGCATAAATCGTCTGACCCGTGATGTACCCGGCGTCATCGGAGGCGAGAAATGCGAACACTGAGGCGATCTCTTCCGGACAGGCCACGCGCCCCATAGGAATATGGCTCTCCACCTCCGCGCGGGCGTGGGGATCGTCGATCCAGGCTCGATTGATCGGAGTCGCGACCGCTCCCGGACCGACTGCGTTCACGCGGATGCCGCGATCCGCGTACTCGAGCGCGAGCGTGCGGGTCATATTTTCCAGCGCGCCTTTGCTTGCGGAATAGGGCAGATACTTCGGTTTGGGAATCATCTCGTGCACGCTGGAGTTGTTCAGAATGACACCGCCACCGGGGCGCGATAGAAAATGGCGAATGGCTTCGCGCGCGCACAGGAACGGGCCGCGTACGTCGACATTGAGGACGCGGTCAAAATCGGCCATCGCGATGTTGTGGCTGGCGGAAACTCTCTGGATGCCGGCGTTGTTAATCAGAATGTCGAGCCGGCCGAACTCCTCCAGCACCCGCGCAAACACTGCCTTCACCTGCTCTTCGATGGAAACATCCGCCTGGACGACCAGTTCGCGGCGTTCGGACGGTCCATTCGCCATGTACGCATCGCGCACCATCGCGCGTGTGACCTCTGCTTGTTCCGCGCCGCTGCCGAAGTTAATCGCTACGTTGGCGCCTTCTTGCGCGAATCGGACTGCGATCGCCTGGCCAATTCCAGAGGAAGCGCCAGTGACCAGCACGTTTTTTCCATCCAGCTTTTGCATGCCTGTTCCTGTTACACCCGAAAATCCGCACGTGCGCCCGGTTTATTCCCGGAATAACGCAAGGTTGGGGCGGGAAAAATAGGCATGAAGATCAATCACTCGTTTAGAGTTCGCACCCGCTGTCGTGGCTCTATTCTGTGTAACGGTGGCCTTCGCCGGCAAGGTGGATCCCATTTACAAGGACGGCAGCGGTCTCGTCATCCGAGGCTACGATCCTGTCGCATATTTCACGGAGCAGAAGCCTGTGAAAGGCTCAGGGCAGTTCCGCTACTCCTGGATGGGCGCCACCTGGCTTTTCTCTAGTGCGGTGAATCGCGATCAGTTCGCGTCCAATCCAGCCCAGTACGCTCCTCAGTACGGCGGCTATTGTTCGTACGCGGTCAGCAAGGGGCGTACCACTTCGATTGATCCGGAAGCCTGGCGGATCGTGGACGGCAAGTTGTATCTGAACTACAGCAGAGCAGTGCAGCAGACCTGGGCGACGGACGTGCCGGGAAACATCCAGAAGGCCGATCAGAACTGGCCAGCACTGCACTAATGAAGGCACCCTGCGGTATCTAGCAGTAGGGATAATGTCGTGAGGCCACCAATGCTTACCAAATGCGCAACGCTCTTCGCCGTGCTGGCAGTCCTCGGATGGTTTGCTGCCGGATCCGATCCAGCCGAGGGTTCACCAAATGGGCAAACACCCGAGCCGCGCCGTCCTGTACTACTGGAGTTGTTCACGTCGGAAGGTTGTTCCAGTTGCCCGCCCGCTGACCGTCTTCTGGAGACGCTGGACCGGACCCAGCCGGTCTCAGGAGCCGACCTGATTGTACTGAGCGAGGACGTCGACTATTGGAATCGTCTGGGGTGGACTGATCCGTACTCATCGCCATTGTTTTCACAGCGCCAGCAAAAGTATGTGAGGAGGCTGCATCTGGATGGCGCGTACACACCGCAACTCGTCATAGACGGGCAGGAGGATTTTGTAGGCAGCGACGAGCGTGCGGTCCGGGCCGGCATCCTGAGGGCCGAAGCACACCCCAAAACCGTCGTCACGCTCCACGCGGAGCGTGCCGGGCCGGACGTGAAGGTGTCATTGCAAGTAGGTGATCGTACACGCCAGGCGGATCTGTATCTGGTTCTCGCAAATGACCCGGCGCAGTCACAGGTAACCCGCGGCGAAAACTCCGGACGCACTTTGCGGCACGTCGCGGTAGTCAGAAGTCTAGTTCGGGTGGGGAGTCTCCCAGCGCGTGGCGCATTCGCCAAGGAACTGGCGATTTCGTTGAAGAATGAGAATTCCGAGTCCTGGCGGGCTGTGGCGTTCTTGCAGGACGGCTCCGGGCAGATTTTAGGCGCTACCGAGACGCGCTTTTAGGGAACTCGCAATCAACTCGATTCTGAGCGCCGCCGATAGCGCGGCGCGGTCTTGATCTGTTCGCGCAAACCGTCATGCTCGACCACCCTCGGGTGTGATTCTGAGTTTGCCCTCGTTGTCCGGCGCTCTATTTGTGCCGAATCTCCTCGGGCGCACGCTGCCGATCGAGCGGCAGGACGCGGAGCTGCCAGTCGACTGGGACGGTATTGGGCAGAAAGCAAGTCTTGTTATCGCACGCCTGGTAGTGGAGTGTTCCGTGTATCGTCAGAGTCTTTCCGGCAGTACCCAACGAACCGCTAAACTCCGCCACAGAGCTCACCTTGACATCCTGCCGGATGCGGAAACTCCCCTCGAATACGGGAACTCGCTCCTGAATGGCGGGCATGAACAGAATTTTGGATTGTGGGTAAACTGTGGGCCGGAATTCCAGATTCGGTGTAGACCCGATGACCAGCTCGATCGGCTTGTAGCCTTTTGTGCCGGGCGCATAGACATGGGTTTCAGGCGGAAGCCTTACTTCTGTTACTAGTGTGACCAGGCTACCAGGCACGCCCATCCGGTCAGATTGTTGGATTGAGACTTCCAGGTGCGGAGCCTCAATCGTGCTCACTACTTCCTGGCCCAGTTCGGGAAAGAGCTTCGCGATCACATTGTTTCCTGACAGCCGCTCCCGATACTTGGCCTCGAAGAATCTTTCGCGGATGACCCCGTCCGGGCCGACAAAGAAATAGCCGGGCCGGGCCATTCCTTGAAACTGCCCGACCGCTTCCGTGTTCAGGACGTGGTAATCGCGAATCACTCTCGAATCGGGGTCAGCGAGCAGCGGGAAATCGATGTGCTGCCGGTCGGCGAAGTCTTTTAGGATCGCTTGGGAATCGTAGCTGATCGCAGCCAGCTTGATGCCTTGTTTTTCGAACCGGGCCTTCGCGCTTTGCAACTCGACCAGTTGCCCTTTGCAGTAGGGTCACCAGTCCGCCGAACGGAAGAAGAGAAGCACTGTACCTTTGGATGCTTTGAGCTTGTTCAAGTCCTGCACCTGGCCAAACTGATCTCGCAGGGAGAACGCTGGCGCAGTCTGGCGGGGCTCAAGCCCAATGGATGTCAGCTTCCTAGTGGTCGAAACTTGAATCGCATTGCCGTGGAGCGTGCCTTCAACTGTTACGCTCTCTCCGAAATAATGCCCCGCCTGTTCCTGGACGTCGAGATCATACACCTGTCGAATCGTATCGTCGTACAATCCCAGCCTCTCGCGTGATCCGCGCCGCTCGAAGCATTTATCCGATTCGGCGAAGGCCTCGTCGGCCGTACAGCCGGCATTAATGATGACTCCGGACCATGATTTTGTATTCACTTTGTCCTGCCACGCCACGGCGGAACTGGCGAGGACAAGCATCCCCGCCAAAAATGAAATCGGAAGCCGGACCATGCTACCCAGTTTACAGCTCTGTCAGGACTAATGTTCTCGGCGAACCGCCGGCCATCGCCACAACCCGTCTGACTTCCTGCTCATCGAACGGCTGTGCCAACACGTCATAGCCGCCGAGGTTAAGGACTTCGGCCCAGAGGGCTTCATCCGCAGCATGCGACGTGACGATCAGCCGCGGTGTTTTGCCCAGGAGGTCTTTCCACTCTCCGTCCGGCAGTGATTTTTCGCAGATCACCACTGGGTTGCCAGCGTTGGACAGGTGTCCGCAAGCCTCCCGGAAGCCGTTCACTGTCCGAACCACGCAGTTGCCAGCCGTGAGCATCCCAACCAGCATGTCGGCTCCCGCGGAGGAGCAAACCACGAGCACCTTAATGGCGTTCACGGCCGGACCCCATCATGTTTAGACGCATGCCGTTCAGTGTCAGCACCATCTTGAACACATTCTGCTGGGCGGCAATCGTGGCCACAATGTAATCGAAATAGCGCGAGCACAGTGATTTGAAGGATCTTCATATTAGTGTGGCGTGGGCAGGCCGGATACCTTTGGGCCAGCCTGCCCGCGATTTCAATGCACCGCTGTCGAGAAGCTGGCTTCGCCGAGCAGGACTTGCGCCCACGCGCAGTACACCTGCACCTTGACAATGTCCTTCACGTACGAAGGAACTTCGACCTCGCGCTTCTCTGCATTGCCGACGAGCCCCTTGACCTTGAACGCGTCCAGCGTGTAGATGTTGCCCTTCGAATCCACTACGCGCCAGGTCGGAGCCGGTGTGTCGGGCACTTTGAAATCGGCCGATACTCGCAGAATGCTCTTGCCGTTCTCGGAAGAGTGCATCACAGTGCCGGTGTTGGCCTTTGGGCCTTGGAAAGGACCAGAGGTGTGAGAATCGAGATTCGCGGCAAAGGCGCCTCCCACGAGGACGGCGGCCAGCGCGCAGACAGACAGCAAGCGATTGAGTAGTTGCATTTCAGTTCTCCTTCAGTTTTGGTTTGTTTTTATGGCTCTGCGATCTGAACGGCATGCCCATCCGGATCGCGGACGACTAACGATTTCCGGAACCCCGCCTCCGCAGCCGGGAGTTCGATGACTCCGCTCGAGATGAACGGTGCTCCGGATTTCCGGAGATCGTGCGCGGCTTGCGCCGTATCGATCCCCAAGAATCTGGTTTGCCAGTGGATAAGGTCATTCGCCTTCTCCTCCGGCGGATACGGCCTCCCGTCGCGCGGCGCCAGATACTCCAAAAACTCCACGCCTGGCCCGGAAGCCGCTCGCAACGATGTAATGTGCAACCGGTCGCCGAATACGTTGTTCAGATGCTCCTGTTCGACGCCGTAGTTTTCGCTCTCCCCCACCACGGTCATGCCCAGTTGATCGCGATAGAAGCGGAGGCTCGCCTCCGTATCGGACACGACAATCGCCGTGTGATCGATGCCCAGAAACAACTGATCCCCGCCCCGATGCCATTTGGCATCGCCCTTTTCCGCTGGAAACGCGAGAATCTCCAGAAAGTGCCCGTCGGGATCGCGAAAATAGAAAGCCTGGATTCCACCCGCGTTCTTGTTCCAGTCCGGCAGCCGCTGCGGGCCGGACGAAGCATGTTGCACTTTGTTCTGCCGCAGCCAGGCATACGCCTTGTCCATGTCGCTAACGATGATCGCGATGTGCTGGAACCAGCCGTCATTTGCTCGCGAGTCCACGGGCGCTGGCCGGCCCTTCGGCGCGAGGTATTCCGTGAGCTCGATCTTTTCATTCCCTAGTTGCATGCGCGCGGCTCGAATTCGTACTCCAAAGACGCCTTCCAAGTGTTCATATCCCGCGCCGGCCGCTTCATATTCCCCGATCTTCTGGAAATTCAGCACTCTCGAATAAAATTCGACCGAACGATCCAGATCAGATACGGTGATGGCAACGGAATCGACCACCAGCGTGGCGCTGAGCGCCGAAGCCCACAGAACCGCCACCGTCAGGGAGCGGAGTAAGCGCCGCATGTCAGTTCATCCTCTCCGTCAGATGATCGCCCACGCGCAACGCATTGGCCATGATTGTCAGGGCCGGGTTGACCGCGCCACTCGACGGGAAGAAACTCCCGTCGACCACGTACAGGTTCTCCACCTCGTGTGCCTTGCAGTTGCGATCGAGCGCCGACTGCTTCGGATCGCCGCCGAACCGGATCGTCCCATTCTGGTGCGCCACACCCGCCAGAGGAATCCGCTGCCCCACGTAGAGGCTGCGGCTGAAGAGCCCCTGGTGGCACTCGTGGCCGTGTTCCGGGCAGGCCGTCTGCTGCTGCATGAGGTCCTTCAGTCTGGCAATCAGCCGCTTGTGACCTTCTTCGTTGTTCGGCCGGTAGCTCAACACGATCTCACCGCTGCGGCCGAGCGTGACTCGATTTTCGGGATCGGGCAAGTCCTCCGATGTCAGCCAGAAGTCCAACGAATGCTTGGCCATCAGGTCCAAGGTGAACCCTGGCGCGATCGCGGGCGCACCAGCGCTGAGCGTAATCCCGTCCAGCTTCCCGACAAACGAAATGTGTCCCATCGGGTATTGCCATTCCGACGAACCGAAATAGAAATCATTCACGGAAAGGGTCTTTTGAAAGACTGTAGGATTCGGGCACTTCGACACCGCCATCAGGATCGAATTCACATGACCCATGTAGTGCCGGCCCACCACGTCGGAACCGTTCGCCAGACCGTTCGGATGCTTCTCATTCGCGGATCGCAGCAGCAATGCCGCGGAATTGATGGCGCCGCACGAAACTACCACGACGTCGCCCGAAAACTCCTGGAGCGCGCCGTCCTTGCGGACCATCACCTTTTTCACTTCGCGGCCGGACCCGTCGGTCTCCAGCCGCTCCACGTAGGCCTTGGTCAGCAGGGATACGTTCGGGTGCTCCAGCGCCGGATCCACACCCAGCACCTGCGCGTCCGACTTGGCATACACCAGGCACGGAAATCCGTCACAGGTGTCGCACCGGATGCACTTGCTCGCGTGCCGATTCTTCTC
>Ga0306922_10000474_pt1 | contig 33480 bp, 34 predicted proteins | sample sta12Cox44000082_FD_203758 | JGI IMG/M metagenome (GOLD analysis project Ga0306922, IMG submission 203758) | Lab enrichment of tropical soil microbial communities from Luquillo Experimental Forest, Puerto Rico - statoxic.12C.oxic.44.000.082 (v2)... | ecosystem: Environmental > Terrestrial >... | reverse complement strand
TGCCGACGGCCAAGGCGGCTTCGCCCCGCACTTCCGGTTTTCTGAGACCGAGGCAAGGCGCGGCGTGAATATCCTGTTTTGCGGCGATGTGGTCGGGCGCCCGGGCCGGGACGCCGTCAGCAAGCACGTGCCGAGCCTGCGGCAGGAATTCGCGATCGACCTCGTCGTCGTCAACGCGGAAAACGCGGCCGGCGGATTTGGTCTGACCGAACGCCTCTGCGGCGAGCTGTACGATTGCGGCGTCGACATCCTGACGACCGGCAACCACGTCTGGGACCAGCGTCAGATCATTCCCTATATCGACCGTGACCCCTGCGTCTTGCGGCCGGCAAACTTCCCAAAAGGCACGCCGGGTGCGGGCTGGCGGGTGCATCGGGTAGGTGGACGCAGCGTGCTGGTCGTTAATCTGATGGGCCGGCTGTTCATGGACGCGCTCGACGATCCATTCGCTCGGCTCGACGACATTCTTGGCGATCATCGGCTCGGCGACGACTTGGCTGCGATCGTTGTCGACTTTCACGCCGAGGCATCGAGCGAGAAGATGGCGCTCGGCCATTTCGCCGATGGCCGGGTCTCGGCGGTGTTCGGGACACACTGTCATGTGCCGACGGCCGATGCGCAGATCCTGCCAGGCGGTACCGCCTACCAGACCGATGCCGGGATGTGCGGCGACTATGATTCGGTGATCGGGCTACAGAAGGAGCCGGCGACGCGCCGCTTTGTCACTAAGATGCCCGGCGAGCGCCCGCAGCCGGCCGGGGGCGAAGGGACGCTGTGCGGCATCCTGCTCGAAACCGACGACAGCAGCGGCCTCGCCCGAACGGTCGAGCCGGTGCGAATCGGCGGCCGCTTAGCCGCGTATCTGCCCCGGCGCTGATCGCCGATCGCCGCCTTTCTCGGACCTCTACGGCGGTTCACAAGCGCTCCGAAACCCTCCGCCGACCACACCCCGAGGTGCCCCAATCCTGCCATATTGGATTGTTAGCCCCCCGACGGGCATCCGGCCGTAATGCCGACGGAAAGCGGCGCGGAGATCGATGGCTGGCCATTCGCAATTCAAGAACATCATGTACCGGAAGGGCGCGCAGGACAAAAAGCGCGCCAAGGTCTTCACCAAGATCATCCGGGAACTCACCACCGCGGCCCGCTCGGGACTGCCCGACCCGGCGGCCAACCCACGTTTGCGGGCGGCTGTCCTGGCCGCCCGCCAAGCCAATATGCCGCGGGAGACAGTCGAGCGGGCGATCCGGCGCGGTTCCGGCGGTGAAGCCGGTGATGCCTACGAAGAGGTGCGCTACGAGGGCTATGGACCCGGCGGGGTCGCCGTCATCATCGAGGCGCTCACGGATAACCGTAACCGTACCGCGAGCGAGGTCCGCGCCGCCTTTACCAAGGCGGGCGGTACGCTCGGCGAGACCAATAGCGTCAACTTCATGTTCGAGCGCGTCGGCGAAATTTCGTATCCGGCGGCGACGGCGAGTGACGATGACATGTTCGAAGCCGTCATCGAGGCGGGCGCGGAAAACGTTGAGAGCGATGGCGAGCAGCACCAGGTGACCTGCGCGCCAGAAGATTTCAACGCCGTGCGCGATGCCCTCGAGGGTCGATTCGGACCGGCGGCCTCGGCACGCCTGGTTTGGCGTCCAAAGACAACCGCGCCGATCGAAGAGGAGATCGCGACGACCCTATTCAAGCTGCTCGAGACACTCGAGGACAGCGATGATGTCCAGAACGTGTACGCCAATTTCGAAGTAGCCGAGGACGTGATGGCACGGCTCGGCGCCTGAATCGGTCACAGATCGGCACGGCACTGCAAATGCGCGTTCTGGGGCTCGATCCCGGGCTGCGGCACACTGGCTGGGGGGTGATCGACGCTACCGGCAACCGCCTCATCCACATCGCTAACGGCGTCGTGCACGCTGCGACTGATCTGCCGCTTGCGATGCGGCTGGTTTGCCTTTTCCGGCAAATCACCTCCGTGCTCGAGCGCTTCCAGCCGGACGAAGCAGCTGTTGAAGAGACCTTTGTCAATCGCAATCCGGCCTCGACGTTGAAGCTCGGTGTCGCCCGCGGGGTGGTGCTGTTGGCGCCGGCCGAACGCGGGCTGCCGGTGTCCGAATATTCGGCCAACCTCATCAAGAAGGCGGTTGTGGGCGCCGGTCATGCCGACAAGGCACAGGTGCAGATGATGGTGGGGCGAATCCTGCCGGGCTGCGACATTATCGCGCCGGACGCGGCCGACGCTCTCGCGGTGGCGATCTGTCACGCGCACCACGCCGCGACCCGGCACCTTTGGAAAGCGGCTGTATGATCGCGAAACTCGCCGGGGTGATCGACCAGATCGGCCCCGAGGCCGCGGTCATCGATGTCGGCGGCGTCGGCTACCTCGCCTTCTGCTCGACGCGGACAATCAACCGGTTGCCGGCCGTCGGCTTACCGGCGTCTCTGCTGATCGAGACGCATGTGCGCGAGGATCACATCCATCTCTACGGCTTTATCGATGCTGCCGAGCGCGACTGGTTCCGACGGTTGACAACGGTCCAGGGGGTCGGCGCACGGCTGGCGCTCGCGATCCTCTCGGCGGTGGCGCCGGAGCAGCTCGGGCTTGCGATCCTCGCTCAGGACAAGGCGGCGCTGACGCGCGCCGATGGGGTCGGCGCGCGGCTGGCTGCGCGCATCGTCAACGAGCTGCGTGACAAGGTTGGCGACGTCGCCGCCGCCTCCGTGCCTGCCGCGGCGTCACCTGCTGAAGCGTCCGACGGTCCCGCTGCAGATGCAGTCTCCGCTCTCGTCAATCTCGGCTACCGCCGGTCCGAAGCCTACGGCGCCGTCACCGCCGCGGCACAACGTCTCGGCAGCGGCGCAGACGCCGGCGCGCTGATCCGCGCCGGGCTGCAGGAACTCGCTCAATGAGCGACGCTATGCCGCGCGCCGTCGATCCGGTTCGCTCCGAGCAGGATGCGGTCGAGGTTTCGCTGCGACCGCGGACGCTCGCCGAGTTTGTCGGCCAGCGTCAGCTGCGTGACAATCTTCGGGTCTTCATCGAAGCCGCGAGGGGCCGGAGCGAAGCCCTCGACCACGTGCTGCTCTCGGGACCTCCGGGGCTCGGCAAGACGACGCTCGCGCAGATCGTCGCGCGCGAAATGGGGGTGGGCTTCCGGGCCACCTCGGGCCCGGTGATTCAGCGCGGCGGCGACCTGGCCGCGCTGCTGACAAACCTGCAGCCGCGCGACATCCTCTTCATTGACGAGATCCACCGCCTGTCGCCTTCGGTCGAGGAGATCCTCTATCCCGCGATGGAGGATTTTCAGCTCGACCTGATCATCGGCGAGGGGCCGGCGGCTCGGTCGATTCGCATCGACGTCGCGCCCTTCACCCTGATAGGTGCGACCACGCGGTCGGGGCTGATCACCCGACCGCTGCGCGAGCGCTTCGGCATACCCTTTCGGCTCGCCTTCTATGAGGCGGCCGAACTCGAGATGATCGTCGGTCGCGCCGCTCGACTTCTCGGTCTCGACCTGCACTCCGACGGTGCGGCCGAGATCGCGCGGCGGGCGCGCGGCACCCCGCGCGTAGCGATGCGTCTGCTGCGGCGGATCCGCGACTTTGCCGCGGTCGAGGGTCTGACAAGCGTCGACGCGGTCGCTGCCGACGCGGCGCTGCTGCGCCTCGAAGTCGACGGGTGCGGCCTTGACGGCATGGATCGGCGTTACCTGCGATGCCTCGCCGAAAATTATGGGGGAGGTCCTGTCGGGGTCGAAACGATGGCAGCAGCACTCGGCGACGAGCGCGATGTCATCGAGGAGGTCGTCGAACCCTATTTGATTCAAGAAGGGTTTGTGCAGCGTACCTCGCGTGGCCGCGTGCTGACCCGGATCGCCTTCCGTCATCTCGATCTACCGATGCCGGCGAGCTTGCCGGCACAACTCGATCTTCTGACGCGCCTGCCGCTCGAACCCGAGCCCGAAGAGGCACCGTGAAGCCAAACAACCGTCCATAAGACGCCATAAAGGGTCGCCAAAAATGCCGCCTACTCCAGTCGATGCCCTGCCGCTTGTTGGTGCAGTTCCACATGATCTCTCGATTATCACTCTGTTTCTGCAGTCCGATGCCATCGTCAAGCTGGTAATGCTGATCCTTCTGGTCGCGTCTTTCTGGTCGTGGGCGGTCATCTTCGACAAGGTGATCCGGCTGCGCCGGTTGCGATTTTCCGCGGCGAATTTCGAGGAGTCCTTCTGGTCCGGCGGCTCGCTCGACGATCTCTACGAGAGGGTGGGTCAGCGCCCGCCCGATCCGATGAGTGCGGTCTTTTCGGCGGCGATGCGGGAGTGGCGGCGCAGTGCGGCCAAGAACCTGCTCGGCACTGCGGTAATGCGAACGAGCCTCCAGCAGCGCGTCGAGCGGGTAATGACAGTGACGGTGGGCCGCGAGATGGAGCGGGTCGAGCGTTTTATGGCCTATCTCGCGACGGTCGGGTCAACCGCACCGTTCGTCGGATTGTTCGGCACTGTCTGGGGCATTATGGATAGCTTTCAATCGATTGCCGCGTCCAAGAATACCAGCCTTGCCGTCGTGGCACCCGGGATCGCCGAATCGCTGTTCGCGACCGCGCTCGGGCTCGTCGCGGCGATCCCCGCAGTCATCGCCTACAACAAGTTCGCGACCGATTTCGGACGCTATGCCGGTCGGCTCGAAGCATTTGCTTCCGAGTTCAGCGCCATTCTGTCGCGCCAGCTCGACGAGAGGCCGTGAGCGATGGCGGCCTCGAGCCTGGGCGGCAACGGCCAACGTCCTGCCGGGCGGTATCAGCCGATGTCGACAATCAACGTGACGCCATTCGTCGACGTTATGCTGGTATTGCTCGTCGTCTTCATGGTCGCGGCACCCCTTTTGACGGTGGGAGTGCCGGTCGATCTGCCGCAAACCCAGGAGCCGCCGATCACCGAGCCGAAGGAACCTCTCGTCATCACAATTAATGGCGAGGGTCACCTTTTCATCCAGGAGACCGAGGTCCCGACCGAGTCGCTGGTCCCGCGACTGGGGGCGATCACCGGCAACAACCCGGATGCGGTGCTCTATGTCAGGGGCGACAAGGCGATCAACTACGGCCGCGTGCTCGAGGTGATGAGCTTGGTCAGCTCAGCTGGGTTCCGCAAGGTGTCACTGATCGCGGTACCTCCGAAGGGAGCCGCCGCCAGAGCAGCATCCAGCGCGGCACCCCCCGACCGATCGGGACAAACGGTCAAGCGTTAAGAAGGGTCACGCGGTTTCACTCCGATGAGCGTGGCAACCGCAGAACTGGGAGTGACTGAAGAACCCGTCGTCGGCGACGCGACGCCGGACAGCATCGCCCCGCGCGGCGTGGCGTTATCGGTGGCAATGCACCTTGTCCTCGGTAGCCTGTTCATTTTCGGTCTGCCGAGATTGTTCGCTCCGCCCCCGCCGGAGGACATGCCGGTGGCGGTCGAGCTTGTGATGATTGCGCCGGAAACCCGAGCAACGCGGCCCAATCCGAACCCGCCCCGGCCTAATGCCAAACCAGAGGTGCCGGTCGCGGATGCACCCGTGGCGAAACCGGAGCCCGAACCGCCGGTCCCGACACCGGCTCCACCGCCTTCGGCAGAGGCGCCGCAGCCGGCGCCGGAGCCGCCGAAACTGCCTGAACCCAAGCCGGCGCCACCCCCGTTGCTGAAGCCGCCGGAGCCAAAGCCCGAGCCGCCGAAGCCCACCGAGAAGGCCGAGACGCCTCGGCCGAAGGAAAAGCCCGAACCGCCCCAGCAAATGGCTAAGAACGAATCGAAAGCAGATCAAAAGAGATACGATCCCAGCCAATTCGAGGCGCTCCTGAAGAACCTGGCGGCACAGCCCACCGCGCCGTCGCCGGATGCGCCACCGCAGAGATCGCGTGTCGCGTCGGCTCGGCCGTCGTCGCAGCCCCGAGCGCCGCTCGGCAGTCAAATTACCGCCAGCGAAGTCGACTTGGTGCGACAGCAGATCGCGCGGTGCTGGAATGTGCCGGCGGGCGCTCGTGATGCCAAGGATCTCGTCGTCGAGGTGAGGGTCGCTGTCGATCCGGACGGTACCGTGCGGCAGGCGACGATCGTCGATCAGGCGCGTCTTGGCAGCGATCCGTTCTTCCGCGCGGCCGCTGAGAGTGCGAGGCGCGCCTTCTTCAATCCGCTGTGTCGGCCATTGCACTTGCCTCCCGACAAATATGCGATCTGGAAAGACCTGGTCGTCGACTTCAGCCCCAAGGACATCTTATGAAAAAAAATTGCCCCGATTTCACCGCTGTTCTGATTGCGGTATTCGTGATTCTGCTGCACGCGAGCGTGCCCGTCCGCGCCGAGTTGCGGATCGACATCACCAGCGGCAAGGTAGAGCCGTTGCCGATTGCTATCCCGGCCCTCGCCGGCGGTGCACCTAATGAGAGCCAGGCAGGACAAGATTTAGCCGCGGTCGTTTCGACAGATCTCGAGCGCTCGGGCCTGTTTCGGCCGCTCGATCCGCGCAGCTTCATCCAGAACATATCGGTCGCCGATGACCAACCTCGGTTCGGGGACTGGCGCCAGATCAATGCGCAGGCGCTGGTGACGGGATCCGTCAAGACGCAGGGCGATGGAAGACTGAGGGTCGAGTTTCGCCTTTGGGACGTCTTTGCCGAGCAGCAGCTGACCGGGTACGGCTATACGACGACTCAGCAGAACTGGCGCCGCATCGCTCACATCATCGCCGACGAGGTCTATAAGCGTATCACCGGCGAAGAGGGGTATTTCGACACTCGCATCGTCTACGTGTCGGAGTCCGGTCCGCCGGAAAAGCGAATCAAGCGCCTCGCCCTGATGGACCAGGACGGTGCCAACAATCGGTTTCTGACCGACGGGCGCGCGCTAGTGCTGACCCCGCGGTTCTCTCCCACAACCCAGGAGATCACTTTTCTCTCCTACGCAAACGGCTCACCGCGTGTTTATCTTTTCAATATCGATACCGGGCAGCAGGAGGTCGTCGGCGATTTCCCGGGCATGACCTTCGCGCCGCGCTTTTCCCCGGACGGCAACCGGGTGGTGCTGAGCCGTGCCGAGAACGGCGTCAGTAATCTCTTCGCCCTTGATCTGCGCACCCACAGGCCCACACGGCTGACCGAGAGCCAGGCGATCGACACGTCGCCTTGCTATGCCCCTGACGGCAGCAAGATCGTCTTCAATTCCGATCGCGGCGGTTCCCAACAGCTCTATGTCATGAGCGCGGATGGCGGTGGAGCGAAGCGGATTAGCTTCGGTTCGGGAAAATACGGCACCCCGGTCTGGTCGCCGCGCGGCGATTTGATCGCCTTTACCAAGATCGATGGCGGATCCTTCTTTATTGGGGTGATGCGGCCGGATGGCTCGGGGGAAAGGCTGCTGACGCGTGATTTTCTGGTCGAAGGACCGACCTGGGCACCGAACGGCCGGGTGTTGATGTATTTTCGCCAGTCGCCCTCCGATTCGCGCGGACATGGCGGTTCTCCCCACCTCTACTCGATCGACTTGACCGGCTCCAATCAACGTGAGGTAACCACCCCGCAGGATGCTTCCGATCCGGCTTGGTCTCCCTTGCTTCCGTGAACAACGCAGCGATATTGTCCAGGCCGGTCGGGGGGATTGATATGCATGCGAAAATAATCGGTCTGCTGGGTGCTCTGCTGCTGCTCGCCACTTGCAGCAGCCCTCCGCCGGAGACGCCCCCGCCCGGACCGCCGGGGGCCCCGGGTGCCGGCGGCCTTGGTTCGCGGAACATCGTTCCGGGATCGCAACAGGATCTGGAGGCGAGCGCGGGCGATCGCGTCTTCTTCGACTTTGACCGATCGGATATCACCTCGGAATCGCAGCAGATCCTGGCCCGACAGGCCGATTGGCTGCGGCGTTATCCGAATGTCACCGTGACGATCGAAGGTCATTGCGACGAGCGCGGCACGCGCGAGTACAATCTCGCCCTCGGCGAGCGCCGCGCTCAGGCTGTCAAGAACGTCCTTGTCGCCTCGGGGATTCCCGCATCCCGGATCTCAACGATTAGCTATGGCAAGGAGCGCCCTATCGTTGTCGGCTCGAACGAGGAGGCATGGGCTCAGAACCGTGTAGCCATTACGACTGTCAACTGAGAGCCTTGGATCGATGAGCCTCAGGCAGCCGAGAAGCAGATGATTAGGGGCCAAACCCATCAGTAATGGTTCAATCGGCTGGTGATCGCCGCGCGCCCTTTTTTTGCCCTAAAAGGACCCTAGTACCGCTGTTTGCCACTATCCGCGGGACCACTTGTGTGGTCGGCGCAGTGATGGCCGATGCCACGAGAGCCTGCCCCCGGCTTTCGGCGGATTTCAAGAGGCCTTCGGATGCTCAGGCGATCGACCCCGTCGCATGCCGGTCCAACCCTGCTGCTGATGGTTTTCGCCATTGTCTTGCCGACCCAGGCGGCGCGATCGCAGGATCGAGCAATGCAAGACCGTCTCGATCGACTGGAAAGGGATCTCAGCATGCTGCAGCGGCAGGTCTACCGGAGTGCAGGCGGCTCCGCTGTCCCTGCGGGCTCCAGCGCTGCGGTCGAAAGCGAGCTTCGCATGGATCGCCTCGAGACGGAAATGCGCGAGCTGACCGGTCGGGTCGAGGACGCGATAAATGGGGTAGATCAGCTCCGGCGGCGCTTGGAGCAAATAAACAGCGACGTCGATGTGCGATTTGGCCAAGGCCAGGGACAGCCGACCACCCCACCGCCACCCCGCTCGGCCGGGGGCGGTGCGGTTGCCAGCGCGGCCGCTGGAACGCTCTCGACCCGGGGGGCTCCGCCGACCGCGAGCGTGGCGCCGATGACACCACCCGGCTCCCCGATGCCGCCGGGGGCATTAGTGCCTCCGCCGCCCTATACCCCTATCGGCCCCGGCACATTGACCCCTCCCAGGAGCCCTCCGGGGCCACCGCCATTTACGCCGGAGTCGGAGAGCGCAGGATCCGGGAGCGCCCTCCATCCGGCTTCCTCGGGCGTGCTGCCTGCCGGTTCGGCCTCCGAGCAATATAATTTTGCCTTCGGTTTGTTGAAGCAGGCAGACTATCCGGCGGCCGAAGCAGCCCTGAAGAGCTTTGTCCGACAACATCCAGACGACGGGCTGGCCGGGAGCGCGCAATACTGGCTAGGCGAGACATATTACACGCGAGGAAACTACGCCGAAGCCGCAATCGCGTTTGCCGAGGGTTACAAGCGCTATCCGAAGGGGGCCAAGGCACCAGACAATTTGCTGAAGCTCGGCATGTCGCTCGCCCGCGCAAACCAGAAACAAAATGCGTGCACCGCGCTGGCCCAGCTCGATCACGACTTCCCCAACCTGGGAAACGCGATCAAGGAGCGGGCAAAGGACGAGAAGAAGAAGCTCGGTTGCTGACCGCGAGGCCACCGGCAAAACCCTTAACCCTCGCCGAGTTTGGCGGCGCGCTCGCCGCGCTCGCTTTCTTCGAGACCCGACCGTTTCTCGCCGTCGCAGTGTCCGGCGGCCCCGATAGTCTCGCTCTCGCCATTCTGGCGGATCGCTGGGCCCGCGAGCGGCACGGACAGATCTGTGCGGTGACGGTGGATCACCGGTTGCGTCCCGAGAGCGGCGACGAAATTCGCCGTCTGCACGGCTGGTTTGCGGCGCGGGCGATCCGGCACGAAATCCTCGTCTGGTCGGCGCACAAACCAGCAACCGGAGTACAAGAGGCGGCGCGTGCGGCGCGTTATCAGCTGCTCGCGGAATGGTGTCGAGAGCATGGCTGCCTCCATCTCCTGACTGCGCATCACCGCGAAGATCAGGCCGAGACCCACCTGATCCGCCACAGCGCCAGCAGTGGTGCAGACGGTCTCGCGGGGATGTCGGCGATCCGAGAGTTTGCCGATTGTCGGATCTTGCGCCCGTTGCTCGGTGTCGCTAAAGCCCGTCTCGTCGCATTATTGAACGCTGAGCGGCAGCCCTTTATCACCGATCCCAGCAACCGCGACCCGACCTTCGAGCGATCATGGTTGCGCCGCACCGGTGCTGTGCCGGTCGGTGCGGATTTCGCGACGTTGCTCAGCGGCATTCGCAAACTCGGGCATGACCGGGTGGCGCACGAACGCAAATGCGGTCGGCTACTCGCTCAGTCGGTGATTCTGCATCCTGCTGGGTTCGCCGTTCTTGATCCCGGTATTGCTCTCGCGCCATCCGACATTGCCGAGCCGGCGTTCCAGGCAATTGTCGCTGTCATTGGCGGCAAGCCGTATCCGGCCCGGCGCGAGCGAGTCGTCCGGTTGCACGGGATGCTCGCCGGAGCGGCGTGCCGAGGACACACGCTCGGCGGCTGCCGCTTTGTCCATTGGCGTCACCGCATTCTCGTCTTGCGTGAGCTTGCCGGCGCAGCCGGACCAGTTCGGTTGGCCCCGGGGACGAGCTTCTTATGGGACCGCCGCTTCATCGTCGTCCTGCCAGCGAGCGCCACCGGGGCCGTCACCGTTGGCTATCTCGGCCGCTCTGGAGTGGTCGCGCTGAACCGTCATCGGCCGCAGACGCGCCGCCGCAGCCTGCCTCGGCTGATTTATCCGGTTCTTCCGGCCGTGTGGGACCAGGAGGGCGTCGCCGCCGTCCCCCATTTAGGGTACCGGCGTGACGGAGCCGCGGCCTTACCGGAGTTCAACTTTCGGCCGATCAATCGGCTGACGCGGGCAGGCTTTACAGTTGTTTAAGTCTGGGGGCATCTTATGTCTTAGCCGGGCGAAAAATGATCGCGGGCCAGCCCTTGGCGGGTAGGGTTAACCCGTGGCGTGTGACGCCCCGCCCGGCATGGAAAGGCCTTAACCGTGAATAATTTCGGCAAGAACCTCGCCCTGTGGATCGTAATCGGGCTGCTTCTCGTCGCGCTTTTCAATCTGTTCCAGACTTCTTCCAGCCGGGGACCGCAATCGACTCTCGCGTTTTCTGATTTTCTCAATGATGTGAATCGCGGGCAGGTTTCCGATGTCACGATCCAAGGCAACAATATTAGTGGCCATTTCACCGATAGCAGGGCGTTCACTACTTACGCACCGAACGACCCCAACCTAGTTAATCGGCTGACCGAGAAGAATGTGCGCATATCCGCAGCGCCAGTCGACGAAAATGTGCCGTCGCTGTTCGGTGTTCTGATCTCCTGGTTCCCGATGCTTCTGTTGATTGGCGTGTGGATCTTCTTCATGCGCCAGATGCAGGGCGGCGGTGGTCGGGCGATGGGTTTTGGCAAGAGCCGAGCGCGCCTACTAACCGAGAAGGTCGGGCGGATCACCTTCGAGGACGTGGCTGGCATCGACGAAGCCAAGCAGGAGCTCGAGGAGATCGTCGAATATCTCAAGGATCCGCAGAAATTTCAGCGGCTTGGCGGCAAGATTCCCAAGGGTGTGCTGCTCGTGGGCCCGCCCGGTACCGGTAAGACATTGCTCGCCCGCGCGATCGCTGGCGAGGCGAATGTGCCGTTCTTCACGATATCCGGCTCGGACTTTGTCGAGATGTTCGTCGGCGTCGGCGCGAGCCGCGTGCGCGACATGTTCGAGCAAGGCAAGAAGAACGCGCCCTGCATCATTTTCATCGACGAGATCGACGCGGTGGGCCGCCATCGCGGTGCCGGGCTCGGCGGCGGCAATGACGAGCGCGAGCAGACCCTGAACCAGCTGCTCGTTGAGATGGACGGCTTCGAAGCCAATGAAGGGGTAATCCTGATCGCCGCGACCAACCGGCCGGACGTTCTCGACCCGGCGCTGCTGCGTCCCGGCCGTTTTGATCGCCAAGTGGTGGTGCCGAACCCTGACGTGGTCGGCCGCGAAAAGATCCTCAAGGTCCATATGCGCAAAGTGCCGCTGGCCTCGGACGTCGATGCCCGGGTCATTGCGCGCGGCACCCCCGGCTTTTCGGGCGCTGATCTCGCCAACCTCGTCAATGAAGCGGCGCTGATGGCAGCGCGCAAAGGTAAGCGCTCAGTGGCGATGAGCGAGTTTGAGCACGCCAAGGACAAGGTCATGATGGGCGCCGAGCGGCGGTCGATGGTGATGACCGAGGACGAGAAGAAGCTGACCGCCTATCACGAGGGCGGTCATGCGCTGTGCATGCTTTATGCCGAAGGGCACGAGCCGCTGCACAAGGTGACGATCATCCCGCGTGGCCGCGCGCTCGGCATCACCATGTTCCTGCCGGAGCGCGACAAGTACAGCCAATCCAAGATCGAGATCAAAGCGATGGTCGCGAGCCTATTCGGTGGTCGCGTCGCCGAAGAGCTGATCTTTGGGCCGGACAAGGTCACGACGGGGGCCGCCGACGATATCCGGCGGGCGACCAATCTGGCGCGCCGGATGGTCACCGAGTTCGGTTTCAGCGAGAAGCTCGGGCCGTTGCGCTACAGCGAGAACGAGGAGGAGGTGTTCCTCGGCCACTCGGTCACCCAGCGCAAGAACGTCTCGGACGCGACGGCAAAGGTCATAGACGAAGAGATCCGCCGTATAGTCGACGAGGGCGAGCAGCGAGCGCGAGAAATTCTGACCGCGCATCTCGACGAACTGCACGCGCTGGCCAAAGGTTTGCTCGAATACGAGACGCTGTCGGCCGAGGAGATCAGGCGGATTATCAGGGGCGAGCGGATCGTGCGCGAAACCTCGACCGGTCCTGCGACCGACGAGGTCCGCCCGGGAAGGCGCAGCTCGGTACCGCCTTCCGGGCGACCCACCGGTCTCGAACCCGAGCCGCAACCGGGCGCCTGACAACCTCGGGCCAACCAACCGGGGGGTACGATGACGCGGAGGCTGTTCGGCACCGATGGGATCCGCGGGACCGCTAACAGCGAACCGATGACGCCGGAAACGGCGCTGAAAGTGGCGATGGCCGTCGGCGAATGCTTTCACAACGGTGCGCACAAACATCTTGTCGTGATCGGAAAAGACACGCGGCTGTCGGGCTACATGCTCGAACCGGCGCTGACCGCTGGTTTTGTAACGATGGGCTTGGATGTCGTGCTGGTCGGGCCGCTTCCGACCCCTGCGATCGCCATGCTGACGCGCAGCCTGCGCGCCGATATCGGCGTGGTTCTGTCGGCTTCGCACAACCCTTACGGGGATAACGGCATCAAGCTGTTCGGCCGCGACGGATACAAGCTGTCGGACGAACTCGAGCTGAAGATCGAAGACCACCTAGATAGGGGACCGATCCGGCGCGCGGCGCCTGCAGAGCTCGGGCGGGTCAAACGACTCGACGATGCCGGCGGGCGGTACATCGAGTTCGTCAAGCAAAGCTTTCCTCGCGGGCTGAGGCTCGATGGGTTGCGCATCGTCGTCGATTGCGCCCACGGCGCCGGGTACAAGGTAGCCCCGACGGTCTTCTGGGAGCTCGGCGCCGAGGTCTTCTCGCTCGGCGTGTCACCCGACGGTCTCAACATCAACCGCGAGTGCGGGGCGCTGGCACCCGAGCAGATGCGGCGCGAGGTGTTGGCGCGGCGGGCCGATATCGGGATTGCTCTCGATGGCGACGCTGACCGGCTGATTGTCGCTGATGAACGGGGCGTCATCCTCGATGGCGATCAGCTGATGGCGCTGATCGCGACCGGCCTCGCGCGCAGCGGGCGGCTCTCGGGCGGCGCGCTGGTCGCGACGGTAATGTCCAATCTCGGCTTCGAGCGTTTTCTCGCCAGCCAGAATATCGGACTTCACCGCACCACCGTCGGCGACCGCTATGTCGTCGAAAAGATGCGTGCGCTGGGCTGCAATCTCGGCGGCGAACAGTCCGGCCATATCATCCTCGCCGATTACGCGACGACGGGAGACGGTTTGATTGCGGCCCTCCAGGTGCTGGCCTCGATCGTCGAAACCAGTCGTCGCGCGAGCGAAGTCTGCCAACTCTTCACGCCGGTCCCGCAGCTGATGCGCAGCGTGCGCTTTGGTGACGGGCAACCGCTCGAATCCTCCACGGTCCGGCGAAAGATCGCCAGCGGCGAGAGCCGGCTCGGCACCGCCGGGCGGCTGGTGATCCGCAAATCGGGAACCGAGCCGGTGATTCGGATCATGGCCGAGGGCGAGGATGAGGAGCTGGTTACGGCGGTGATCGACGAGGTCTGCGCCGCGATCCTCGCAGCCAGCACCGGCACCGAGAACACTCCGACTAGGCCCATGCGGCTCGACCCGGCCCAGGCGGCGGAATAGTGCGCGGCAGGGTGCTGATCATCGCCGGTTCCGATTCGGGGGGCGGCGCCGGGATCCAGGCCGACATCAAGACAATATCGATGCTCGACGGCTATGCCGCGACCGCGATAACCGCGCTGACGGCGCAAAATACCGAGGGCGTCTTCGGCGTCTTGCCGATACCGCCGGAGTTCATTCGCCGGCAGATCGAGGTGGTTCTCGACGATATCGGTGCCGACGTGATCAAGACCGGCATGCTGTATGATGCGGCGGTAATCGAGGCGACGGTCGCGGTGCTGCAGGAGCGCGCGGCTGCGATTCCGATCGTCGTCGACCCGGTGATGGTCGCCAAAGGCGGCGCCCGTTTAATCGATCCCGCCGCGCTCGAAGCGCTGACGCGGCTACTGATCGCGCGCGCCGAGATCGTCACGCCAAACCTCCCCGAAGCCGAGATCTTGTGCGGCGTAACAATCCGCAACATCGCCGAGATGCGGGCCGCCGGCGAGACCCTGCTCGGGCTCGGCTGCCGAGCGGCGCTGGTCAAGGGCGGGCATCTCTCCGGAGAAACCGTATCGGATGTCCTCGTCACCGCCGCCGGCGTCAGTGTCTGGGAAAGCCCGAGGTTAGCGACCCGCCATACACACGGCACCGGCTGCACTCTCGCCTCGGCGATCGCAGCCGGCCTCGCCCAAGGTCTCGGCGTTGCGAGCGCGGTCGATCGTGCCCGAAATTACGTCCAACGCGCGATCGCCGGCGCGCCGGGGCTGGGCCGCGGCCACGGGCCACTCGACCACGCGCACCCGCTGCGTTCTGACCGTGCGGCATCGAATGGCTGATACCGGAGGCCCTGCTCACGAATCGGGTCTGGACGCGCGAGTTGGCCGGCTGGAATCCGACGTCAGCGAAATCAGATCGATCTTAAACCGCCTCGCCCCGCGCATCGACGAGATGTATGGCTTCCTCACCGCCCGGCTGCCTGAATTGGCGACCAAAGCGGAGTTGACCAGCCTGCGGGCCGAGACCCGGACCCAGATCGCTGGCGTGGGAACCGAGATCGCTGACCTGCGGGCCGAGACCAAAACCCAAATCGCTGACCTGCGGGCCGAGACCAAGACCCAAATCGCTGACTTGCGGGCCGAGACCAAGGCCGAATTTGCCGATGTCCGTCGCGAAATAGTCGAGTTGCGGCTGGAGATCGTGCAGCGGCCGACGCGGCGCCAATCGATCTTCGATATTTTTGCGGTTGTCGGATTGATCGGAGCCATTCTGACCATTGCTGCACGCTTCGCGCATTAGACCAACCGACCCTTTGCGCGTTAAGCTGCGTACGTGTGGCGGAGGTGCTGATGGCAAAGAGTTATCGGATTGCGGTGATCGCCGGCGACGGGATCGGGCATGAGGTGATGCCGCAAGGGATCGCCGCGATGGAGGCGGCAGCGCGCGCTTATGGTTTTGGCTTCGCCTGGAACAAGTTCGACTGGAGCTGCGAGCGCTATAGCAAGACGGGCCGGATGATGCCGGAGGATGGGTTAGAGCGACTGCGGCTCTACGATGCCCTCTATCTCGGCGCCGTCGGCCATCCCGATGTGCCGGATCACGTCTCGTTGTGGGGGCTCTTGATCCCGTTGCGACGGGGATTCCACCAATACGTCAATCTCCGTCCGGCGCGGCTTCTCGCCGGTGTGGAGTCGCCGTTGCGCGACCGCGCTCCGGGCGACATCGACTTTTACGTAGTCCGCGAAAACAACGAAGGCGAATATTCCGAAATTGGCGGTCGGCTCTATGCCGGCAGCGAGTACGAGATGGCGATGCAAGAGGCGGTCTTCACGAAACGCGGGTGCGACCGGATCATGCGCTACGCCTTCGAGCTCGCCCGCACCCGCAAGAAGCACGTGACCTCGGCGACCAAGTCGAACGGCATTATTCACACGATGCCGTTCTGGGACGAGCGGTTTGCCGCCGTGGCGCGCGACTATCCGGATGTCAAGACCGACCAGTACCACATCGACATCCTGACCGCGCATTTCGTGCGTCATCCCGACTGGTTCGACGTCGTCGTCGGTTCGAACTTGTTCGGCGACATCCTCTCCGATCTCGGCCCTGCGGTGGTCGGCTCGATCGGCATCGCCCCGTCGGGCAACATCAACCCCGAGCGCGAATATCCTTCGATGTTCGAGCCGGTGCACGGCTCGGCGCCAGACATTGCCGGCCGCGGCATCGCCAACCCGATCGGGCAGATCTGGTCGGGCGCGATGATGCTCGATCACTTCGGCGAAAGTGCCGCGGCAGCCGCCGTCGAGCGCGCGATCGCCGAGGTGCTGGCCGAGGGCGGAACTCGCACCCCCGATCTCGGCGGCAACGCCGGGACCACCGACCTCGGCGCCGCCATAACGGCGGCGATCCGATAAATCCCACCCGTGCGGTCTTCCCCGATGCCGTCCGCGGGATAACTAGGCCATCGGGTACCCGCCGCGGAGGCGACCAGAATTGCCCGAAATACAGCGAAAATTGCGTTTTCGTCGCAAAACGGCCTCGATCCCCCGATAAAATAGGACCTTATTTCAGAGGCTTACACCGCAAATTCGTTATGCTGCGGATCAACCGAATTCTTCAGAGGATCAACGAATTGAAGCTGCCGTAACAACGGAATTACAATGGAAATTTCGCGGGACGGAAAAATCGGGCACTTGGCGGGAGGCGGTAAGGCTTGTCAGCAGCGGCAATCGGGCTCATTTCTCGGCAAGAGACCACAGGAGGCGCCCATGACCATCGTTCTCGATCACACGATCGTCCCCGCCCGCGACAAGGAGGAATCGGCCCGCTTCTTCGCCCGCATTTTCGGTCTGGAATACAATGGCCCGGTTTCGCACTTCGCTCCTGTGCGGGTCAACGACGCGTTGACCATCGATTTTGACAATTGGGACACCTTCGAACGGCATCACTACGCCTTCAAGGTGAGCGAAGCGGAGTTTGACGGGATCTTCGATCGTGTCCGCGGCGAAGGGCTGGCCTATGGCATCGGTCCACGGGCGGCGGAGAACATGGAGATCAATCACCGCCATGGCGGCCGCGGTTTCTATTTCCGTGATCCGAACGGCCATCTGCTCGAGGTGTTGACGGCCTAGAACAGCCTTGGATTGCACTCGAATAAATGGGGAAATCATGTCGCAGACTATCGACCAGAGGCCGCCGGTAGCGGTGGGCCACGTCCGGCTTCCCACGACCGATATCGCCGGCGCGGCCCGGTGGCTCGAATCCGTCGGCTTACGCCCGATTTTCGCCGACGCCGACCTGGCGGTCCTCGAGCTCCGCGGCGGCACACATGTCGTCGTGAGAAAGTCGAAAGCACCACCGAAAGCCGGCGCCGCAGCACCCTTCGACCTGATGGTGGACGATATCGAGTCGGCTCGCCGCGACTATGCAACCAAGGGCCTCCGACCCTCCGACATCAGTAGTGGCCGAATCCATGACTCCTTTCACCTTGTGGGCCCGGACGGGTACAACTTTACCGTTACTTCGTCGCATGCCGGAGGTAGACCTGTCTAAATAAATCGTCCCGCACCTCTGCCGCGCCCGCGGCCTGGGGGTTGGGCGGCTTTGGGTTTCTCTCTGCGCGCTCGAGACGGGTCAGGATTTGCTGCGCCCGACGCAGCGCGGTATCCGAGCGAAGGAACACCTCAAAGTACCCGTCGTCCGGGTAGTTGAACTGAGTGTGGACGATCACCAAGCCACGCTCGATGCTCGCATCGCCGTGCCAGCCCGCCGGCCACACCCGCATCTCGACGCGCGTTACCGCGGGGCTCAGCATGCAATGAGTGTGGTCTCGATCGACGAAATCGTAGCCCAGATAATCCTCGAGGTAGGGCGGCTGCCGGTAGCCACGGACGGCGCGCGTCGTTCCGACATAGGCGTTGCCATCGGATGTCCCTTCCTCGATCTCGACCGGTATGCGGCTGTTTTCGACATCGCCGATATTGCCGTCGTGCAGCGGCTAGAAATGCGTGATGTCGAGCAGGTTCTCGATCAGCTGCAATGTGTTGGCGGGCACCGGCATCGGCCCGGTATCGCCAGTCTCCCAAGCAGGATCGACGATCTCCCGGATGCGCGGCGGCCGGACCGCCGCAGCCTTAGTGTCCGAATCTTAATCGTATAGGTTGTATTCCATTCCGCATCCGTGACATCGCTTGCGTAGCGCTGTCCCTCTCGCGCATACTTCCGTCGAGTGATTTCGGTCTACATCTTGTGCCTCGATGATTGCTTTGCTACAACTGTCATGCCACAACTGACTGAAATCACTCAATTCATTTTCGGTCAGCCTCTTAGCGGGGTCTCCCGGCCAGATCCAGACGAGGACGTCCTGTTCGATGACCGGGAAGGGATGCAGCCGAGCCTCCCTAGGAATGTGACCGTCCGGATACGACGGTACTCTGACGCATTGGCCCGTCCCGTCGTAGCACAAGCCGTGATAGGCGCATTCGAGCAGGCCGCCTCGACGAGCCGCCCCTGTGACAGCGGCATCCGCTTGTGCCGGCAGCGCTCGTCGAAAGCGACCGCACTTCCCGCCGTGGTGCGCCACATCACCGGCCGCTTTTCGGCAATGACTTGGCCTTGCAGTTGTTGTGCCGGGAACTCGTGCGCCAGCCCGGCCACGTACCAGGCATTCTTCACCATCAGATCCGCGGCCATGCTGTTACCCCATTCGGAAAATCGGCGGCCTCGCGGCAATTCTGCCGTCGGCCCCCGCACTCGCCAAGCAGCTTACCGCGTCGGGGGTCGGCGCAAGGCCCAGAAAGCGATACAGCCGCAGAGATAGGCGGCGATCGACAGCATAAAGGCGAGCCGATAACTCCCAGAGAGATCGAAGATCCACCCCGCTGCCCATGACCCGGCGGCGGAACCGATGCCACTGCCGATCGTGATCACGCCGAGGATGGTCCCGAGCTGACGGCCGGGAAAAAGGTCGGCGGTCTTTGCTGTGATCGCGGGGCCCCGGGCGCCCCAGGTCAGACCGAAGAAGCAAGCGTGCAGCCACAATAGCCAGCCTTGGTCGGGTCCTGTGATCAATAAGGCGCAGATCACGCCGAGGATCGAAATGCCGTAGGCCAGGATGGCCGACAGCTCGCGCCCGATATAATCCGAGAGCGTGCCGGTGAAAATTGTGCCGGCGATGGCGAGAAAGCTGCCCAGCCCGAGCACGCCCGCGGCGTAGAGCTTGTCGAATCCGCGATCGACGGCAAACGCGAGCTGATGCAGCGAGACGAGGAAACTGCCGAGTCCCGTGAACAGGTAGACCGCGAAGAGCAGCCAAAAATGGGGCGTGCGCACAGCCTCGCCCAAGCTCCATTCGGGTGACGGCAAGCCCGATCGGCGCCAAACCGCGAGGCGGTGGATCGCCTTCCGTCGTGACCGGGTAACGGGCAGCGCGGCGAAACAGCGAGGCGAGAAATGGTAGGACGGCGGCCATGAACGCGGCCTGCGCCAAATAAGTCTCGCGCCAGCCGAGCGTCGAAATCAGCAATTGGACGAGCGGCGCCGACGCAGCGCGCCCGAAGCCGTTGGCCGATTGCACGATCGAGATCGCCATGCCGCGCCGCCGAACGAAGTGGCGCGAGAGCAGTGGTACAAAGACGACCAGCCCGAGGCAGTTGGCCCCGATCGTCATCACGACCCCATAGAGCAGGATGATTTGCCAGAGCGCAGAAATGAATGCGCTGGCCAATAGGCCGAGAACGAGCAGGCTCCCTCCGAGCAACAGCAGGCGGCGGGGCCCGAGCCGATCGACTAACGCTCCGACCAGGGATGAGCTCGCACCGGCAACGAGCTGCGAGACCGAGTAGGCGATCGAGGTCTCAGCACGGCTCCAACGGAACTCCTCGATGAACGCCACCAGAAAGATCGCGTAGGAATGCATCAGCCCGGCGCTGACGGTGAACGCGGCGAAGGCGCCGCCGAGCATCAGCCAAGCTCCGCGGGAAGCCCGTGCTGGGCGCCAAAATAGAGACCGCCATCGCATCACGCCGATTATTGCGAACTTTCGCCGTGCTGGAACGATTCGGGGTGCACGTGCGCGTCCACCCGCGCTATCGGGAGAACCGCCAAGGGGAGGGACCGGCCCGACTGCTGCGTTGCGCCACCTTAATCAAATCATTTTATTCAATCCCAGGTTCTGTTAACCTGTTCTTACGGGTGCAGCGAATTTGCGCCGTAGTCTCGCGAAACGCGAGCCAACGAAGGATAATCTACATGTGGGGCGGAATCATCGGACTGATTATTCAGCTGATCTCGGGTGCGGTGGGCGGCAACATTGCTGGCTCGGCACTGAAGCAATACAACCTCGGGACCGTCGGCAACTCGATTGCCGGTGTGATCGGCGGTGGCGTGGGAGCCCAGATCATTGGCGCGCTGGTGGGCGGCGGAACGGGAGCCGAGGCCGCGGGAGCGGGCGGCCTCGATATCGGATCGATTATCGGTCAGATCGTCTCCGGCGGCGTCGGCGGGGGCATCTTGATGGTGATCGTCGGCTTGATCAAGCAGGCCATGGGTGGCCAACGGGCCAGCTGAGCCGGTCGTCAGCACCCGTTTTTTGCGCCCGGCTGCAGGGGGTGCGTGGGGCCGGCGGCTTATCCTTGTTGCCTCTCTCCTGCTTTTGATGCTGAACGTCGACGCACAGGCAGCCGTGGAGGAAAGGGTGTGCGTCGAGAATGCGACGATCGGCGATCTGCAGCAGGCGCTGGCCGCGGGCAGGACAACAGCCGCCGCACTGGTGAGTGCCTATCTGGCGCGCATCGAGGCCTATGACCGGAGCGGCCCGCGCCTCAACGCAGTGCGCGAGATAAACCCCGACGCACCAGCGATCGCCACCGCCCTCGATAGCAGCAAGCCTGCCCAGCGGCGCCCGCTCGAGGGTATCCCGATCCTGGTCAAGGACAACATCGCCACAGCCGACGGGCAGCATACGACGGCAGGCTCGTTGGCGCTCGCCAACGGCCGGGCAAAGCGGGACGCGACAGTGGTGGAGCGGCTGCGGGGTGCCGGCGCGGTGATCCTCGGTAAGGCCAATTTGACCGAATTTGCCAACATCCTGGCAATCGACATGCCCGCCGGCTACAGCTCGCTGGGCGGCCAGGTCAAGAACCCCTACGCGCTCGAGCTCGATGACAAGCGCGTGCCGATTGTCCTGCCCGGCGGTTCGAGCTCGGGGTCGGCGGTCGCCGTGGCGTCGGGGTTGGCGGCGGCGGCAATCGGCACCGAGACCTCGGGCTCGCTGCTGTCGCCAGCGACCCAGAACGGCGTCGTCACAGTCAAGCCGACTGTCGGGCTCATCAGCCGCGCGGGCATCATCCCGATCGCCCATAGCCAGGACACCGCGGGCCCGTTGACCCGCACCGTGCGTGACGCGGCGATCCTGTTGAACGTGCTTGCCGCCGCCGATCCAACGGACCCGGCGACAGAGCCCATCCAGCGTCCGGCGGACTACACGAGCGTCCTCGACAGGGACGGGCTCATGGGGGCACGCATTGGCGTGCCGAGCGATTCTTCCGATCCCGGCAACGATTTTTATTATGGTCCGCTGCCGCCCCGCGCCGCCGCGGTCATGCGCGATACGATCGCCGTGCTGGAGGCGCAAGGAGCGACGATCGTCCGCGCCAACATCCCGACCGAAGGCTGGATCGGGGGCCCGGGCACCGAGATGGCGATTTTGAACCGCAACCCGGAAAGCCCGACGAAGAACCAGCCGGCGCGCCGGCCGATCGTATTTGTCTATGAGCTCAAGCACGACCTCAACCTCTATCTGCGCGACTGGGCCTCAGGCATCGACATCCGGAGCCTGGCGGACATCGTCGCGTTCAACACGGCCAATGCCGACCGCGCATTGCGGTTCGGCCAGGACATATTCCTCGCCGCCGAGGCGACGCGCGGCGACCTCAGCGAATCGGAATATGTTTCGGCGCGGCAAATGGATCTGCGCGCCTCGCGCGAACTCGGGCTCGACGCTTATATGGACCGATACCGGCTCGACGCGGTGCTGTTCCCCGGCGCCGCCGGTGCGGCGATCGCCGCCAAGGCCGGCTATCCGAGCGTCCAGGTCCCCGCCGGTTTTGTCGCCGGGGTGCGCGACAGGGACACACCGGACTATCCCTATGGTGCAACCTTCACCGGCCGCGCCTGGAGCGAGCCAACCCTTCTGCGCCTAGCCTACGCCTTCGAGCAAGCAACCCAGGCGCGCCGCCCGCCCCCCAATCTCCAGCCGCTCGACCCCGGCTGTCCACGCTAGTGCTCGCGAGCCGCTCGGCTGCGTCGAGAGGATGGCATGCGATGCGAGGAATGGATTAACCTTTAGGCTGGCAGGGCGGGATCAACCGACGATCGGCATTAACTTTGGAGGAGGAAGCGCCATGACACGGCAGGACGAGAGCGGGCGAGAGGGCAGCCTTGTATCACGGCGGACGCTGGTCGGCGCGATGGCCGTCGGAGCCGCCTTTGCCGGGTCTCGGCTTGCGATGGCGCAGGCCGAACGGGCGGTGCCGCCGAGCACCATCACCAGCCCGCCGCGCGATTTCGGCCCTAACGGGGCGCCGACCACCTATTTCTGGGACCCCGACATCGTCGCGGTCGATCCGATCTTCAATCAATACGCGCAGCCGAACAGCGCGATCACCCGCTTGTGGACCGGTGCGCTGTGGTCCGAGGGGCCGGCGTGGAACGCTCAAGGCCGGTATCTCATGTGGAGCGACATCCCGAATAATCGCCAGCTGCGCTGGCTGGAGGATAATGGCCAAGTCAGCGTCTTCCGCATGCCGTCGAACTATAGCAACGGCAACACCTTCGACTTCCAGGGCCGGCAGATCTCCTGCGAACATCTGTCGCGCCGCGTCGTGCGCTACGAGCTCGATGGCTCGGCGACGGTGATCGCGGATTCCTACAACGGTAAGCGCCTCAACTCGCCCAATGACGTTGTTCCCCACCCGGACGGCAGCATTTGGTTCACTGATCCGCCCTATGGCGGCCAGCTCTACGAGGGCGCACCCGATACGGCGGGAGGTCCAAGCAATCCAGCAGGAAAGCTCAATCCGCGGCTCGGCCGACCGGCCGGGTTCACCGGCGGGAAGCGGGAGCTGCCGACCAATGTCTACCGCGCCGATCCGAGCGGGCGGCTCGACGTCGTCGTCACCGAGGAACAGGTCCCCGATCCGAATGGGCTGCTGTTCTCGCCCGACTACAAGAAGCTCTACGTCATCAGCACCGGCAAGGGCCCAGGTGACACGGGGCCGGGCGGTAAGGGCGACATGCACGTCTTCGATGTCGGACCCGATAACAAGGTCTCGAATCAGAAGCTCTTCACTGACTTCATGGTCGACGGGGTGAAATGCGGACCGGACGGCGCACGCTGCGACGTCGACGGCAATTTGTGGTGTTCGAGTAATGCCGGCCGTGCCGTCGGTTACAATGGCGTGACCGTGTGGACCCCTGCGGGCAAGCTGATCGGCCGGATTCGTTTGCCGGAGGTCGTCGCCAATGTGTGCTTTGGTGGCCCCAAACGAAACCGACTTTTCATGGCCGCCAGCCAATCGCTCTATGCGGTCTATGTCAATACGCAAGGGGCGACCCCGGGTTAATCGGCAACAACCTGCGCGTGGTCGCCGAATTTTTCGGCTGTTGGAATTTTCTCCGACGTGAAGCCGTTTTGTGCGTTCGGACGTAATGCGCGTGTTCAGTAATTAAGGCATCACAATGAATAATTAGACCGATGATTGGCAATGTTGGAAAGTTAGATCGGTCAGCAAGATTTATATATGCAGTAAACCATAAAAATTTTGCATTTTGATGGAAGCGAATTTGCGGTCGTCCGTTCTGGGCATGACGGCGAACATGCCGCCTATATTAGGAGCAATCGATGTTGAAGCTTTCGCGTCTGCCCATTGGCTTGTTGGCGTTGACCGTCGCTGCGCCGGTTTTCGCTCAGCCGGCGACGACAACGACCAATCCCACCCCGCCGGCAGGAGCAATGGCGCCGGCTATGCCCGCTGTGCCAAAAGCCCCGGACTCGGCATCGCGCAGCACCGCGGCGGTGCCAAAAGCGGGTTTGGTCGACATCAACACTGCGACGGCTGCGGAACTGCAGGCATTGCCAGGGATCAGCGACGGTGATTCTGCAAAAATAATCCACGGCCGGCCATACGCCGACACGAACCAGCTCGTCTCGCGGCACGTGGTTTCCGAAGCGACCTACGACAAGATCAAGGATCACGTTGTAGTCAAGCAGCCCAAGTCCTAGGCAAATACTGCGCCTTCCCCATTCCCTCCCCCGCGCGCGGGGGAGGGAATGGGAGGGGGCTTTACTTCGCCGTGGTCAGACCGCGCTGCCCGAGCAGCGCCTCAATCTTTGGGTCGCGACCGCGAAAGGCGCGATAGAGCTCCATCGGGTCGCGTGTGTCTCCGGCGCTGTAAATGGTTTTGAGACTCGCCGCGAGCTCGGGATCGAAGACATTGCCGGCCTCGGCAAAGGCCGCAAAGCCGTCGGCCTCCAGCACCTCCGCCCACAGATAGGCGTAATAACCGGCGGCATAGCCGCCGCCGGCGAACAAATGCTGGAAGTGCGCTGGGCGATGGCGCAGACCGATCTCCTTCGCCATTCCAATCCGATCGAGGAACTCGCATTCGAGCTGCACGAGATCCAATGTCTGCGGCGACGGTTCGCAGTGGAGCTCGAGGTCGAGCAGCGCGGAGCCCGTGTACTCTACGGTCGCGAAACCCTGGTTGACGGTTCGCGCCGCGAGCAGCCGGCGCAGCAGTTCTTCCGGGATCGGTTCTCCAGTCTGGTAGTGTCGGGCGTAGCTGCGCAATGTCTCCGGCGCTGACATCCAGTGCTCGAAGATCTGCGAGGGGAACTCGACGAAATCGCGGCGCACGGCGGTGCCGGATTGCGAGCGGTAGCGCACCCGGCTCAACAGACTGTGCAGTCCATGGCCGAATTCGTGAAACAAGGTCTTGGCGTCGTCGAAACTCAACAAGGTCGGCTCGCCTTTTGCGAAATTGTTGTTGTTGACGACGATTGAGGCAACCGCGCCGTCCAGGGTTTCCTGATCGCGGTAGCGGCTCGACCACGCGCCTGAGCGCTTGCCGGGGCGGGCGAAATTGTCGTGGAGGAACACGCCGACATGACCGCCAGCGCTGTCGCGGACCTCCCAGACCCGCACATCCGGATGATAGACAGGAACGTCGCTGCGCTCGGTGAAGGTGACCCCGAACAGCCGACCGGCGGTGTCGAATGCCGCTTGCACCATATGATCGAGGACGAAGTACGGCTTGACCTCGGCTTCGTCGAGGTCGTATTCCGCCTGCCGGACCTTCTCGGCGTAGTAGCGCCAGTCCCACGGCTCGATCGGCTCGTTCAATCCCTCGCCGCGCGCGATGTTCTCGAGCTTGCCGAGCTCGGCGCGCGCCTTCGCTTTGGCCGGCCCCCAGACCTGCAGCAGCAGGTTTTCGACCGCGTCGACGGTCTCTGCCATCGAGTCGTCGAGCCGGTAAGCGGCGAAATGTTCATAGCCGAGGAGCCGCGCCTGCTCGGCTCGCAAGGCCACGATCTCATGGACGAGCGGCGCGTTGTCGTTGGAGCCCTTATGAGCGCCGCGCGCGGTCCACGCTTCCCACAATGTTCGGCGCAGGTCGCGGCGCGACGAGAAGGTCAGGAACGGCTCCGCAGAGGACCGCGCGAGAGTCACGACCCAGCGCTCCGCGATCCCGCGCTCTTCGGCCGCCTGCGCTGCCGCGGCACGGGCGAAGACGGGCAGTCCGTCGAGGTCGGCCTCGTCGAGCACCAGCTGCCAATCCCGCTCGTCGTGCAATACATTCTGCCCAAAGAGCGTGTGCAGGATAGCCAATCGCTCGGCAATCGCCGCCATTCGCGCTTTCTGTTCGGGACGCAGCAATGCTCCGCTGCGCACCAGGCGCAGATGGTAACGCTCAAGGAGCCGCAGCTGGTCGGCGTCTAGCCCAAGCGTTTCCCGTCGAGCATGAAGCTCGGCGATCCGCTCGAATAAACCCTCATTGAGGGCAATTTGCATTTGATGCTGGGCGAGTTTGGGCGCGTAGCCGCGGGCGATGGCTTCGAGCGCGCCGCTTGTATTGCTCGAATCGAGGTTAAAAAACACCCGGCTCACCCGGTCGAGCAGCCGGCCACTGCGCTCCAGGGCTTCAATCGTATTGGCAAAGGTCGGGGCCGCGGCCGAGCCGGTTATCGCGGCGATCTCGGCATTCTGTTCGGCCATGGCTCGATCAAAGGCCGGACGGAAGTGTTCAGGGCGAATGCGATCGAACGGCGGCAACCCGAACGGCGTGCCCCAGGTTTCGAAGAACGGGTTCTCGGTCATTCAAGCTCCTCGGGCGGATTTTTCTGATCATAGCGTATGATTAGGTTGTTTGCGTTTGACGGAAATGGGAATTGGATAATGGCAAATGTCGTGATGTTTCAGTCGGGCGGCTACCGCTTTATCACGCATGCGTTTCAGTATTCGGGCGGTGTCGCGGCGGAGCCGGGCTTTGCGATCGAGCGCGCCCGGCTCGCGCGAATGCTGCCGCTGGCGCAGGGGTTTGACGCGATCGAAGCCCATTTGAAAAACCGCGGCCGGCCGCCCGGCGCATTCTGCGCTTGCGAGCTACGCTCGCCAGCCCAATTCACCGATGCCGGATTCGTCACCTTCAACCGGCATTACGTAGAGCGGCTGGAAAGGTGGGGGATCTTCCGCGATGAGGTCAACCCGGTGGCGCGCTCGAATGTGTGCCCGGAGTTCGACCCGCCGGCGACGCCGTCGCTCCACGCGTTCTGCTACACGGTGCCGGCCGAGGCGGGCTATGCCAGGACCGACTTTGTCGCCGCCGGTAGTGGTGAGGCCAACGGCGCATCGGGCCCCTATGCCGAGCGGATCGTCCGTTACGGCGACACCTCTGCTGACGGGCTGCGCGAGAAGGCGCGTTTCGTGCTTGGCGCGATGGAGCGGCGCATGGCGGCGCTCGGCCGCTCGTGGGCCGACGTCACCGCGACCCAGCTGTACACCGTCTTCGACATCTACCCGGCTTTCGTCGACGAGTTCGTGCAGCGCGGCGCGACCGCACCCGGCCTCACCTGGCATTATGCCCGGCCGCCGGTTCTTGGCCTCGACGTCGAGGTCGATGTCCGCGGCGTCAGCCGCGAGACCGTACTGTGGTGATCGGGAAGTCGAGGGCAGCGCTGATAATCTCGAATCCCCGCCGAATGGTGCTCGCCGATCAAGCGGACCACAGACAGCCACGGCAGGAAGCCATGCTAGCTCGGAAACGACCCAAAAAGGCGCGAAACCTATTACCAACTCCCGCGTGCGTCTACTGTGGGAGGCCCGCGACTACGCGAGATCACGTGCCGCCGAAGGCGATTTTTGTGGAGCTGCACCTGTCAGACCTCGTGACGGTTCCGGCGTGTGAAGACTGTAATAACCGAGCCTCGCAGTCCGATGAGGGCTTCCGCAATATCATGGGAATGCGGGCTTCTGAGAAGTCGCCAAATTCGTTGGCGCTCTGGCAGAAAACGTTCCGTTCTCTTAGGCGACGGCGTCACGAGCTTCAAGCCCTGTGGGAGAGCTTGCAGGAGGTGCCAATCTTCACGGAGAGCGGGCTTTATTTAGGTGCCGCGACCGAGGGTGCTTTCGATGCAGAAGCTCACGACCGAACCATCGAGCGCATTACTCGGGGCTTCTACTTCTACCATTTCGGGCAATCGCTTCCTGTCGATAGCCCGGTCGAGGCGTATCCCATCCGCGATGGAGCCCATTGGCAGAAGGCCGTTGCGCCGCTCCTGATGCGGATGCAAATTGGAAATATCGGCGGGCCGGCGATATTTGAATACGCTCTCGCGCGCGAGGAGGACGAGCCCGATAGCTCGCTGTGGGTCTATCGATTTTACGCGCGTCATGTTGCTGTCGCAGAAACGGGGCTTCTCGCGAGGGGCTAGAGCTAGTTTCTGGCGGCCGATCAGGAGCTGGTATAATCGAAGGGCGGAAGCAAGGATATGTCTTCCCAGAGTGAGGGGTCTCTATTCTCGAAACCCTTGTTCATGACGTCGATCGCCTCGAGCGGAGCGTCGGGACCGAGCAAACCGTAGCCTTCGGCGAGACCTCGCAATGAAAATCGTAGACCGCTCAGGAACCTGACGCGCGTTTGGTTTAAGAACCCTGACGCGGTGCCAAGCCACGCTAAGAACGTATCCCTTTCGGGTTCGGGAATCTCGGGAGGGTCTCCGAGAAACAATTTCAGTTGGCTGAACAGAAGGGCCGCATCGACATTCTGAGACTGCCTCTCCGCGGATTTCTCAAGAGCGCCAAAATCTTTTAGAAACCCAATGCCCCCTGACCAATTCTCAACCCAGCTAAATTCAGAGCTTTTCGCAAAGTTATATTTTTCTAGTCCTTCGCCTAGCGCGCCTGTGAGCGCCTCTTCTGCTTCAGCACCATAGGCTTGCTTCACGGTAGCGAGGGCTAAATGGCAACAGAGGAGCCAAATCGTTATCGTAAATGCCGTTTTCCACGGCTCCTTACTACGAGACAGAAAATCGGCGAGTGCGGGTTCGCGTTCCTTCGCATGCCAGCACTCGGCATGCAGCTCGAGACCGACACACTCAGCCAATAGCGCGATGGGAGGTTGGGGGTCAAAGCCGCGAGCTGCGAGTCGCGCCGGGAGAAGCCGAAGATCCGAGAGTACAGCGCGCGCCGTGGTGTAATCTCTGTGCGCATTTCGAAGGGCGACGAGTTCAGCTGGGCTGAACAAAGCGAGCGTCGCTGGTTCATTTGCAGCAGCGAGGCCATGAGCGAAAAAGACCGCGCTATCACCGTTTCGAACCCGCCGAGCACGGAGTAACTCGGCCACTAGGCTATCGCGCATTCGTGCGCGCACGTCAGGCTTTAAAGTATCGAGCATGCCGCCCAAGAGGTGCGCGTGTTCCGGTTGCATTATGAATTCGATCGTCTTTTCGGGCGGCAGCTGGTGCTCTTCGAGGAGCCAAAGGAGAGTGCCGAAGCCGGTTGCCTTGGCTCTGTACTCCGTCGCCTCGATGGCAGCTTTGAGGGGGCTTATATCCTCGTTCTGGCCCGCACTCAGCATGCCCTCTCGCGTCGCCTTGGCGATGATTGCCGCAAGGTTGCGCTCTTCAGTCGAAGTGCCATGACTGTGGTAGGCGATTTCCATCGCACGCCGGTACATTGCGCCGAGAAAGCCGACAGTCACCGTTTTGGGAAGCGTTGTGCCCTCGGGATCGATCAGGGATTGGAGTTCCGTCAGAGACATTTGCTCAATAGCTTCCTCTGACGGCAAGGCTACAGATTGGCTGTAAATTGCTTGTCGCTTGTGACCACCAGGGATTCGGGGTGCTTCGAAAATAGCTTGCCGAGAAACCTCATTAGCTCGTCGTCTTACGCATAGATCCGGCAGACGTTGTAGATGGTTTTGTCTTGATTTAGCTGTCCGCCAGGCCTTATATCGCACAAGTCGAAGCGCAGGTTGGCAAAGGCGGGATTGAACCCGGTTACTGCATCCTGGAATTTTATGCCCAGGTCGAGTCGGAGCTCTTCGCCTTCCCATCCCTCTCTGTTTGAACTCCACAGTCGCAGCAATTCATCGAGTGGCTTGGACAATTGGTGGCGGCGTCCCCGCGCTTGGACGTGGGCCAACAACTCTCTCGACACCTCCAGCGGAAAATAGAGCGAGATTGAGAAGCGGGCATCGCAGTAGGTACCTGTTCCGAGCAAGCCTTCTGAAGACATCGAAAATCGAGGAAGCGACGAGAGCGGATTCACTCTTACCGCGATCGTCTGCTGCACAAAAGGATTAGGGTAGCTGACGTATCCGACCAGCCAAAAATCTAGGAAGGCGTCCAAACCTCCCGCTCGTACCCAATCGTCTGTTTCGTCGTCACTAATCGTGCGTCGTTTATTACCAAAGCTGTGAATATTGAATCGGACTTCGAGCGGCGGCTGGAGGCAGGTTGAAATACTGATATACCTGCCTTGCGTACTGGAATCCGCGGCCTGTGCGCAGGAGAAACCGTAAAGGGCTGTGCTCACATGGTCCTCGTGCCGCAGGACTACCTCGCCCCCATCTGCGATGAGGATGGGCGCGTCGCGCTCCCGAGTGCAACGTTAACTGGAATTTGCGAAACAGAAGCTTAACGTGCCGATGGATTAGTGAGGTGCTTCCTTCACCAGGCCTCTCGGCCGCGTTCGGGACGGCCGAGCGGCGGCGGGGTTTCCCGGGCCGCCCATTGTTCGGCTTCGTGCTTGTCGAACATTGCTTTCGCGGCGGCGTTGCGCTTGGCGCTGAATTCGGCGCGGTTGTCGCCGCACCACTGATAGGAGGCAGCGCGGCTCTCGTTGAGGTGGTTGAAATGCGGCATCACGTAGCGGGCGTAGAGCTCGTAGGACCGCTTGGTCGCCTCAAAGTCGGCCCAGTTGTGCGCTTGCTGCAGAAAGGCGCCGAACGTCCCCTGCTTCTCATAGAGCCGTTCGATCAGCGCGATCGCGTCGTCGGGCGTGCCGCAGACGCCGTAGCGGTTCTCGGTAAACCATTCGAGCGAATCCGTGCCCGCCGGCACGATAAAGCGCGGTTGGTTGTTGTTGAGGTAACCGAGATAGCGCTCGAAACCGAATTTGGCATTGGCGTACGCCTGCTCGCGGGTCTCGGCGATGTGCATTGGCCCGACAAGGCGGAGCCGGTTCGGGTCCATTGAGCGCCCGTGCTCGGCCGCGACATCGCAGGCGATCTGCCAGTTGGCACCGAGCGCATCAAAGCCAAAAGGATTGGTCGCGGCGACGCAGATCATGCCGAGATCGTACTTGCCGGCGAGCCGCCCGCCCGACGGGGTAATCGCACTGACCACCGCGACCTCGGGGTAGGGCTTGGTATGGGGCAAAAGGTGCAGCCGGCAGCCCTCCATCGTGTACCAGTCGGTCTTCTCGGTGACGACCTCACCCTTGAACAAACGCAGGATCACGTCGATCGACTCGGCCATGCGGTCGCGCTGGGTCAGCGGGTCGATGCCCATCATGATCGCGTCTGACGCCAGTAGGCCCGGCCCGGCGCCGAACATGACCCGGCCGCGGGTCATGTGGTCGAGCTGGACGATGCGGTCGGCGACCATCATCGGATGGTGGTAGGGCAGCGAGATGACGCCGGTCCCGAAACGGATGTTTCGGGTGCGCTCGGCGGCGAAGGCGATGAAGATCTCAGGGGAGCTGATGATCTCGAACCCGGCCGAATGGTGCTCACCGATCCACGCCTCGTGAAAGCCGAGCTTGTCGAGCCACGCCATCAGCTCGAGGTCGCGCTCGAGGCACTGGGTCGGGTTCTCCTCGTTCGGATGGAACGGCGGCAGAAAAATCCCGTGGCGGAGATTGGTCAGCGGCATGAGAGGCCTCGCTCCGATTGGCGCGGCGCAGGCGCGCGGCGTATCATCGGGGCCACATTATAGGGAAAGGGGACAAGATGGCGATCAAGCGCGAGAAGATTCAGCCGCAGGGCATCCATGTCCGCATGGTCGACGGCAAGGCAAGGTACACCCAGGTCGTCACCGTCAGCGGCACCGGCAAGATGATCTTCGTCGCCGGCCAGCTGGCGCGCAACGCGCAAGGGGTTTGCGTCGGCAAAGGCGATATGCGCGCCCAAATCGAGCAGGTCGGCGAAAACATCAAGACCTGCCTCGAAGCCGCCGGTGCCACCTTGGCCGACATTGCCAAGACCAATACCTACGTCACCGATTACGAGGAGTTCGCCAAGCACCCCGATATGCGGATGCGCTTTTTCGGCCCTGCCACGCCGACCAGCACGACGGTCCAGATCAGCCGCCTCGCCGACCCCGACGCGATGATCGAGATCGAGGCGATCGCCGTCATCGACGGTTAATTTCAGCCGATCACGCCCTCGGCGCGCAAAGCAGCGATCTCGGTCGTAGTGTAGCCGGCGCCGCGCAGTACCTCTTCACTATGCTCGCCGACACTGGGAGCAGGGCGCGGCGCCGTCTTTTGCTGGCCCTTGATCCAGATCGGACTGTTGACGGTCAGCGAGCTGCCATCGGCAAACGGCACCACCGCTTCGCTGGCGAGCACCTGCGCATCCTCGGCGATCTCGTCCATATCGGCGACGATGCCGAAGATCAGGCCCGCTTCGTCGAGGATCGCGCGCCACTCGGCTTGATCCTTGGTCGCGAAGATGCCGTCGAGGATCTGGATCAACTCGCGCGCATGCGCCTCGCGCGACGCGACCGTGGCGAAGCGCGGATCATCCAGCAAGCTCAGCCCCAGACATTCCTTCAGCTTTTCCCAGCGCCATTCGTCGGCGGCGATCGACAGTAACAGCCAGCGACCGTCGCCGCAGCGGTAATGGACCCTGAGCGCGTTGAGCCCGCGCTCGCGCGGCGGCTGGGGTACCACCTTCTCGCCGCACAATGCCGCCTGCACCGAACAGCCGTTCGCCCAGAGCCCGTTGGCCAGCAACGACGAACCGACATAGCCGCCTTTGCCGGTGCGCTCGCGCTGATAGAGTGCCGTGACGATGGCACCATAAGTCGCCATCGCCGAGGGATGGTCGCCCATGCCCGGCAACGAGCGCGCCGGCGACGTCTCCTCCCCGGCGCGCACCAGATGCATCAAGCCCGAGCGCGCCCACCACGCGGTTGCGTCAAACCCCGGCTTGTCGGCCTCCGGCCCGGTTTCGCCATAACCGCTGAACGAGGCATAGATCAGCCGCTCGTTGAGATGCGCCAAATCTTCGTAGGTGATGGCGAGCCGGCGGCGCACCGGCGGCGGATAGTTGGTGATGAACACATCGGCATCGCCGACCAGGCGCCGCAATACGGCCTGCCCAGCCGGTTTGCGCAGATCGAGCGCCAGGCTTTTCTTGTTGCGCCCGTCGAGCACAAAGCCCGGATTGCTCGCCAGCCCCGGACCGATCGGCGGGGTGGCGCGTCGGCGATAGGGATCGCCGGCACCCGGCGGCTCGATCTTGATCACTTCGGCGCCAAAATCCGACATCACCGTTGCCGCCGCCGGCCCGGCGATAAAGCTCGCGCAATCGATCACCTTTAGCCCGTCGAAGACGCGCTCAGCCATCACTGGTCCTTTCGTCAGACCGCGAGGCGGAACGCGTCGCCGTCACGCACGACATGACCGGTCGTGCGGCCGGCAAAGTGCGTCCCGATGACCAGGGTCGGCGTGCCGGCGAGGCCGGCCAACATTGCTGCACGGGTACGGCGCGCCTCAGCCGGATCGGAATCTGCGGTCGAGGACCATTCCG
>Ga0306922_10000470_pt1 | contig 33543 bp, 28 predicted proteins | sample sta12Cox44000082_FD_203758 | JGI IMG/M metagenome (GOLD analysis project Ga0306922, IMG submission 203758) | Lab enrichment of tropical soil microbial communities from Luquillo Experimental Forest, Puerto Rico - statoxic.12C.oxic.44.000.082 (v2)... | ecosystem: Environmental > Terrestrial >... | reverse complement strand
CCGATGTAGGCGTAGAGTGAGGCTTCTTCCTTGAAAAGCCAGAGTGTAAGCAATCCTCCGAGCAAGGCTACCGGCAACGAAGAAAGCACCGTAATCGGATGCAGGTAGCTCTCATAGAGAATCGCAAGAATCACATACATCACAAACACCGCCACCAGCATGAGGACAGCCAAGTCGGCAACCGTGTTCTGAAATGTCAGCGCCTCACCCTGCAGTGATCCTTGAACCTCCGGAGGCAAAATCTGCTTGGCCGACGTTTGCACAAACTGAGTTGCCGGACCAATGGCATAGCCCGGCTTCATGTTGAAGAACATGGTTACGCTAGTAAACTGATCGATGTGATTCACCGCCTGAGGACCGATTACTGGATGCGCGCTCGTCACCGCGCTCAGAGGAATCATTCGCTGGCCATCGTCGCTCTTGATGTAGAGCTTGCTCAGATCCTCAGGCCCCGAGCGCTGGTCGTCAGCCACTTCCAGAATCACCTGGTACTGATCTGTGGCTTTCTTGATCAGGTAGCTGTAATTCTGCGAGTATGCGTCGTGCAACAAGGTCAGAATCCGTGTTTCAGAAATGCCGTAGAGCTTTGCCTGATCCCGTAGGATATCCACCTGCAGGTTCGGTGTGTGATTGTAGAGGTCGGAATTCACAAAGAGAAAACCAGGATACTCGTGCATCTTTGCCATCAGCTTGCCCGCGGAGGCATACACCTCACTCGGATCGATTCCCGAAAGCGCAAAGGCAAATTGACCCTGTACGTTGGCCGTGGCGCCCGTGCTGATTTCAAGCGCCGGGTTGGGCTGCAAGAATGCCACCGCACCAGGAGTCGTGCCTGCGATTCCGCCCATCAACTCACCTGCCACTTGTTGGATCGGCGGCCGCTGCGACGGATCCTTCAAAAATGCGATCAGGAACGCCTGGTTCGATCCCAGAAATGCGCTGTTTCCGCTCATGGTGAACGTGCTGCGCACGGCGGGATTGGCGTGCATGATCTTTTCCGCTTGCGTTTGATAAGCGTGCATTTGCTCAGGCGAAGATCCTTCCTGGGCCACGAGCACGCCGCGGATAAACGAACTGTCCCCCACCGGCAGAAACGCTTTCGGCACAACATAGAACAAATACGCAGTTCCGGCGAGACACACGGCCCAAGTGACGGCTGAAATCCAGCGATTTCGCAGGAAGAACCACAGGTACCGGCCGTAAACATCTAGCACGCGGCGTTCGATGCCGCCGATCACTCGCTCCACCCAGGTTTTCTTCGCGTTTGCGCCGCGATTGCTCAGCAACCTCGAGGTCATCAGCGGTGTCAGTGTCAGAGAAACGATTCCACTCGCCAGAATCGAAATCACGATGGTGATCGAGAATTCGCGGAAGATACGCCCCATCAAGCCGCTCATAAATACCAGCGGGATGAACACGGCAGCCAGCGAAAGCGTCATCGCCAGAATCGTAAAACTGATCTCCTTGGCGGACTCGAGCGTGGCATCCAATGCGCTTCGTCCTTCCTCCATTAAGCGCACCGTGTTCTCGAGAAACACGATGGCGTCATCGACCAGGAAACCGATGGCGAGCGTAAGCGCCATCAAGGACAGGTTGTCGAGGCTGTAACCGAGGAGGTCCATCGCTACGAATGTCAACAGCAACGAAAGCGGCAGCGCTACGGCGGGAATCAATGTATCCGTGCCGCGTCCAAGAAAGACGAAGATCACCATCACCACCAGGACAAAGGCAATATAGAGCGTAGTCTGCACGTCCTTAATGCTGGTGACGATGGTCTGCGAGCGGTCGTAGGCCGTGAAAAGCACGACCGAACTCGGAAGTTGCGCTTGAATCGACGGCAACAGGTCGCGCACCGACTTGGCCACCTCCACCGCATTTACGCCCGCCCGCCGAAAGACGCCGATGAAGACGTTTGCCCCCGGTTGTGGGTAGCCACGGACCCAAACGCGCATGTCAATGCGTTCGTCTTGCACTCCTTGCTTGGCGGTTGCCACATCCTTCAAGTAAACCGGAGCGCCGTTGGCCTGTCCGACAATCAGACCGTTATATTGGTCTGCAGTCATCAGCTGTCCTTGCGGTTGCAACAAGAAGCTGCGATGCGGACCGTCGAATTGCCCGGCTCCGGTATAAGCGGTGCCGTTTTTGACTGCATTGGTCAGATCTTCCAGCGTGATATTGCGGGTTGCCATGGTCGAGGGATCCGCTTTGATGCGTACCGCCGATTGTGTTCCGTAAATAGCAACCTGGCTTACTCCTGGCAGGATGCTGATCCGTTCGCCGATCTGTGTGTTAGCGTAGTCGTAAAGCTGCCCTTCTGTGACTGTGTCGCTAACGATGGCAATGTACATGATCGGCTGATCGTTGGGGTTGGTCTTCGTAAATGTGGGAGGACTGGGAAGATCTACCGGCAACTGCCCGCTTGCTCGCGTAATTGCCGCTTGCACGTCAGTGGCGGCACCGTCGAGACTCTTGGAGAGGTCAAACTGAAGCACGAAGCTCGAGTGGCCCTGGCCATTGTTCGAGGTGACCATCTCGAGTCCTGGAATCTGCATGAACTGACGTTCGAGAGGCGTCGCAACGTTGTTTGCCATGGTCTCCGGCGTGGCACCCGGATAGTTCACTTGCACCTGAATGACGGGGTAGTCCACCGCCGGCAGATCGCTAACGGGCAACCGGCTATAAGCGAATATTCCGAAGAGAATGACGGAGACCGTGAGCGCCACGGTCATTACAGGTCGTCGAATGAATGGTTCGGAGAGATTCACGAGCCACTTCCTTTTTCTGAACCAGCCGGCTTGCTGCCAGGCGTCGCCGCTGGCGCTGAGGCGCCCTGGATCTGTACCTTGCCTCCCGGCCGAACCAATAGATGACCGGCCAACACTACGCGCTCGCCGGGAGCCAACCCCTTGTCTATAACGACATCGCTTCCCTGACGCTGGCCCAAAGTGATCTGGCGAAGTTCCGCCGTGTTATCCGACTTGATGACGAACACGTACGGGCCTTGCTGGCTAATTTGCGCCGCTTGGCTCGGGATAAGCACGGCTCCATTTTTCGTTTCCAGGACCAGCTTCACATTGACGAACTGGCCGGGCCAGAAATGCCGATCGGAATTGGGAAGTGTCGCGCGCAGGTTGACGGTTCCTGTGGCGTTCTGGACGGAGTTATCAAGAAACTCGACCTTGCCCGGCCGCGCGTTGTTCTCCGGTTCACCGGGGAGGCGAACGAGGGCCTTCAACGTTCCACGAGTCAACTGTTTTTGCGCTTGTGGAAGATCGCTTTCGGTGATGGTGAACAGGGCATAGATCGGGTCCATGCGCTGGATTGAAAGAAGAGAACTTGTGTTGGCCTGCACGATATTCCCGGCATCGACCAGACGAGCGCCGGCGCGCCCGTCGATAGGAGAGTGTATGTAGCAATAGTCCAAGTTGATCTGCGCCGTCTCGATCGCCGCCTTAGCGGCTTCCACTTGCGCTTCACTTTGGTCCACGGTGCTCTTCTTTGTGTCGTAATCCTGCTTGGAAATGGCGCGAGTGCCTACAAGCTCCTGATCGCGGGCGAATTGCAGTTTAGCGAGTTCAAGCGCGGCTTTGGCCTGAGCGAGATTGGCCTTCGCTGAATCCAGTTGCGCCTGGAACGGGCTTGGATCTATGACGAAAAGGAGCTGCCCTTTCTTTAGGTTGTCTCCGTCCTGAAAGCGGCGTTCCGTGATTCGGCCGGACACTTGCGGCATTACAGTCACGGATTCGAATGCCGTATTCCTGCCGATCTCGTCGAGATAATGCGGCACATCTCTAGCCGACGCTTCCGCCAACGAAACCAGAGGCGGCGGTAGAGTATCGGCGCTCGCAGCTTGCGCTTTGCCCCGGTTGCAGGAAGCCGCGAAAAAGGCGAATGGCAATAGCAAAGCGACACCGGCCATCGGAAGGAGTTTCAGCGCGGCCGCGCTCTTGGTTGGCGGCATGGTTCGTTTTCCGTCAAAGGTGTCGCGAGAGATTGGCCTCAGATGCATCATTTGATCTCCGTGGTCTTAGAAATTTGCAGCTCAGTCGTTAGAGGAACCCTGATTCTTTGCACCGCCCAATTTCGCCTGGAATTTCCGGGTCATCTGCTTAAGCTGGTACTTTGTGTAGACTCCAGCACACAAAAACCTTGCGCCTTGGCGCACCAAGTCGGACAGAACGCCCTCAGCCTCTTTGCTGATGGTCGTAACGTTATCGAGGTCGATGATGAGTTGCCGGGCCGACGACTTGTCAGCTGTCGCTGACCATTTTTTCAGCTCTTCGACCCAGGGCTGTACCAGCGCTCCCTCTAGGATTATTCGTCGCTGACTCCGAGTGTCCACGATGGTTACCTTCAGCATGTTTCTTCCGCTGTGGACAAACGCATTCGCAATGCCAAAACGAAAACTTCCAGGACGGCCGCATCTGATTGAAGCTGCAAGAAACGGGAGAGAACAAACCTCTGTCATGTCGAAATGTGTCGAAGCAATTGTCGAAGTTTGACGAAGGTCAAAATACCCTGCGTGGATCAATGCCAAGCTTCTTCATGCGCGAAATGAGTGTAGTGCGCTTCAGGCCCATACGTGCCGCGGCGCCCAGCGCGCCGGAGACGCGACCGTTTGTCTCTCGCAGTATCCGCACAATCTCTTCACGTTCGCCGCCCCGGCGCGCTGCCAGTCCTTCGGAGCCGGGGCCGGACTTGTCCAACTCTCCCACAGGCACTTGAAGCGCCGGTCCGCGGGTCAGAATGACCGACCGCTCTATGAAATTCTCAAGCTCCCGAATATTTCCGGGCCAATGCCATGCGGAAAGCTTCTTCAACGTTGCGGCAGGAATGGATTCGATCCGCTTCTCCATTCGTCGCCCATATTTCTGGGCGAAATACCGGACCAACAGGGGAATGTCCTCGGGACGTTCGCGTAGAGGGGGAATGCGAATGGGAAAGACGTTTAAGCGATAATAAAGGTCGCTCCGAAACTCGCGATTCTCGATCATTCTTTCAAGATCGCGGTTAGTAGCAGCAATCAGGCGGACGTCAACTTTCTTCGTTTGTGTGCTGCCGAGCCGTTCGAATTCCCGCTCCTGAAGGGCACGCAACAATTTGGGTTGAATATCCCCCGGCACATCCCCAACCTCATCGAGGAAAAGTGTGCCGCTATGCGCCAGCTCGAGCCGGCCGATTTTTTGAGAAATCGCTCCCGTGAAAGCGCCACGTTCGTGGCCGAAAAGCTCACTCTCGAGGAGCCCGGTAGGAATCGCAGCGCAGTTTAGTTTCACAAAGGTGCGGGCGCGACGCCGACTGCGATCGTGTATGGCTCGCGCAATCAGCTCTTTCCCGGTTCCTGTTTCGCCAAGCAGCAAAACCGTTGAATCGCTGGGCGCAACCGTTTCCACTAGTTCGAGCACGTGGCGCAAGGCCAAACTCTGTCCCACGATCCCTTCGAAATCCATATCGCCACGGATTTCGTTTTCCAGATAAAGCTTTTCCTGGCCGAGCTTGTCTTTGAGTTCTGTTATTTCGCCAAACGCTTGCGCATTCTCTATACCCATGGCCACCTGGTTTGCCACCTGCGTCAGAAAGGCTACTTCGTCCTCATCGAACGTGTTCTCTTCCCGCCGGGCGATTCCCAAAACTCCAAGCAGCCGGTTCCGGCTATTCAGCGGTACGTCGCAAAACGAGTGGAGACCCTCCGCTATAGCCTTCTCGTACATGTCGGGTGGTACGCTCTTCGCGTCGAGGCGGTTCACGACGACCGGTTTGCCCGTCCGGAACGCCTCCCCTGGCCCTGTCCCCTCGATAGGGCATAAGGCTGTTTCTACGAAAACACCTTTGTTCGCGGGAAAGTCTAGGGCATGAACGATCAAGTTTTTGCCGTCAGAATCGGGAAGAAAGATGGCAGCAGCATCGGCGCGAATTGCTCGGCGGACGCTAGAAGAAATTGCATGGAGCAGTTGGCAGAACTCCAGATTGGAGACAGCCTGGTTGGTAATCTCCAGAATCAGCTCCAACCGCTCCCGCGAACGCCGCGATTTCTGAAAACTCACGGCAGCATCGATTGCCAACCCGACTTGATCGGCGACCAGGCACAGAAAATCGACTTCTTCGGCAGAGTAAGCGTGTCGCAGGCAACGTCCCACACTCAGCACGCCCATACGCCGCCGGCCATTGACTACCGGCAGCGTACATGTGGATAAGATGCCCAGTTCCAGTACCGCGTCGCGGTGCTCCGGGAAGGCGGTCTCTTGCACCCAGTCGTCCGTCACCAGAGGTTTTTGGTTTTCGAAGACCCAGGCAATGGGATCTTCTTTCGCCGAACCGTTATGCAAATGGCAGTTCAACCTCTGGCCTCTAGCCTCGAGAAGCTGCCAGCAACGAGTCCCGCTATCGTCGAAACCTACGAAACAAAGATAGTCGAGCGAGATCACCTCGCGCAATTTTGCCGTGAAAGTGTCTGCCATTCCGCAGCAGTCCCCGGATGAGGCGATTGCTTTGGTTACTCGCAGCAGCGCTTCGTAGCGATTCTCGGAGGGAGCTCGCTCGATTACTGTAGCAACATTCATTCGGCCTTCCCGGAGTCAGATCTGTCGTTACGACGCAACACCAGCTGGCGACGGCGGTACGGAGTCGAACCGCCCTAAGGTCTAACTGCCCTACGGTCTATAGGATGTAAGACCGGCGCTGATTGGTACCTGGCTGACCACGGAGAGGGGGCGGCGACTGCAATCGTCTGGATACGGCAGCGGACGTGGTGCACAAACGAGCTGCTCAAGGCGGATGACTGGTTTCCGGACGGATCTCACTTACTTGTTTCTCACGTAGATAAGACGGCAAACACAACCTTGTGGAGCATTTCAGTCTTTGGTGGCTCACCTCGACACCTCGCGGATGACGCGTCAGGCGGTTCACTGTCCCCAGACGGAACTCACATTGCGTTCCGTCGCGGTAACCTGGCGTACGAGGGCGCGTGGGGTCGAGAGGTATGGGTGATGCGCTCCGACGGAACAGACCAGATCAAAATTGCCGCCGAAAGGTCGGATGGCTCGGAGGTGGGGGCGCCGACCTGGGTCCCCCGACGGCAAGCGAATCGCTTACATCAGATCGGCTTGGGCCTACAACGCACGTGGAGGTTCCGTTGAGGTGAATGACTGGCAGAGGGCACGCGCCGAGACGATATTTTCAGACGATGGCTTGAGTGCTGCGCTGCACTGGCTCTCGGATGGACGCCTCGTCTATGCCCTTGGGAACGTGAAGACCTCAAGCCGGAAAGACTCAAGCCTGTGGGTGGTGTCGCTGCAAGCATCTGGAAGGATCTCCCGCTCCCCGAAACGCATCGCCCAAGTACATGGCCGGGTTTCGCATATTACCGGGAGTCTTGATGGCAAGGTGCTGATCTTCCGCAGCGATACTTGGTCGCCGAGCGTGTACATTAGTAGCTTGACACCGGACGGCGCTCTGCTCTCCAAGAGGCGGCTAACCCTCGATCAAAGTGTTAGCATTCCATCGTCTTGGACGCCGGACAGCAGGGCAGTCCTTTTCAATTCAGACCGAAATGGAACTCCAGAGATATTCAAGCAGGCCGTCAACGAACCGTTGGCGCGCGGTCTGGTAGCTAGCGAAGACCAGCTCTCCCAGCTCTCACAACCTGGTGTCACACCCGACGGCTCGGAGATCCTTTATATTTCCACGCCGAAATCGGGCAGTCCCGAAGCTTCTTCCTCCATTTTTGCAGTTCCCATTGACGGCGGAGTTCCACGTTTGGTGCTCAAGGACGAAGGCATCTACACCGTGCAGTGTCCGCGAGTGGTATCGACGATTTGTCTGTATGGCAAGGTGAAGAAAGGTACTTAGGAAACATTCCGATTCGACGTGAGGAGCGGAAAGCGGGTAGGTGACTCACAAATCGACCCGGAGTGCAATTGGGGATTGTCACCTGATGGGTCGCAACGCGCCATTGTGCCTTACCACCCTAACCAGGAAACCATCCAACTCCGCTCTACTTCGACGGGCGAAACGCGTGATGTGGTTGTAAAAGGATGGAACGGATTGATGGGCGCGGCATGGTCCACGGACGGAAAGAGCCTCTTGGCTTCTTGGCATAACAAACAATCGGAGAGTGCATTACTGAATGTCACATTAGATGGCAGAGCATCTGTCCTGCTCCACTCCAAAAATTCCGACATCTGGAGCGCAATCCCTTCGCCGGATGGTCGTCTGCTAGCCATATGTGAATCCAGTGGCACACAAAACGTGTGGCTCATCGAGAATTTCTAGTGACTTGCTCAACCTCTGAGAGTGTAGTGCTCCCCGCTGAAACTGGACTCGCCGATTAGGTAACGAGTGCTATCTGATTAGCGGCTATGTTGAGGCTCATTTCGAACGATAGCGTCACGGAGATCGTGCATATCGGGCAGATCAGGATCCGCGCTCGCCCAGGCCTTTGCCGCCAAAGAAAGCTCGGTCAAAGCACGATGCGTATCGCCCTCGTGCTCAGCCGACAGTGCCACCGCTTAGTGAGCGCCGGGATACTCGGGGGCACGTTCGATCATTAAGTTCGCGAACTGGGCAGGGAGTTGATCTTCTACCACCCAGGCGCCGGTTGATTTAGAAAGTATTATGGAATCAAACGTTAAAGGAGCCTTGCTTCGACCGTCTGAGCTGGCACCGTTTTATCAGCGTTATTCCTGTTCTGCGACTTCAACCTCGACGTGCGTGTGTTCCTGGGCGGATCACAGTGAGCCCAGTCGCGAGCGCATTCACAGGACGAGGGTGACGAATCTAGCTTAACTTCATCCGTGATATGCTCCCGGGCCTAGGGCGAGACCTTGCCGCGATGGTTTCTTTCGATCAAAAGCCGAGGGAGGCAGGTAGTGAACAAATACATCGCTGAATTTATCGGGACGTTTTTCCTCGTGTTGACCATCGGTTGCACGGTCATCGGAAACGGTGCAGGCGCACTCGCTCCGTTGGCGATTGGTTCCGCGCTCATGGTGATGATTTTCGCGGGCGGGCATATTTCCGGGGGGCACTTCAATCCGGCTGTTACGCTGGGGGTCTGGCTGCGCGGGAAGTGTGAAGCCAAGGATGTGGCGCCGTACATGCTCTTTCAGATTATCGGGGCTGTGCTAGCGGCCCTCACGGCCAAGTTCTTGAAGGGAGGAACTCCTGTGCTGCCGCTTCAGGTTGCGACAGTACCCGCCCTACTCGCAGAATTTCTTTTCACCTTTGCGCTTGTTTACGTGGTGTTGAATGTCGCAACCGCCAGAGGGACTTCCGGCAATTCCTTTTATGGGCTAGCAATAGGATTCACGGTGCTGGTGGGGGCGTTCTCAGTCGGCAACATTTCCGGCGGAGCCTTCAATCCGGCGGTTGCAGTGGGCATCTCCGTTATGGGGCTATCGTCCTGGCCGAATATCTGGATTTATTTAGTAGCTGATTTCGTCGGCGGCGCAGTGGCGGCGGTAACTTTCAAGGCATTAAACACAGCCGATAATTAATTGTCGTGCGACGCGTGCCTCTTGGGGCTTGCAATTCACCGTTTTGAATCCAGATCGGCACAGAGTCGTAATCATCTGAGATGAACTAATGAACTCCAGCGTAGAGCTATCCGCTAAAAACCAGACTCGCCGCGTAGGCAGAATCAGAGCCTCCCAAACGATGAGGCAGGATGGGCAGGAAACCGCGAGTAGACCGAACCCGCGAAGAGAAGTGGCAGAATCGTTCAGAAGGAGTGAAGAGCGGCAACGTGTCTGAGCCAGTGCTCGGGTAGGTAGCCGGAAGAGGCCTTCACACCGTTCACTAGGCATCTGCTCCGAAGACGCACGTCCGCTTTTGAGTTCCGAGGATCACAATGTCGTTGCCCGTAAGGTTCAGAGCCTTGCTTTCGCTCACCGCGCACAAAAAGCTCAGTCTTCGAGAGTCGGCAAAGTCTTGAGTACCTCATTGGCCCTCGGCCTGTTTGCCACCGAATCATCTTTGCGAATTTTCCCATCCCGAAAGACAAGAACGCGCTTCGCGTACTCGGCTATATCGTGCTCGTGCGTCACCAACACAATCGTGAGGCCCGCATCGTTCAATTGCTGAAAGATCTCCATAATCTCAACCGCAGTTCGGCTGTCAAGATTCCCGGTCGGTTCGTCAGCCAAAAGAATCGAAGGCCGATTCACCAGCGCTCGCGCTATCGCTACGCGTTGTTGCTGCCCGCCAGACATCTGCGATGGAAAATGATGCGCCCTCTCCGCCAGTCCGACCATTGCGAGCGAATCAGCAGCGCGTTTTTCCCGTTCTGGTCTTGAGATCTTCGTATACAGCGTGGGCAGCTCCGTGTTTTCCTGTGCCGTCGTCCTCGCCAGCAAGTTGAACCCTTGAAACACGAACCCGATTTTCTGATTTCGAATCAGCGCCAGAGATTTTTTGTCGTGCTTGCTTACGTCCACTCCTTCGAGCAAGTACTTCCCCGACGTTGGCTTGTCCAAGCATCCAAGGATATTCATGAATGTTGATTTCCCACTCCCGCTTGCCCCCATGATGGCGACAAAATCGCCGATTCGGATGTCGAGACTTACTCCGCGCAGCGCATGAACACGCGCTTCTCCCAGTTCGTAGTACTTATGCAGCTCCTCCACGCGGATCATGGCATTCGCCACGGGCGAAGTTTTCACTTCAGCCCGGCCCGCCTCGGCGAGTTTTGTAGTCTGCGAATCCATTAGCGGCGTAGCGTTCCCAAACCCTGATTTTTCGGAACTACAGAACGGATCACCAGCGGTTCATCCTCCTTGAGTCGCCCTTTTAACACGCCGACGACCTGCGTGAACGCATGGTCCGTGATCCCGAGTGAAATCTTGACGGGCTCCAGCGTGTTATCCGGGTGAAGCTTCCATACCACCGCCGTATCCCCCTTTGGTATGCGCGGTGGATTCGACTGAGCCTGATTCGGCTGGCCCGCTGCTTGCACGACACCTGAAGCGGGCGTGGCCGCCTCTCGTTCGCCGCCCTCGATTCCGTACTGCCGGTACATGGCGAGAATTTCCTCCGGAGTCATTGGAGGCTTGTAACGCAACGCGGTATTCGGAACCTTCAGGACGTTTTGAACCGTGGCTACCGGGATTGTCACGTAGGCGGTCATTCCCGGAAAGAGCTTGAGTTCGGGATTTGCAAATTCGATGATCGTGTCGTAGGTCACTACGCTCTGTACGGTCGTAGCATTCATGCGTACTTGGCTCACTGTGCCGCGAAAGGTGTCCTTCGGAAACGCGTCCACCTTGAACGTGACGGGTTTCCCGACCTTGATGTTGCCCACGTCCGACTCGTCGGTTTTCGCGTAAACCCACATTTTGCTCAGGTCTTGAGCGATCGTAAAAATGGTCGGGGCCTGCAGCGACGCTGCGACGGTTTGCCCGACGTCCACGTTGCGCGCTACTACCGTCCCGTCGATCGGTGACCGAATCACGGTGTAATTCAAATTTGTTTGGGCCACTTCGACCGCTGCCTGTTTCTGGCTGACCTGGGCCTCGGCCTGCTTGACACTCGCTACGCCGCCGTTCACCGCCGCATTCGCGGAATCGTAGTTCGCTTTTGCCAGATCCAGCTGCTGCTGGCTCGTAACCCCGTCCCGAAACAGGCCCACCGTCCGGTCATAGTCCGCCTTGGTCTGGACGAGACCGGCTCTGGCTTTGTCGAGATTGGCTTGCGCCGCTACCAGATTCGCTTTGGCGTTTTCGAGATCGGCAGCCGCTTGCAGGAGCGCTCCCTTGAATAGCGCCGGATCGATCAGCGCGACGATGTCGCCCTTGTGCACCCGGGAGTTGAAATCGACGTTCAGCTTCGCGATCGTTCCCGAAACCTGCGAGCCAACCTGGACGGTGATGACCGCGTTGATCGTTCCGGTAGCCTCAACCACGTCGTTGATGTCGCCGCGCTCGGCCTTCGCCGTGAAATGCTGTGTCTCAGCCGATCGGCTCAGTCCAAAAAACACGGCTGCGGCCACGACAATCAACGCCGCGCCACCGATGATCCATTTGCTCTTAGCCTTCATTCCGCCTCGGTCTATGTTCAAATAAACTCAATGGGTTATTCATAGCGCAACGCCTCGATCGGATCGAGCAACGACGCCTTTCGTGCCGGGTAGTATCCGAAAAACACGCCGACCGCGACCGAAAAAATGGCCGCGACAAGAATCGCCTCGATCGACATCTCCATGGGCCACTTCAGCATTTGCCCGACCAGATAGGAGCCTAGGATTCCAAAGAGAACGCCAGCGGCGCCTCCAACCAGGCTCAACATCACTGATTCCCCGAGGAACTGGAGTTGAATCGCTCCTTCAGTCGCTCCCACCGAGACGCGAACTCCGATTTCTCGTGTTCGTTCTGTCACCGAAACCAGCATCACATTCATGATCCCGATTCCGCCCACGAGCAGCGACACCGAGGCAATCGCGATGAGCAGAATCGTGAGAGTTTTGCTTGCATCGAGCTGCGCCTGAATGATGTCTTCGGGATTGCGGATATTGAAGTCGTCTTCTTGCTCGGGGCGAAGGTGATGCCGATCCCTAAGGACTGCTGCGGCCTCCTGCCCGGCCGTCTTGACGGCATCTTGCGACACGGCGGAACAGAGAATGTCGTCGAGCCACGTGATTCCTTTGATCTTTTTCATCGCCATCGTGTAAGGAACGATGACTGTGTCGTCCTGATCCTGCCCGGAAAGCGACAACCCCTTTGGCACCAGCGTGGCGACAACCTTGCACGGAAGATTGTTGATGCGGATTACCTTTCCGACGGGATCGTCCACGCCAAACAGCTGCTCGCGCACGGTTCGGCCGATAACGCACACGTCCACGGCGCGCTCGACGTCATCCTGCGAGAAGAACGCGCCCTGGTCCACATACCAGCGTTTGATGTCGAAATATTCTGGTGAAACGCCCCGATACGAGGTGTGCCAGTTTTGATTGCCGTAGACAACCTGCACCGGATCATCCACGTTCGGTGAAACACTCTTAATCAGGGAAACCTGGTTCTTGATGGCAACTGCATCGGACACCACCAGCGTCTTGGTGTCATGCGTTCCGGTACGCACTCCGTTCACGGCGCGGCCGCCCGCTTCGATCCACACGAAGTTGTCTCCCAGGTTGTTCAACTGCTGTTCGACCCGTGCCTGTCCCGCCTTGCCGATGGCCACGACACAAATCACGGCCGCGATCCCGATTGTGATTCCCAGGACGGTCAGCAAGCTCCGCATCTTATTTCGCGTCAACGCCACCAGCGCTGCCCGCATTAAGCCCGCATAATCCACGCGCGTCTCCAGTTATGTCGGATTTTCCGCGACTAGACCTAAACCTTCCATTAACTACATTCCTTGCGAAACCGGCCCGCCTTCCAATTCAAAATTCGAACCGGCAAACTCCTGCGGGAAGCCCTAAATGGAGCGGTGACACCGTATCCAGTCGAACCAGCACGGTTCAGACCAGTATTGAGCCGCTACGGTTGCCGAGTTGTTCTCAAGGTCGACAAACCGACCCGGCGAAGCAAATCCTGGAAGCGGTCTTCCGAACGAATCGAATCGAACACCGGATCGACGGCGAGGTATGACATCCAAACAGCGCGATCACGATAGGCAGTTTCAAGCCACTTGTAAGTCTGCTCCTTATCATTCAGAGCCGCGCAGATCTGCGCCATGCCGTAAGGTGAAACATAGCGCTTGGTGGAAACGTCTTGCAGTTCACGAATGAGGCGCCGCGCCCTGCTTTTCTCTCCCGCTAGAGCGAGACTCACTCCGACCTGAGCTGTGTAGAGTGAACTATTTCCGGACAGGTCGGCGGCTTTCTGTAGCTCGTCGAGACTTTCCTTGTGCTTTCCGTGTTGAATGTAGCTTTCGCCGAGGATGAGGTGTGCCGCAGCAAAGCTCGGATCTAGATCGACTGTGTTTAGGCTTTGCTGGACTGCGCTATCGTATCTGCGAGCGAGGTAGTAACGTAAGCCGACCCAACTGCCGATCATAAGATTTAGTGGATCGAGTTCCAGCGCTCGTTTGGCCTCGCGTTGCGCCTCATCATGCCGCCCCTGGATCGACAGATAATCACCATACCAGTGGTGAGCATTGGCGTACTGTCCGTTCAACTCCAAAGCGCGCTTGAGTTCTACCTCTGCGCCAGCCCAATCCCACTTGTGACAAAGGGCCAGCCCTAACGAGGCGTGAGCCTCAGCCGAGCGCGCATCGATTTCAACCGCCTTTTGAGCTGCGGCGTATGCTTTGGGAAGCACGGTCGCCGGTGACATAAACCCGTGCCAGGCGAGTCCACTATTGCAATCTGCTAATCCCGAATAGGCGGCACCGTAACCAGGGTCTTTACTTATTGCTTGCTCGAAATAAAGGGCTGCTTTTGCCATGCTCTCGGCGGTCCGCTTATTCCAGTAGTAGCGGCCTTTCAAATAGGCTTCGTACGCTTCGGGGTCTATGGCGTGCGCTGAGGCAAGCCTCGCGTGTTCTTCTTCGGTGACCGTAACCTCCACCCTTTGCGCAATCGATTGGGCAATATCGCTCTGCAGCCCTAGCACGTCCTGAAGTTCGCGGTCATACGTTTGAGACCAGAAATGCGCGTCCGTTGCGGCGCGAATGAGCTGGGCATGGACACGGACGCGATTGCCGTCGCGGACAACCGATCCTTCGACAATCGCATCAACGCCGAGTGCACGCGCGATCTGCGGAACCGAAAGCTGAGTACCTTTGAACTGCATGACGGAAGTGCGGGAGATGACGCGGATGCCACGAATTGTAGTGAGACGCCCGATGATCTCCTCGGTCATACCATCAGCAAAGTATTCCTGTGAAGGATCGCCGGAAAGGTTTTGCAACGGGAGAACGGCCACTGATTTTATCGGAACCCGAGCATCGCCTGATCGTCCGCGCGCAGTGAACGCAAAGAACGCGGCCAACCCAAGTGCTCCTAGGGTCAAAATGGAAGCGAGCAGCAGTCTCCAGTGGAGTCGTGCACTCTTCGCGGGCGCGGCAGACTCGGTAACGGGTTCGGAGGCGTGCCTGGTCCCCGGCGTCGGCTCGACTTCCGAGAGTGAAGCCGATTCAAAGCCCCGGTCTTCAACGCATCTTTCACGCGAGCCAAGGAACCGGTAACCACGGCGTGGGAGCGTTTCGATGTAGCGGGGCTTATCGGCGGAATCGCCAAGGACATCGCGGAGCTTCTTGATGGCGCTGTTCAGGCCGGTATCGAAATCAACGAAAGTGTCGGCTGACCAAAGGCGTTGGCGAAGTTCTTCCCGGGTAACAACCTGGCCTGGCCGCTCCAGCAAGAAAGAAAAGACGCGAAAGGGCTGGTCCTGAAGCTTCAGGCGGATGCCGTGTTTGTAGATTTCGCCAGCACGGAGGTCCACGACGAACGAGTCAAAATGCACCTTGTGGGATTGGGCGAGGGTTCCCATGTCCGGACCTACCGCGGAGTCGCGACAGTCTATCACGCTGGCCACTGCCCAAGTAGTGTTTCCTGACCACGTCCAACTTGACGTAACACTCCTGAATTCAGTAACCTGCGCGGTCAGACGCAGAACAGAGTGAAACCACGCGGCCGACTTGAACACTTCCTCACTCGCACAGCAACTGCCGCAAGACTGAGACCCTCAATCCTTGGCCCCAGGCCCAGCGTTCCGCCTTTGCGAACGCGTCCTCGCCTTCCCTGCCCCGCCGCTCCGCCGCTTGTCAACTCGGCGGGGGCCGCGCTGCTAGCTCCCCGGAGTCACGACTGCGCTTTCCGTTTCGCGCGGTTGCATTTGGCCTCCAGCCAGACATTCTACTCGCCGACCCGCGAAGAACGCGCTACTTGCTTGGTCTGGATTCTGCGTGTGTCGGTGTCGTGGGTAACCGTTCCACTGAGACTTTTTCGGGCCTCCCTGCGTATTGCTCCAGCAGGTGCCGCCCGAAATGGAAGCCGAATCGACAAATAATCCTGACCGGACTTGGCGCAGCGGCGGATGGATGGCTCTCGCAGAATTTGCCCTGGTCGTTGCCGTTTACGTTGGCCGCCAACATCACATCCTGAAGGTTAGCGCTACACCTTATCTTTTCCTTATTGCATGGGTTTCCCATCGCCTTCGGAGGGTTGGATGGAAACAGATCGGCTTCACGCGTTATCGCACCTGGGCAACGACTCTTCTACTTGGCATCGCTTACGGCGTCGGCCTGGAGGCGTTCGACCTGTTCGGCAAACAGCGGCTTCTTACTCGTCTACTGGGAAGGCCGCCCGACCTCTCAGGTTTTCCAGCGGTCAGGGGAAACCTCAAATACGCGCTGCTCGTGATCGTACTCATCTGGGTCCTGGCCGCGTTTGGAGAAGAGCTCGTATATCGTGGCTACCTAATGAATCGTATCGCTGATCTCGGCCATGGCACGCACACAGCATGGTTCGTGAGTCTCGTCCTAGTCAGCGCCCTTTTCGGTTTCTCGCATTACCAGCAAGGTCTTACCGGAATATTCGAGGAGGGTTCTGACGGCCTGATTCTTGGATTGCTCTATCTTGTATACCGACGTAACCTCTTCATTCCCATTGTCGCCCACGGAGTCTGCGACACCATCGATATCGCACTACTTTTCTTGGGCAAGTACCCCGGCATGTAGGAATCGTCGTTCTTACTGCGAGCAGTGAGCCGAGGGGCAGGGCAAGCCGATCCTTCACTGCTCTTTCTTCCTCGGATTTTTGTTCGTTGACGTGTGCCACATCATGTGTCACAATTTATAGGTGCCTAACGTGAACATCCGCCAACTTAGAGATACCCGCAAGCTCAAAGCTTGGTTGCGCGCGGGACAAACCGTCGAACTTCGCGATCGCGATAAAGTCATCGCCCGCATCGTTCCTGCAAAGCAAAGAAGGCGGCGTCCTATCAAGTTTCCGGATTTTGCGGCGCGAGCAAAGAAGGTCTTTGGCAACCGCATTCTGCCCGGCGCCGACATCGTTGTTGAGGAACGAGGACGCTATTGAGCGTCTATGCCGATTCGAGTTTCCTTGTTTCCTTGTACGTAACAGACCGGCACTCCCTAGTTTCGCGGCAAAGTATTTTAAGCGCTCCCGGTCTATGGCTTACGCCACTTCACGGCGCCGAATGGGCGCACGCCGTCGCGCAACATGTTTTTCGCGGAAAATTCTCAGCCGCAGAAGCCAACCAGTTGTATCGGCAACTCGAACAAGACAGATCAGCGGGAATCTGGCTGGAAAGTGGTCTACCAGACAAGGCTTTTGACCTTTGCGCCGATCTGGGCCGCCGCCTTGGACCAAAGCTAGGCGTCCGCACCCTCGATACTCTCCATGTTGCCTGCGCAGTTGAATTGAAAGCGCAGCACTTCTGGACTTTTGATGATCGCCAAGCGAGACTGGCCAAGGCGGTTGGGCTCAAGATTCTGTGATGAACATCTCACCTTCTCGGTGCCTCCACTGCCCAACGAGCTTCCTTGCCGCTATTGCAGGCGACTCATACTGCGCTTCGCTCTGTAGTGGCAGGTAAGGGTATCTGAGCGGCTCAGTCTCCGGACACCCGGAAATGTGGAAATCGTTTTTGAAGCGCCCGAGTACCGTAGCCCCAGCAAGGCGAGAGAGATCATCGGCCGGTACCTGGAGGAATACAATCACGACCAGCTACGCCGTGGAGTGGGATACCGCACTCCTCAGGAAGCGATTGAGTTCTGCAGTTCTAACTAAGAACGAGGCTCTGACCGTCTAAATTAACGGGTGCCTTACATCCGGCGGCTCCGCCGAGAAACAGGCGTTCAAATTTCGCAAGGTCCCGATTTTTGGCGTTCTCGGCGACGTCGGTACTAGACTCCAAGATGGACGATAACCCAAATCGGGACTTGACCAGTCAAGTCTCGCAACCACCGAGAATATTCAGGCGGTTGCATTTGCGCCTGCCGCAGTAGGATGCTGCGTATTTCCGCACAGTATGTGCGATGGCGTTTTCTGAACGGAGAATTCTGTGTTATCCGCCGAACAAGGGCTACGGAGACTGATTGAAGGTAATAAGCGATTTGTGGCGGGCAAGGCGCATTTTCCCACCGTGTGCAAGGAAACCTTAGCTGTCTTGGCTAAGGCCCAGCACCCGTACGCCACTATCCTTGGCTGTGCCGACTCGCGGGTTCCACCCGAACTGATTTTTGACGCAAATTTTGGAGAGCTTTTCATTGTGCGGGTCGCTGGGAACGTAATTTCACCTGAGGTAATGGGAAGCATTCAATACGCCGGTTCGCACTTACACACTCCACTTTTCGTGGTTTTGGGTCATGAAGGATGCGGTGCAGTAAAGGCCGCTATAGAGAGCAAATTGAATGGCGGGAAGTATCATTCCCGCGTACAGATCCTGGTGAACAACATTGTTCCTGGCTTGTCCGGACTTGATCCTCACCTTTCTCGCCAGGACCAGTTGGCGTGGGCCGTCGAAGCCAACGTTCGATGGTCCATGCATCAGTTGCTCGAAACACGCGAAGGACAGCAGGCAGCTCGTGAAGGGCGAAAGAAACTGGTAGGCGCAGTTTTTGAGTTCAATTCCGGTCGTGTCCGTTTTCTCTGATCAGTCCCATTCGACAGAGTCCGTCAATTGGGATGTTTATGGCCCTTATCGCGCTCTTTATTGGTCTGGGCCAGTGGCGCTCGATTAACGCGGACCGGACATCTGCTCTCGAAAAGTGTCGTCGGTGTACTCCCGTGGTCGCCCCAGCCCCACTGACCTTAACCGGTCAGACGTGCCTTACCGAAGTCAGCGTTGTCGCTGACTTTGCCAGTACGAGGCTGTTAAATCGTGTAGATAACAGTGAATGTTACCGGCGTGATCAGGGCTGAATGAGCGGAAGAGCACTGGCCAGCTGCAGGTCAATCATCATCTGCACGCGCCGGTCGATCTGGTAGAACATCGCCGTGCCCTTCGCGGAAAGCGCCGAGCGGAACTTGGGGATGTATTTTAGGCGAAGCTGTGCGACCGACGAGTCCACATCGAGCCAACGCTTAGAAAGAGTGTCCGCCTGGGCGTCCGTTAGATTGGAACTCTGCAAATACTCCTTAATCAAAGCGTATTTGGCATTGTTGATTTTCACCAGTTCATTTACGTACTGGTCGTAAATCGGCCAGAATTTTTCAGCCTCGGCATCGGTCAGCTTCATGTTGGCCGCAATGACTTGCTTGCGGTTCGAACGGAGGTCGGACCGCATCATGGCGATTTCCTGATCAATCGAAGCATCGGCTTCTTTGCTCGCAGCGGGTTGCGCGGTCTGCGTGGTCTGCGCTCGGCTTGCGGGCGCGAACAGCGCACCGAATACAAGAAGCGAACCGTTCAGCGTCAGAACGATTGCCAGGTTCTTGTCCATAAGGCCCTCCGATATCCGCCAACTCGAAGCAGGGAATGGCGCCAGTCGCACGGAGTGTGGGGTCAGCAAGAACGACATGGTACTGTCACGATTTACAGGTCCTCATGCCGCTTTTGCTTCGCGGCAAAACCGTTCGAGAGCGTGCGGATCGATGGCAACGTTGTTCGGCCGGAATTTCAACGGGACGAAGCGGTCCAGGCGGGTGTCCTGCGCCTTGTAAACCATACCCATCCCGCCTCCGCCGCGAGGGTTCGTCTCCTCGGCATACGGCAATCCTTTCGGCCTGAGGCAAAATATCGCCCTGAACCGGACGGACGGCCAGAACTCGCCACCTACCGGCATTGCCTCCCACAAACCGAACGATGGCACGGAAGCAATTAGGCGATAGGTTGGTCTGTTTGTGCGCAGGAAACTGCGATTCCGCCCCTTTCAGTGGGATAAATAAGCGCGTCGCGCATAAGGCCTAGAGAATCTGATCGAATCCCAATGGACACTATCCGGCGTCATCAGCAACCTCCGATATGTTGAACGGCCAGAACAACAGGAACTTACGTTGAAGCACGCTCCGCTAGGCCGACCGGAGGCGACCATGGCGGCTCTCATTCCTATTCGGAAAACTGCGGCTTGGTGGAAGGCGAGATACACGAGTTCCCGATCGCGCAGCATTTAACCCAAGAGGAACGTCGCAATATTTTTGAGAAAAAATCCCATCACATCGGTGAAGCAGTAAAATATCTACCGTCCGTCGCACGGCAGCTTTATCATAGCCGCGATATTGGTGAACCCTTCGACTTTCTGACGTGGTTTGAATACGCTCCCCGACATTCCGAGGAGTTTGAGGAGCTAGTTCGAACGCTTCGACAGACTGAGGAATGGCGGCACGTCGATCGAGAAATCGACATCCGTCTGATGCGCGAGCCTGAAACTTAAAGAAGCTTTGCCTGCCACCTTGCCGCTCATGGTGCGGGATTAGCGAATGACCGTGTAAGTGCCTGTGTATCGGCATAACCGCCGAAGTGACGTACTAAATCAAGTGGTTAAGCGAACGATTCAATGCGAATGTTTGCGCGGGCCATGCCCACAGCAATAAACCCACGTCTCGAATTGGGGAATCCGCAAATTCTCCACTTACTTTGGCATGACTTCTCGGGCCAAATGACTTGCGATCACCTCGCGCACCTCATCTAGCTTCTTACCAGCAGCTATCGCTGCATCCCGCGTCCCAAAGTGCTTGTTGACGATAGTAGCCCCTTTGGTTGCCAGTTGGTCGAACGCTGCATAATTTGGATACGAAATTGATATCGCGACATTCCAGTCGCCCGGATTATCTGCCACGGGATTCGTAAACGCCTTGTAATCTGAGATCAGTCCGGCTTTCTTGAACTCTTCAAAGATCGGCTTCGTATTTTCCCGAAAGTCTTTCCAAAATGCATCTCCCTGTCCTGACTTGATGTGGTAATAAGTCACGCGCCAAACAGGTCCGGGTTCGAAGTTGGGATTTTGCGCACGCGCAGGAATCGCAGTGAGCAAAATTGCGAGAAATGTTGCGCTCAGCAGAGCTTTCCTCATGATACCTCCTTGAATTTTGACGGATCGATTGGGCCCAGGTCTGGCCCTGTGAGTAGGGCGCGAATTTACCACTCCTTTTCTTCCGCCGTCAACGCTCTCTCCATGTTCTGCGCATCCAGTCTTGATTGGGCGTTGGTGACGTCATCAAGGCTTCGACCAGTTGGCATGGCAATCGTCATGTCGTCAGTCCAGCCTTCGGGAAGCTTGTTCATGGCAGTAATTCTATCGCGTCCAGTTCGCACGGGCCCGATTAAGGGCGATACCGGACTTGGCGGACTAGGACTTCACTTTTCCGGTACCCGACTTGATCGGGCTCTCTCCAACGCAACGAATCAAAGTGGCAGGAAGTTATCGAACCTCGGCGAGCAGATTGTGATTCTTTTTCGAACCGCAGTCGCTTGCCAAGTGCTTTCTCAACCGCTCGCCAAAGCGTTCTGCTTTGCTCTCGTCCGGCTCGTTGCAGAAGGCATGTCCCAGTTCGTGGCTGACTGCGAAAGCCAAGAACTGGTCAAACGGAATACTCCATCTTGTGAGCAGCTCGAGCTCTCGCTTAGGCTCAAGCACGATCAAGGCTTCGTCTAAGAAAGTCTGGTGATATTCGAGCTGGCTGAAGGCCGGACTTGACGGGTTCAGGTGCAGCTGCGAAGTCAGCTGCTTCCAATCCTGGGATCGAACCAAGATCCAGCTCCACTTGCCAAGCTTCTCGCCGTCGTATCTTTGCAAGACCGCTTGCAGGCCCGCAACTTGAGTCTTGCATTCCTGAATAGAATATGGCCCAACGCAGAAGAACTCCTGGCCGGCCGGAGTAGCCGACCCAGCACGGAGTGCTTTCAAGTGGGACTGAGGCTGAGCATGGAGGACAAGAATTAACGACAGAACGAGCACGCACGATGCACGGCAAGGGTTTCTGATCATTGCGTCCCCAAAGCCGCAAGCGCGGCGTGGCGGGAGCGTGGACGATGTGGGACAGGAGTATCAATAGCGCCGAGACAAAATGACTCGTACTTGGTCCTAACGAGCTAAGCGGCTTTGATTTCAGCGTGTTCCAATCTCGAATGTCCTCAATTATGTGTAAGGAAGGACAGAGATTTGCTAAGCTGTTCGGCAATAATGACGGAGGCAGACCAGTGTCTGCGCCTTCCCTAACCAGGCCCAAGTACTGCTTTAGCGTGTTCGAAGTCGATGCAGGTGCCGGAGAACTGCGGAGAAACGGCGTCCGGTTGAGGATTCAGGATCAACCCTTCCAGGTCCTGCTAAAACTCCTGGCACAGCCAAGCCAGATTGTCACTCGCGAAGAGCTCAAAGCTGCTCTTTGGCCTTCAGATACATTCGTCGATTTCGACAACGGTTTGAATATGGCCGTCAAGCGACTGAGAGAGGCGCTGGCGGATGACGCCGATCGCCCGGTATTCATCGAGACCGTTCCGCGGAAGGGCTACCGTTTCATCTGCCCAGTGGACAAACCGAATTCAGCAGTCACCGCGGCTTCTGCGAACGTGCCGTTTGGGAGACCGAGGGCGCAAGCATGGGGAAGATTGGCTGGAGTGATGTTGTTGGTTTTGCTCTCCGCGATTGGAATTTGGCGGTTGGTGCGAAACCATGCGGAGGCCTCATTGCCCCCAATGGAAATAGTGCCGTTGGTGGGATTGCCGGGTCTTGAGAGCGAACCAGCGTTTTCGCTCGACGGCAACCAAGTCGCTTTTTCCATCCAAGGGCCCGAGAATCCCGGTATTTACACAACGGTAGTCGGGGGCGAGAAGTCGCTGCGCCTCACGAGGAGTGCTGGTGACTGTTGTCCGCGTTGGTCACCGGATGGCCGACAGGTCGCTTTCCTACGCGCCACGGACGATGGAGTTGTTATTTATGTGATTCCAACTCTTGGTGGTACTGAGCACCGTTTATACTCCGGACCCTCCGGTTTTTTCGAATTTTACCGGTCCTTAGACTGGTCGCCCGATGGCAAGGTTTTGGCTTTTACAGAGAGTCATGCGGACAAGACCCACTCTTGGATTACGTTACTTTCGCTCGCAGATTTAACCACACGACGGCTCACGTCACCGTCAGATCAGGAGCTCGATTATGGTCCTGCCTTCTCGCCCGATAGCTCGACCGTGGCATTCGTTCGAGGGATCGTCTCGGGTGGAGTGTCGGACCTCTACGTCATGTCGTCCGCTGGTGGCGCACCCAAACGATTGACAGTCGACAACGCGTGGATATTCGGCGCGCCCACTTGGACTCCAGACGGCCGCGATATCGTTTTCTCTTCCATGCGCGGAGGCCTCCTCAGCCTTTGGCGCGTATCCGCTTCCGGAGGAACACCGCGGCCGGTTACAGGCGTGGGTGAGATGGCTACCAGCCCTTCAATCGCTCGTAAGGGTGAGCAGCTCGTTTACCAGCATGTCGTCCGCGAAGATAATATTTCTCGAATCGACCTAAAGGACGAAACACATCGTGAAGGGCAACTTACGAAGGTCACATCGGAGAAAGGGAGAAAACTTCGGCCGCGTTTTTCTCCCAACGGGAAAAGGATTGCGTTCGAATCGTACCGCTTGGGGTATTCCGACATTTGGGCTTGTGATAGCGACGGGGCCAATTGCGGGCAATTGACTTCGCTGCATGGTGTGGCTGGAGCCACGAGTTGGTCGCCAGACGGTCGCTACATTGCCTTCGAGTTTCGTCCCAAAGAACACAGCGAAGTTTATCTTCTCGATGTACATGGTGGCATGCCGCAGCTGCTAGACACATTCCCAGGGGCCGATAACGGGGGGCCCAATTGGTCGCGGGATGGAAGGTGGATTTATTTCTACTCCGATCGAGGTGGTGGGCCCCTTCAAATATGGAAGGTGCAACTCCGCGGAGGGGACCCTGTCCGGGTAACCAGAAATGGTGGCGTTTTTGCGGCCGAATCTGCGGATGGACGATTTCTCTATTACGCGAAAGCTAACGTGCCAGGTATTTGGAGGATGCCACTGGAGGGCGGCGAAGAAACCCGCATTTTGGATCAGCCTTACACAGATTTTGCTTGGTGGAACTGGGCACTTGCTCGGAATGGAATTTACTTCCTCAATTTCGAGACCAAGCCCGACGTCACTTTAGCATACTTCGAATTCGCTACTCGTAAGAACATTCCCATCTGTACGCTAACGACGCCACCCGGACTAGGAGTGTCAGTATCAACCGATGGCAAGTCCATCTTGCTTGTACAGCGCGAACTCGCGCAATCAAACATCATGTTGGTGAAAAACTTCCATTAACGCGAACAGCTCTGTTCTTGCTCGCTCCTAGAAATCTCACTCTTTGTCGCCGTTGGAACCAGATCCTGATAACGTCGTTCTCGGTAACTAGTCTCTCAGTACCTAGAAGTCGCGACGGCCGTTGCGGATGTTGCACATACACGGGTGGATGTTAGACTCTCGCCGAAAGAGGCAACCCAGCGATGCCATACCGGGTCGGCACCAGCCAGGTGATTCACTTTGCCACGTTTGAAGTTGACCTTCAGGCGCAAGAACTCCGCAAGGCTGGGCTGCGACTGAAACTGAGCGGCCAGCCGTTCCAAGTGCTGGCGATTCTGCTGGAGCAACCTGGCACCGTTGTTACGCGGGAAGAGTTGCAAAAGCGGCTCTGGCCGGACACCTTCGTCGACGTTGATCACAATCTGAACACTGCAATCAACAAGATCCGTGAGGTGTTGGGCGATTCATCGGAAAGTCCGCGCTTCGTAGAAACGCTGCCGCGGCGAGGGTATAGATTCATCGGCCCCATCACGGTTAATGGAGTGGATGCCGCCACGGCACAGGCCGTGGGAAACAGTGCAACCGGTGTGCGGGAACCAGCGACGCGAGCACGAGCACTCCGCGCATTCGCGTTACTTGGTGTCTTCATGCTGCTGGCGTCCGGAGGCTTATGGATGTTCAAGAAGCGCGAAGCCCCGGCAGTGCCTTTGCAACGCACTCTAACTCGGCTGACCTTTGACGATGGCCTGCAGATTGGTGCTACATGGTCGCCCGACGGTGGCCTCGTAGCCTACAGTTCTAATCGTGGAGGGAAGTTTGACATTTGGGTGCAGCAAGTTAACGGGGGTAATCCAATCCAGGTGACCAAGGGAGCCGGGCAGAATTGGCAACCGGACTGGGCTCCTAACGGAAAATACATTGCTTATCGCTCGGAAGCCGGAGACGGCGGACTTTTCATCGTGCCTGCGCTTGGTGGAGCCGGTCTAGAGCGAAAAGTCAGCTCATTCGGATACTATCCTCGCTGGTCACCCGACAGCACGCAGATTTTATTTCAGTCGATGGATCTGGGTGGAATGGACGCCAATCGTTTTTTCATCGTGGGCTTGGGTGGGACGACGCCCCGCGAGATATTCAAGGAATTAGGATCATTTGGCGTTTCGGCGGCATGGCACCCGGATGGCAAACGAATTTCGGTCTGGGTACACCACCATGAGCGGCTTGCTTCCATCCCCATTTTTTTGACCGTGCCCGTTGAAGGAGGACTACCAGTCCGCACGGAAATGAGGCCAGAAGTTGGGGCAGACGCCGCAAATGCGCCGGACTGGGGGGATATGCGGCAGGATTTCAAATTCTGCTGGCATCCATCGGGGCGCGCGATTTATTTCGAGCGTACATTTGAAGGAGCTCGAAATCTCTGGCGCATGACCATTGATCCCGCAACGTTACAAGCCACGGGACTGGAGCGCCTCACAACGGGACCGGGGCCGGATAACCAGCTTTCTTTGTCAAATGACGGGAAAAGGCTGGCCTTTACGGGGGCCAGTGAACAGATTCGCGCATGGCTGTTCCCATTTGACGCCCAAAACGCTCGAGTTAGCGGTCCGGGTCAGCCTATAACATCGGCCGGCATAGAACCGCTTGCTCCCAATCTTTCGCCGGACGGCAACAAATTGGTTTTCAGCACACTGCATACAAACCAAGGGGAACGCTGGATAAAAAACCTCTCCGACAGCGAACAAATTTTATTGCCCGCGGACAGTACTTACGCTCGATCGTATCCTGCGTGGTCTCGCGATAGCGCTCGGCTGGCATATTCACGGCAAGATTTGGCAAGGCGCCGCACCCAATTTGTCGAATGGTCTGCTGCGAACCGGACTGAGCATCCAGTTACGGGTGTGTCAACAGATTGGTTCAGCCTCGTTTGCGATTGGTCTTCTGATGGAAAAACGTTGCTGGTCCAACGGGTAAGGGGGGACAACGCCCTAAGTGAGCTCTGGGAAGTTTCACTGGCGGAGCGGCCAGAGGAATCGACTGAACGGCCGATTGCCTTCAGTAGCACGGAGGAAATATATCAATGTAGGCTCTCTCCCGATGACCATTGGATTGTCTTTGAAGCTGTAAAGAACAGCACTGATGGTCGCGAATCGGCACTATACGTCGTGCCCCGAAGAGGAGGAACTTGGATTCGCCTCACGGACGGAAAATATTGGGACGACAAGCCACGCTGGTCCCCCGACGGCAGGACAATCTATTTCATGTCTGGACATGGCGGTTTTTACGGTGTTTGGGGAGTCCACTTTGACCCTCTCCGCGGCCGAGGCTTGGGCGCGCCGTTTCTAGTGAAAGCGTTTGACGATCCGAGCTTCATCATTCCAAGAAATACAGTGATCGTGGAGATTTCGGTTTCGCAAAATTCGTTGGTGGTTCCTCTCCAGCAAGTCTCTGGCGGCATCTGGATGCTGGATAACGTGGATCGCTGAAGCCAGTTTTGCATCCGACCCCCTGGTAGAACCTGGTTTCTCGGCAACTTGCCTCCCAGTACCCAACTTGGCGATTTTCCGACACCCAGGAGTTGAGCATTTTCGGAGCTTCGACGCGGCTCGTCACGCTCTGGGAACGCAAGGTCGAGAACTTCGTGGCGATGTTGCATCTCACGTGGGGTAGAATCCGGCCCAAGCTTTTGGTGACGACTGCCGAGGACGGTGACTATGCCAACACCGGACGTTGGAAAAGCGTCTCGCTCCACAACTATATTCTTTTCGACTATGGCCGTCGCCTGCTTCACGTACTTTGGGATTGCGCTGGTCCTGGTGCATGTGCTCCGACCCGAGAGGCCACTGGCCACCACCATGCTTAGCGGCTACGCTGTTGGCTCATACGGCTGGGTGATGACGACAGCATGGCTCGGAGCCAGCCTCGGCTGCCTGATGCTGGTGCTCGGACTGGCTCGCATAGGTCCGCCTTCGGTTGCCGCTCGGCTCGGCACGCTCCTGGTGGCGATCTTGTTCCTGGGCTTCCTGATCACTGCGATCTTCCCGCCTGGACCACGCAACTCGCCAACCCGCTCGGGTCAAATCCACGGCATGACGTTCTTCGTAAACATATCCTGCGCTCTTCTCGGCTCAGTCCTTCTGGCCGTGGGCTTCGGGAGCGACGCTCGCTGGCGCCCCTTCCGGCGCGCAGCCGCGACGCTAGCCGCGCTGCTCTGGTTTGCGTTGGCACTTCAGTTCCTCACGGCTTACGTGCGGTGGGCTATGGTTACGCAAACCGGTTCTTCGCCGCGCTAGTCGTCGCGTGGCTGCTCGCGCTTTCGATCAAGTTGCGCGGGTCGGCGCGCGAGTGAGCAGGAGCCGCTCCAAGGGTCGGTTCCGGGTTGGCGACAAACTACCTGGTGGCGAGCCGTCACTGGGGCTGTAAGTGCTATTGGGATGTTTCGCCAGTTACCCAATTAGGATGCGCATGAACCACATACCTGAGTTGGCTTCATTGACGCCGTGCAAATGCGCAAATAAATCCGGCAACGTAGAGCAACGTGGCCGTCGCGACCCCGATCAAAGGATCCTTAAACCAGAAGACTCGGGCTAGGACAACGTACCCCACAAGCACGAGTAATCCAAGCCCGGATAGGAAATACGAACTCCGCAGCACTTCCCATTGGTACACGGTTAGGTAACCATAAATTAGGCCGAACAACATCAAGCCCATGCTGTGACTGACGTTGAACCCGACCCAGGCCTTCCACATCGTCGTATCACTCGAGATACGTAGCGCAACGTGTTTCATCGCCGTCTCCATCGGCCCTTCGACAGGAGTGAGCTCGTCCGTGAAGAACGTGTACGCGAGATGCATGCTGCCGAAGAACAAGATGATCGCAGCACACGCCGCAATCAGCATTTTCGAGATCATAATTTTCAGCTCCGATTCCGATACCATAAAAACGTTTATTCCGCGATCAGAAGAGGTAAGGCACGAGGGCTGTGGTCCGATGGGCATAGGTGGCGTATGTTTCCCCAAATTGGGAACGCATCCATTGCTCCTCCATGCGGAGCTTGAGCCAGAGAATGAGGAAGATAAGGACGAAAACGATAAATCCGCGCACCTGGGAGAGGGCGATCGCGGTGCCAAGGAACCCGGCCAGAATGCCCGTGTAGATGGGGTGACGGACCACTGCATAGGGCCCGGTGGTGATCAGCTCGTGGCCCTGCTTAATCGTGACGGAGCGGCTCCAGTTGCTGCCCAGGTGCTCTCGCGCCCAGACGGCGAAGAGAAGGCCGGCGACCATGACGGTAGCTCCCAGCCAGAAGGGCCAAAGCCCAGCAGGCCAGAGCTGAAGATAGAGCCAGCGCAGCGGGATGCGAGTTGCCGAGAGCAGGACGATTGCGATCAGGAAGGTGAGGGCGCGCAGGATACGCGAGGCCACGGGCTCGAGACGCCGGGTGGTTTTCGTATTGATCGCTTTGATCTGCCAGTAGATGAGAAAGGCGATCCAGAGAACGGTAAAGAGAGATTCGTAGAACCAGAGCACGCAGGACCTCCAGGCGCTGGGGATGTTTCGCAGTCCGGCTTGAATCCTTGGGCTGTGCAGATTGGCCTGCACAATTATCGCCTCAAGTCCCGGGATTCCCGGTAGCTCGGCTCCCAGTACCCAACTTGGCGATTTTCCAAATCAGGAGTCGAGCTTCAACCTCAAAACAATTCAGCTAGACTAGCCTGGTTCTACCCTCCCGTGGTGGACTTGGAGCGACCAACGATGAGCCACAGAAAGATAGATTCAAGGGCGATTGCTCTCATGCTTGGATGGGCAGCGGGACTCCTTTTTTGGACTGTAGCGGTCAAGGCCCAGCACGGAACCGTGGCGAATGGCTATTTTCCCATGGGGTACGAAGGCGACACATGGACCGGGATGGTGACCACAACCGATGATGCTACGCGGGCGGTAAATCTGACTTATTCGAGCAAAAAAGAAGACGGAGACGTTTAGTGGCGTTCTGAAAGAGGGCTGTTGCAAGGTCAAAATGTCGGATGGAACGATTCAAGAACTTAAGGCCTCACAGCTCTCGGCTGGACGCCAAATCTTGGTTTATTACATTCCACGAACCACAAAAGCAGAAGGTAAAAAGACCACGATCAATGAAATCTTTAAGCTAGATTTCATAAAATAAATTCGCTCAGAAGCATCACGTATCCCTTTTCCACTCGTGGCGAAGTGCCTGAGAAACGGCGTAATCGCCGCGAAGTTTCCGGTTGATATCCGACTTATCGGTGACGCAAATTTATAGAACTCGTATCCGATTTTTAGTTCGCTCGCGGGCACGAAGTCGCTCAGGCTTAAGTTGTTGGGCGTGATTCCGGAGGGACGATTCCGGCGGAGCGATAGTATACGGTGAGTTGGCCGTAGCATTCGCCGGAATGTTCGACGAGGCTGTAGGCCAGATCGACCAGACGGATCTGATCTTTGCCCGCGTTTTCGGGATTGTCTTCGGCGAAGGGATCGACCACAGAGTCCGACAGACCTTTGTCGCCTTTCGCTTTGATGGCGGCCGCGCCATCCGCAAACGATTTCTTGACGTAGGCGATGAGCGCGGCTTTGTCCTTGAACTGGCTGCGCGGAGGCTCTTCCTCAGTCGGTGGCTTTTGTCCGTTTGCCAGATTGGTGAAGTAATAGTTCGCCGCCGCAGCATGGATCAGGCGATCGGCAAAGCTGCGAGTGCTGGGCGCGGCTTTGAAGTCGTACTTGTCGGATGGAAAATCTTCGGCCATCGCGATCAATTTGCGGCCGATGTTGTTCCATTGCTTGAGCAATCCATCGGCCGAGCCAGGTGCCGGCTTGGCCGCCGCTTTCTTCGCCGCGTCCTGCGCCCGCACCGGTACCGACTGCATGGCGATCGCTAGAAGCGCCAGAGTCAGAACACCAGTCCTTTTCATGTGTGTTTCCTTCCGCTTGATTTTGTGTTGTTTGGCCGAAGGGTTGAAAGCACGCGCATCTTACAGCAACTGCGCATTCAAGAAAACACCTGAGTATAGCCTGAGTATAGCGGTCAGTTGGCGGTGGGACTCCCGGCTGTGACGGCTCTGCTGCTATCTCTGCTTCGCCAAACTGGCCAGCCAGTTCATCACCACCCGGATCTGCGTTGGATTCTCATGCTCTGGGCGCGTCATGACAAACGTCTGGCCATCGGGAGCTACGTCGTATCCGGCAACGGCTGCGCCCTGGTCAAATTTGCGGTCGAACAACTCCACTGCCTTCCCCGCCTGTAATGTCGGCTGCAACTGCACCGGCACGCTCATCATCTTCGTACCGTTGCGATAGACAATCTCCCGTCCGTTCCGCACCCACCTCGGTTGATCCCCGCCCTCGGTCGAGACTTGCCGACGGCCCCCGGGGCCCGGCACCGGCTCAACGTACACTTCGGAACGCCCCGATTCATTTGAAGCGTAGGCGATCCAGTGCCCGTCCGGAGAAAGAGAGCCTTGCCTTTCGACGGCTGCGGTTTGTTTGAAGGGACGCATCTCGTACGGCTGGCGCAAACTGAGCAGCCAAATATCCGTGTTGGTCGTGGGGTCGTTGACCATTACAGCGGCGTAGTCTCTGCTTACTGAGGTGACATGGCTGATTTGAGGCGTGATTCGCAGGAGCTGAGGCTGGGAAGCGCCGTCAACGGAAAGCCGATAGATGCCGCGTTCACCGCCCGGATTCGAGGACAAATAGGTGCGGGAGATATCCAGCAGCAGGCTTTTGCCGTCGGGCACCCAAACCGGAGCAAAATTTGAGAAGCCAGTAGCCAGGTTGGTAACTGCGCCGCTGTCACGATCAATGATTTCAAGCTCCTGAACGCTCCGAATGACCACAGCGATTCGCTTGCCGTCGGCCGAAAAGGCGGGATCGATATAGTCCTTCGGAGGCAAATCCAGTTCCTTTTCCTGCCCTTTGCGATCAACCAGAAAAAGATTTCGCGCGATGTTGCTGGGGAAACCCGGCGCGTAAACGACAACATTGTCCCGCGAGGCAGTGACCTGGGCGACGTAGTTCTGCTCGTCCACGCCGGAGTCCAGCTGAAATGCGCTTCCGGTGATCTGCACCTTGTTGGCATCAAACGGCACAGCCCAGATCGAGCTGCCTTGGTAATAGAGCAAGTGACCGCCCGAAAACGACGGGCTGGTGGCGTTTTCGAGGAGCGGACGGACCTCGCCTGAACCTACGTTCACTGCGATCAGGGCGCGGCGATTGGAAAGGAAATCCGTAAACGCAACCCATTGGCCAGAGAGCCAAACGAGGCCCTCCGGGTAAACCATATCCTTGGTCGCGACAGCTATCCGTTGCAGCGTTCCGCCAGAGGCTGGAACTTTGGCCAGGCCCATGTTGGGCACGGAGACCACGATCAGATCTTGGGGAGTCCAGGTGCCACCGAAAAGAGAAGGCATTTCGGTGATGACAACGGGAAGGCCACCGTCGGCCGGGGCTTTTTTCAGCTTGCCCTGGCTGAAGAAGGCCACCCATTCACCGCTGGGCGAGAAGAATGGGAACAAGGCGCCTTCGGAGTCCGGAATCAAGACCGCATCGAATTGATCCAGTCGGCGCGTATACAGATGCGAGAGCCCGCTTTCGGTGGCGACGTAAGCCAGGCGTTTGCCGTCCGGCGAAATCGCCAAAGACATGGTCCTGTCCGCGGTGAGCTCCTGCTTGGACGGAAGAGCCACCGTCAAACGAAGAACTGTGGGAAAGGGATCGCCGGGGCGCCCGGTGAATTTTGCCAAAGCAAGCACTGCAAGAAGACCAACGGCGAGCAAACCGGCTGCGATGCTCCAGATTCGGGACAGCGATACTTTTTTTCGGGCCGTGACAACGCTGGCGACTTGTTGCGTAAGCCAGTCCAGTTGCAGCCTAACGTCGTGCGCCGTCTGAAACCGGTCGTCCGGATCCTTACGCAGGCACGTGCAAATGATGTAGTTCAACGCCGCAGGCGACGTCGGTTGCACCGTGTTCACAGCCTCAGGTTCCTGGTGCAGGATCGCCGAGACCACAGAGAGCTGCGTCTTGCCGTCGAATGCGCGCTTCCCCGTCGCCATTTCGTACAACACTGCGCCCAGCGCAAAGATGTCGCTGCGCGCATCGGCCTCTTTTCCTTCTAGCTGTTCCGGCGACATGTACTGAATAGTTCCGACGATCGAGCCCGCTATGGTGATCGGTGTCCCGGGACTGCGTTGCATGGACGTAAGCGTCTCGCCGCTGACTTGCAATCCTCCCGAGCCTTCTCCATTCAGGGCGGCCGGTTTCGCGAGGCCAAAATCCATCAACTTCGCGCCCGTCTTCGTCAGCATGATGTTTCCGGGTTTCAGGTCGCGATGTACCAACCCGAGCCGGTGCGCGCTGGCCAGCGCTGCGGCCACTTCGACGCCAATCTTCAGCACTTCGCTTACAGGCAAGGAGCCGCGCTTCAAGCGAGCTGCCAGCGTCTCGCCCTCCAGCAGCTCCATCACCAGATACTCGACGCCGTTCTGCGAACCGACATCGTACAGGTGACAAATATGTGGGTGCGAAACGGACGACAGCGTGCGTGCTTCTCTCTCAAACCTGCTTTTCAGTTCGGTATTACAGGAAAAATGTGCAGGAAGGATCTTTACCGCGACGCAGCGTTCCAGCCGCGTATCCCGCGCCCGGTAAACTTCTCCCATGCCGCCGGCGCCGATCGGGCCGACGACTTCGTATGGCCCGAGCTTGGTTCCCGCGGCCAGTTCCATAGTTGTCGCGCATTATAGCGCGAGCAGCACCTGATGGAACATCGCTTAGGGAGTGATGTAGAATGCGCGATGATGTGAGCTTTGTACACTCTGGCAACCCTCCAAAACCCAGCACTATGGAGGCTCAATGAAAATTCCCCGGAATTGTTTCTTTGCACTTTTGGTCGTTCTTCTGCTTTCCGCTGCCGCTTTCCCACAATCCATGAAAATGGTTTCGAGCGGCGGCGCGCCGGCCGATTCGACCAGCAAGACGCGGACCTATTACGTCGCCGCGGATGACGTTATGTGGGACTATGTCTACACCGGCGTGAATGGCATCACCGGTGAGCCCTTTCAGTCGCTGGGCTTCTTCGCGAATCCCACTCCAGGCGGGCCACGAGTGGAGAAGCCTGTTCCTACCGCCTACCTGAAAACGCTATACCGCGAATACACGGATGACACGTTCAAAACGCTCAAGAAGCGCCCGCCGGAATGGGAGCACCTCGGCTTCCTCGGCCCGCTGATTCGGGCGGAAGTCGGCGACACAATTAAGGTTGTTTTTCGCAACAATTCCGGCCACCCACATTCGATTCATCCGCACGGCGTTTTTTACAACAAGGATTCCGAAGGCGCGCCCTATCAAGATGGAACTTCTGGCGCGGATAAACGCGACGATGCG
>Ga0306922_10000465_pt1 | contig 33593 bp, 24 predicted proteins | sample sta12Cox44000082_FD_203758 | JGI IMG/M metagenome (GOLD analysis project Ga0306922, IMG submission 203758) | Lab enrichment of tropical soil microbial communities from Luquillo Experimental Forest, Puerto Rico - statoxic.12C.oxic.44.000.082 (v2)... | ecosystem: Environmental > Terrestrial >... | reverse complement strand
ATCAGCGAGTCGCTGCACAAGCTGGATCAGACTCTTGTCGGCGCCGCCAAAAACGCAGCCAGCAAGATGCGCTACCAGGTCGGCCGACTGGAGAAGCGTGCGGCACAGGCGGAGTTGCGCAAGCAACAAGTCCTGGCACGCCACGCGGCAATGATCGAGAATGCCCTGTTTCCGCATAAAACGCTTCAGGAGCGCGAAATTGCGGGAGTGTATTTCCTGGTTCGCTACGGAGCCGGCCTGATCGATCAGCTCATCGAAGCCGCCGGCGCGCGATGTCCGGAGCATAAAATTTTGCGCGTGGGATAGAAGCAGTTGCCAGTCGTCAGTTGTCAGTTGGGAAAGACCAAATCCAAACACTTACTACTCTGATACACCTGGAAGGGGCGTCACTTTTGATCGCGCGCTTCGGTGTAAGCTCATACCCGCTAATGTTTTGAATTTGGCGGTATTAAGAAGCTTTGCTCTTCGACATCCTCATCATTGCGGCCTGTGTGATCGCAGCGCTGGTCTTCCTCTTCCTTGTGACGCGCTCGTCGGCGGCGCACGCGAGAAAAGATTCGAACGACTTTACCGGCGCTGTCGTGGCCGTGATTGGGACGACCTATGCCGTGATCCTGGCGTTCATGCTTTCGGGTGTGTGGAACAACCTACAGGCAGCCCAAGCCAACGCGGAGCAAGAGGCCAATTCGCTAGTCAATATTTGGCGAATTACAGGCGACATCGACCCCGCCGTCGGGGCGGAAGTGCAAGATCTCTGTCAAAAATACGCGCATGTTGTCATTAGTCAGGAGTGGCCCGATATGCAGGCGGGAAAGTCGGTGCCGCGGGAAACCACCGAGATCATCAATCGATTGTGGACGCTGGCCGGCCAAGCCCAGGCGCATTCCAGTCCGGACTCGATTGCCAATTATCAATTCATGGAGGAACTGCGGATGTTGACCGAGTATCGCCGCATCCGCCTGATGCATGGCCGGGAACAGCTACCGGGAATTCTGCGAGCGGTGTTGGTTGCGGGCGGAATCATCACGGTTGCCGCGTCCTGCTTCTTTGGAGTGTCGAGCTTTCGTTTCCATGTGCTGCAAGTGATTGTATTGACTTTTCTCATCTCGCTGGTATTGGTGGCGATCGCGGACCTCGACCGTCCATATCAGGGAAACGACATCGTCCAGGCGACGGGATTTGTGTCCGCGTTGAGTACGTTTCAGCATCAGAGGGATTAGCAGGACGGTTTACGAGCTGCAAGCGGACAACAAGAAGCCGGCCAATTTGGGCCGGCTTTGTGCTGCCATGTAATTAAGGGTATGGAGCTACTGTTCCAAGGTTGAGACTTCGATCTCGGGCTCCTCTTTCTCGACCTCGGCAGTCAGGTGCTCGGTGCCATATTCGAAACCCTTGTCGAATGCCTTGAGGTTGAGCTCGCGGAAGGCATCCGGCACAGAGTCGGCAACTGCCCGGCGAACTGCCCCGGGCTCCAGCACATTCGTAACCGCCGCGAAGAAGCCGACCATCACTGTGTTAAGCACCATGCGCTTGCCGAGTTCTTCGGCGAGACGCGTGGCCGGCACGCCATAAACGCGCACGCCCGGCGGCAGCTTTTCCACACGCACAAGGTCCTGTTCGATAATGAGAATGCCGTCTTCTTTGAGTTGCGGCGTGAAGAGCGAGTATGCTTCCTGCGACATCGTGACCAAAATGTCGGGACGCGTGACGTAAGGATAGAGGATGGGCTCATTCGACAGGATGACCTGTGCGCTGCACGCGCCACCACGGGCCTCAGGTCCGAACGACTGCGTCATGGTCGAGAAGCCGTGCTCGAAGATGCAGCCAGCCTTGCCGATGACGATGGCCGACAGAATCACACCTTGTCCGCCGAACCCGGAGATGCGGATTTCGGTTAGATTTCGCATTCGCATGCCTCTCTTTCCACGTAGCGGTCTCCCAGGGTTTCATAGAATCGCTCGTGCATCAGGTCGCGGTAGTCGGCACGCTCACGATCGACGAACTTGCCAACGATGATCTCGCCCGCCTTGCTCAGCGAAACTTCGCTGGTGGGCGCGCCGTTGCGAACTTTGCTGTGCTCCTTGTAGAAGATCATCGTGTCGAGTCCGTCGCCCATCTTGTTGCGGCGCTGATAGAGCGTCGGGCAGGGCGAGATGACCTCGAGAAAGCAGAAGCCGCGCTTTCTGAACATCTCCTGCATGGTGCGCGCCATTTGGCGCACGTGGAAAGTGGTCCACCGCGCGACGTACACGGCACCGGCAGCTTCGACTAGATAGGGGAGATTGAAGGACGAATCGTACGTTCCGTGAGGATTGGTGGACGTGACTACCTCGCGCGGCGTCGTGGGTGCCGTCTGGCCGCCTGTCATAGCGTAAATCAGGTTGTTCACACAGATGACTTTAAGGTCCACGTTGCGGCGGGCGGCGTGAATCAGGTGATTGCCGCCGATGGCGAAAAGATCGCCATCACCGGAGTACACGACCACGTTGAGCTTCGGATTCGCCAGCTTGAGTCCGGTGGCGAACGGCAGCGCCCGTCCGTGCGTGGTGTGGAATGAATCGAGGTTGACATACCCGGCGACGCGACCGGTGCAGCCGATGCCGGAGACGATGGCCAGGTTCTTCACGTCGATCTTGGCGTCGATCAAGGCCCGCGCGAAAGAGTTCACGCTGGTCCCGATGCCACAGCCGGGGCACCAGATGTGCGGGATGCGGTCCATCCGCAAGAACTGTTCCACCACGTTGGTTTGCACGGGAAGGGTCGTCATCACGCCACCTCCATGATGGCCTTCAGGATGTCCTCGGGATTGTGGACACTGCCGCCGGCGTGTCCGACGAAGCGGACAGGAACCTTACCGGCGACGGCGCGCTCGACCTCGCGCACCATCTGGCCGAGATTAATCTCTGCGACAACAATGGAGTCGGTGCGAGCTGCGACTTCCTTCATCTTCTTCTCGGGGAAGGGCCATGCGGTGATGAGGCGGAACTTACCAACCTTCACGCCTTTCTCGCGGGCCATTTCAATGGCGCGCTGCGCAATGCGCGAGGTGATGCCGTAGGAGACCACGACGCAGTCGGAGTCGGTGACATCCGATTCTTCGAACAGGCAGATGTCGTCGGCATTCCTGACGATCTTGTCCATGAGCCGGCGGACCAGCTTGTCCTGCGCGACCGGTTTCATGTTGGGATAGCCGCGCTCGTCGTGCGTGAGCCCGGTGACATGAACGTTATAGCCCTGGCCAGTGTGCGGCATGTCGGGTACGAGGTCTTCCTTCGGTTCGTAAGCCTTGAATTGATCAGGAGGAACGGTGGTGTAGCGGCGCGGCGTAACTTCGATCTGCTTGGGCGGTGGGATCACGACTTTCTCGGTCATGTGGCCGACAACTTCATCGAGCATCACAAACACCGGGCAGCGATACTGCTCGGCGAGGTTGAACGCTTTCACCGTCAGGTCAAAGCATTCCTGCGGCGAATTGGGACAGAGGGCGATGATCTCGTAGTCACCGTGCGAACCCCAGCGCACCTGCATCATGTCGGCCTGTGCGGGAAGCGTCGGCAAGCCGGTCGATGGACCACCGCGCTGCACATTAACAAAGACGCAAGGCGTTTCGGTCATGGCAGCGAGGCCGATGTGCTCCATCATCAGGGAGAAGCCGGGACCGGAGGTCACGGTAAAGGCCTTGGCTCCTCCCCAAACTGCGCCTTGAATGGCGATCGAGGCAGCGAGTTCGTCTTCCATCTGGATGAAAGTGCCGCCGACTGTCGGGATGCGTTGTGCGAAGCGCTCCACCACTTCGGTCGACGGCGTGATTGGGTATCCGGCGGAGAAACGCGCCCCTGCCGCGAGTGCTCCTTCACAGCAAGCGTGATCGCCGTCAAGAAAGTGGGAGCCGGTGAGTACGCCAGCCGGGTCAGCGTGCATCCTGCACCTCCGATGCGCGCGGCGCGGGGGCAGCGACCTGCGGGGCGTCTTTGTTCTCTGTCTCTTCAGCAGGATATTTGAATCCGAAGATGGCGAAATCGGGACAGTACATTCCACAGAGATCGCAGCCGCTGCATTTTTCCGGGTGGACCATGTAGGGAGGGTGATAGCCCTTGGCGTTGAAGGCGGAGGAGAGCGCAAGGACGCGGGTCGGACAAAACTCTACGCAGAAACCACAGGCCTTACATCGCTCCACTACGATTTGAACCGAACCTCTTGCCATGCTTTTGTTCCTTGGCGACGACGCGGAGTGTCAGTTGCGAAAGCTGCAAGTTCCTCACCTTCAATCGCCGTCGCGAATGGAATTACGTTGCGGTTGGGACATCCACCAGGCACCGAACGATGGTTTGATTTTTGCCCACTTGATACCCAAAGCGAAGTGATGGCGGTCACAGGGTCACGTGAGGTTTGACACGCTAGGGGGAACCATCATTCACCACATAGGCACGGAGGACACGGAGGAAGTCGGAGCGGGTGGGCAATTCATGCGTTTCCCGGCTTTCTCTTAGGTGAACGGATCCGTCCGGACCGGCATCATGCGGTTGGGCGTTCGCGACGGTACGGTATCGACTCGACCGTACTGCGGAAAATGCGGCCGGATGCGATGATCCTGCGTCCGCTGCCGCGAATGGCGGAACTGGACAAGACGGTGGATGCGATCCGGGGGCGCTATATTTTCGCCCAGCGGCGAGTGGGCTGTATGTGCGGATGGCGCTGCTGAGTATGCTCGACGGGGAGTTAAAAACGCAGCTAGCCGCTAGCAACTAGCGAAGAGCGAAAGGCAAAACTAGTTGCTAGCTGCTGATGGCTGGTTGCTACTACGATGGGAGACGAAATTTGATGCAAGCTACAGAACTCATGACTCGAACCAACGAACTCATCGAGCTGGAAGAGAAGTATGGAGCGCATAACTACCATCCGCTGGACGTAGTGATTGAACGCGCTGAGGGTGTATGGGTGTACGACGTCGAAGGAAAGCGTTATCTCGATTGCCTGGCCTCGTACTCGGCAGTGAACCAGGGACACTGCCATCCAAAGATTCTTGAAGCTATGGTCGAGCAGGCGCACAAGGTCACGTTAACCTCGCGCGCTTTCCGCAACGATCAACTGCCGTTGCTCTACAAAGAGCTTCATGATCTCACCGGCTTTGATGCAGCGTTGCCGATGAACTCAGGCGCCGAGGCTGTCGAGACGGCGATCAAGGCGGCGCGCAAATGGGGATACAAAATCAAAGGCATTTCGGAGGGCAAAGCAGAAATCATCGTCTGTGCGAACAACTTCCACGGCCGCACGACGACCATCGTGGGCTTCTCCAGCGAAGTCAGCTACCGCGATGGCTTTGGCCCGTTCACTCCCGGCTTCAAGATTATTCCGTTTGGTGATGCCCAAGCTCTCAAGCAAGCTATTACGCCGAACACCTGCGCGTTTCTGCTCGAGCCTATCCAGGGCGAAGCGGGAATCCTCATTCCGCCTAAGGGCTTCCTGAAATTAGCCGCAGAAATCTGTCGCGCGAACCGCGTCCTGCTGATTTGCGACGAAATTCAGGCCGGACTCGGTCGCACGGGTAAGCTTTTTGCCTTCCAGCACGAAGACATTCGGCCCGACGCTGTGATCATTGGTAAGGCGCTCTCAGGAGGGTTCTATCCTGTCTCGGCGGTGCTTGCGTCGAAGGCGATGCTGGGCGTATTCCAGCCAGGGCAGCACGGCAGCACTTTCGGTGGAAATCCTCTGGCTTGCGCCGTGGCTCGGGCCGCGTTACGCGTACTAGTGGAAGAGAAGCTGATCGAACGCTCTGCCCAGTTAGGCAGCTACTTCCTCGAGAAGTTACGCGCCATTCCGAGCCCGCACATTAAGGAAGCGCGCGGTAAGGGACTGTGGTTGGGTATCGAGCTCAACAAACCGGCGCGACCATTCTGCGAAGTGCTGAAAGAGCAGGGGGTGCTCTGCAAGGAAACGCATGAGCTCGTTATTCGTGTCGCCCCGCCACTGGTGATTTCGCGTGACGAGATCGATTGGGCAGTGGAAAGGTTCGCAAAGATCTTGTCCTCCTGAGCGCCTGGAGTCTGCATCTTGTAATTCGGGCCCTCGGAAAGTTGGCCGACTTTGTGATCGTGTGCGCGTCCAGCAAGTACCTAAGAAGGAGCCAACGTCTTTTCGATCAGCCTCATCTAGTAGAATTTAGTATTGTCTGCAAGCCTCACATCCTGCCCAGAAGTTCGGGTTGAGACTTCCCGAACATCCACCGCGCGCTTCTATCATCCGGAACTGGATGTGCTGCGCTTCTTTGCCTTCCTGATTGTGTTCCTCCACCATGCGTTTCCGCACGAGCCATCATTCTGGACCAAACTCGGCGTGCCCTGGGTGCTGGCGGGTTTGCTTGCAGGGATCGGAGCCACAGGCGCCTTCGGTGTGAGCCTGTTCTTCGTGCTGAGCTCGTACCTCATCACAGAGTTGCTACTGCGCGAGAAGGACCTGATCAGGACGCTGGATGTGCGTTCGTTCTACATCCGGCGCATGCTGCGAATCTGGCCGTTGTACTTCGCCTTTCTGGCGCTGGCCGTGGTCTTGCAATGGATTGCTCCTGGCCAACATGTCACGTGGCGCGCCGGCTTGTGGTTTTCGCTGCTTGCAGGTAACTGGTTCATCGTGTTTCACGGCTTTCCGTCGTCGGTGATTTTCCCCCTGTGGAGCGTATCCATCGAGGAGCAGTTCTACATTACCTGGCCCACGGTGGTGCGCCGGGTGACGCAAACAGGATTGTTGATCTGCGCTGGCCTGTTGCTCGCAACAGCGAGTCTCGCGCGAGTCTATCTCGGCCATATGCATGCCGGCGAAAGTGATGTTTGGTGCAATACGTTCGTTCAGCTTGACCCGATCGCGCTGGGAATCCTTCTGGCAGTGTTGTTGAAGGGAGAGGTTCCGAACCTTTCTAAGCTCGCGCGTGGTGCCACTCTGATTGCTGGCGTGACTGGTTTAGTGCTGGGTAGTCTTTACTTCGGTATCAAGGACGATCCGATCACCACGACGCGAATCGTGCTGGGCTACCCGTCGATAGCCATCGGTGGTACGTTGGTTCTACTTGCGGTGCTGCGCAACGGTGGAGGAAAGAGCAATCGAATCCTGGTCTATTTGGGCCGTATTTCCTACGGCCTGTATGTGTTTCACGTTCTTGGCCTGCTGATCTCCGATTACTCCGTTCACGACCAGACCGCGAGCCTCTTGCGCTACACCTTGCGCGTACTCGTCGCGCTGGCAGCCACCATCGCTATGGCGGCAATCTCGTATCGTTGGCTGGAGACCCCGTTCCTTGGCCTGAAGCAACGATTCGCCCACGTTCTCTCGCGTCCGGGCGGATAAAAAGCAGTCAGTTAACGCCGAATTAGCCGATCAGATCAGGCTTCTCTGCCGTAGCTTCTTGGTATACGGACAGAGATAAAACTTGCGCAGCAGTGTTTTTACAGAGAACTGACGGGTGACAACTGGTAACTGGCGTTAGTACTTGCGCATATGGATTTCCGTCCCGTTTCGTTCGAAACGGACTTCATCCATCAACTGATTAATCAGGTATATACCTCGGCCGTGGTTGGAATAGATGTTCTCCCCGCATAGCGGATCGGGGATTTCGGTGGGCTCAAAACCTGAGCCGGGATCGCGCACGATGATCAGCAATCCGCGCTGTTCATCGCAGGCTACGCAACACTGCACTTTCTTCGTCGTATCGTTCTTGCAGCCGTGGAGAATTGCGTTCGCGAGGGCTTCTCGCAGGGCGGTTTCAACCTCAAACTCTTTGCCCGAAGCGCATTCCATCCGGCGCGCCATTTCCATTATGCCTTCCACGACTGGACTAATGGCATCGGGATCGGCGTTGAGCGTAACCTCAATACGAATCATAAAATTGTCGCAAACAATTCACTCAGCGTAGGGCGGCCAGAGCTTCGCGTCATCCCCGGAAGGCATCGCTTGCTACTCTGACAGGATTGGCACGGCCGGTCAAGCGGTTAAACCAAAATGGTGGCGATATGGCACTTTCGTCGGATGCGCTGCCGCGAAATAATGTCTAACTCCAGAGTGTAGGTGGTCGACCATTCATCTAGATTGGATGAAGATGCGTAGGCTTGGGCTACTCGTAATAGCGGTGGCGATATTCGCAGGGCACTCGGCCGCGCAATCCATCACCGTAGCGGCAGCCGCAGACCTCAACTTTGCGCTGAGCGAGCTCGCGCAAGAATTCCAGGCTGCTAGAGGGACCAAGGTGACGCTCTCGTTTGGCGCCTCGGGAAACTTGTTTTCCCAGATCCAAGCCGGTGCGCCGTTCGACATCTTTTTCTCAGCCGATGAAGAATATCCTCGCAAACTCGCAGCCTCCGGCGCGCTCGATGCAGCTTCCGTGCGGACCTATGCGGTGGGACACCTTGTACTGTGGGTGCCCACTGCTGCCCCTTTCAATCCGAACCAGTTAAAGATGGATTCGCTCACGCAGAGCTCCGTGACCCGCATTGCCCTCGCCAATCCGCAACACGCTCCGTACGGCCGGGCCGCGCTAGCTGCACTGGAACACTACGGCTTGAAGGACATAGTCTCCGGCAAGTTGGTGTTCGGCGAAAGTGTGAGCCAGGCAGCGCAGTTCGTACATTCCGGCAATGCGCAGGCCGGACTGATTGCGCTGTCGCTGGCCCGCTCCCCCGCTATGGTTTCGGCAGGCAAGTACTGGGAGGTGCCGCAAGAGGCTTATCCGGAATTGCGGCAGGCAGTTGGAATCGTGTCGCGCTCGACCAACAAGAAAGCTGCGCAGGCGTTTCTCGACTTCGTGCTCTCGGTCGAAGCCGCCGCCACACTGCAGAAGTACGGACTGACTCCGCCGGTACAGCCATGATCCTTCAGGCACTCGCACTTACACTGCGCTTGGCGGTGGTGGTGGCCCTGATCCTCATCGTGATCGCTTTGCCCCTGGGCTATTGGCTGGCGATGTCGCGTTCGCGCTTGAAATTCCTGGTCGAATCGGTCGTGGCACTACCCATCGTGTTGCCGCCGACCGTGCTCGGCTTTTACGTGCTGACCGCCATCGGCCCGTTGAGTGCCATCGGCCGCTGGTATCACGTGCTGACGGGCGGCAGTCTTGCCTTCACCTTCCACGGTCTCGTGATCGGCTCCGTGCTGTATAGCCTACCGTTCGCCGTGCAGCCAATCGCGGCCGCCTTTTCCTCAGTCGATCGAACGTTGCTAGAGGCATCGGCCACTCTTGGTGCGTCTTCCTGGCGAAGCTTCTGGAAGATCATCCTGCCGCTCGGTATTCCCGGCGTCTTCACCGGACTGGTCCTTAGCTTCGCGCACACACTCGGCGAATTCGGCGTTGTGCTGATGATCGGTGGCAACATTCCTGGCGCCACGCAAACCGCTTCCATTCTCATTTACGACCAGGTGCAGGCGCTCAACTACGCCGTCGCCAACCAGACTGCGTTCCTGCTGCTGGTGAGCTGCTTTGTGTTGCTGGCGGTTCTGTTCGGACTGCGTCGTCACACAAAATGGAGTCTGTGGGAATGGCAGTAAGCGCCCTAGCGAAGTCCGAGACCGCCACTCTAACGGTTGCCTTGCGCAAACAGTTCGCCGGTGCTGCCAAAGCACACCCGGGATTTTCGCTCGATGTGCAGTTCACGCTCACCCCAGGCTTCACAGTTCTGTTCGGACCTTCGGGAGCAGGTAAGACCAGCGTCCTGAACTGCATCGCCGGGCTGCAAGATCCGGATGCGGGACTCGTTTCGATCGGCGACGCAGTCCTCTTTGATGCACAGGCGAATATCAAAGTCCCAACTCGTGATCGTCACGTCGGATACCTCTTTCAGACCCTCGCCTTATTTCCCCACATGAGTGCCCGCCAGAACATTGAGTATGGGATTAATACGCTTCCGCCGCAGGAACGAGACACTCGCACGCAGGAAGTGGCCCAATCGTTCGGCATCATGCATATTCTCGATCGGCGTCCGTCCCAGATGTCCGGCGGCGAACGCCAGCGAGTAGCTCTTGCACGAGCGCTCGTCACTCGCCCACGAGCCTTATTGTTGGACGAGCCGCTGAGAGCGCTCGACGCGATAACGCGGTCCAGGATTCTCGACGATCTTCGCCGCTGGAACGCTTGTCACGCCGTTCCGGTCTTGTGTGTCACCCACGAACTTGAGGAAGTGTATGCGCTCGGAAGTCTTGTTCTGGTCATCGAGGCGGGCCGCATTCTTGCCGAGGGCACGCCACAGGAAGTGCTTTCCCGCGCGCGCTTCGAATCGATTGCGCAATTGGCTGGATTCGAGAACATCTTTGAGTGCCAAGTCGTCAGCTCGCATGAAGAGCATGGAACCATGACGTGCCGCATCGGCAACTCTGAGACCGCCTTGGAAGTTCCGCTGACTCGTATATCCAGCGATCGCGTGCGAGTCGGCGTGCGTGCCGGCGACATCCTGTTGGCCACCGAGATGCCCGTCGGCCTAAGCGCCAGAAACGTGCTGAAGGGAACGATTACCTCGCTCGATCGCCGCGACGTAACTGTGGTCGCCGTGGTGGAATGTGGTCAGCAATTTGCAGTTCATCTCACGCCGAGCGCTTGCGAAGCGCTGGCCCTGGAACGCGGAAAGCCGGTCTGGATGGTCATCAAAACCTACTCCTGCCGTGTGCTGGAACAGCCTTAAGCGACTCATTTTCAGCGCCTTCGGCAACGTTCACCCCTCACTTTATACTGTGACGCCGCTCACTGCCGTTTGGTTTATCCAATTCATACTCTGAAGGAGTAGCGGAGGTGTGAGGCGATGCCCACCGTAACCGATCCCGGAGTCACAAAATCCAGCAAACCTTCTACGGAAACCGTACACGAGCCCGAACTCTTCGCCGCCGAAGTGGAAATGGAGAAGAAGTCCTCCTACCTCGGCGTGTTTATCATGGTGCTTGCCCTGGTCGCCGTGGTGGGTGGCACGATCTTCTACTTCTTCAAAACGGCCCGCGAGGTTTTGACCGAGCCGGTTGCCAAAGTCGCCATCAACAATATCCTGAAGGCGCGGGGCGAAGGGAAGATCACCTTCAGCGTCGGAACCGTCGTATCCAGCGTGAATGAAAAGCCCAACGACCCGCACTACAAGCTGCTGGCCAAGGCGGGCATCCTGGAGGTCAAGCAGAAGAGCTACAACACCATCATTGCGACCGTGACCCCTGCGGGCCAGAAGCTGCTCGGCGACATCCCCGGCGTGGAGAAGGGCAAGAGCACGGACGGCTACGTCATGTACTCGGTGCCGCTGGCCACGCGCAAGCTCGTCCAAATCGACAAAATCTTTATGGTGAAGCCACACTTGGCAAAAGTCGATTACACCTGGAAGTGGGACCCCAATCGTCTGGGCAAGGAATTTGATGCTTCCGGCGATCTAGTGCACAGCTTTAACACCTGGGACCGCGGAACACTGATCAAAAGCTATGGCGTGGACTTCTACAGTGCTGCACCGATCAAGGCCAGCGTCGTTCTGATGGAAACCAAATACGGCGAGTGGAAGCCGTACGTCGAATAAGGGCCGATCGAGGGTCCCGGATTAGCGAAAGCTGCTCTGGCATTCCGAGCGCATTCGACAGAATAGGGAGGAGTCGCCGCTCCTCCCTTTGTGTTTCTTCCGCATTGGGCATGCGCATGACCACGAATTTCCGTATCGTAACTTACAATTAACAGATATCCGGAAGAGCCGAATCATCGTATGGAAGCAGTCGATGCAAATCGTATCTCTCGCGGCAGCTACATCGTTCGCTGCATCGGTTGTGGTGCGACTGCCGGCGACCTTGCCCCCGATTTCCGTTGCAAGCGATGCGGCGAGCTGCTGGAAGTGAATTTCCCCTGGAGCGGGGACGACGATTTCCATGCTGACAGATTGAAAGCAATCTGGCGCGAGCGGAGAACTTCGAACCAGGCCCTGGATTCTAGCGGCGTGTGGCGCTTTCGCGAAGTGCTTCCTGAATTGGACGATTGGTCATCGGCCATCACCATGCGGGAAGGGAACACCCCGGTTTACGATCTGCCGCGCTGTGCCCGCGCGGCTGGCGTCGACCACCTTCGGGCGAAGCACCAGGGCATGAATCCCACGGGATCGTTCAAAGATACCGGCATGACAGTCGCGATCTCGTTCGCTCGCCAGAACAATTTCCACTGGGTGGCATGCGCATCTACCGGTAATACTTCAGCTTCCATGGCCGCTTATGCCGCGCGCGGCGCCATGCGCAGTCTGGTCATTATTCCCGAGGGCAAAATCGCCTGGGGCAAGCTCTCGCAATCGCTCGACTACGGAGCCCTCACCTGCCAACTACGCACCGATTTCGACGGTTGCGTGCGCGTGCTCAATGACATCATTCGGCGATATCCCATCTATCTGCTGAACTCCGTCAATCCTTATCGGCTCGAAGGGCAGAAAACCGCGGCCATCGAGCTGCTGGAACAACTCGACTGGCGCGTGCCTGACCATGTCGTCGTTCCCGGCGGTAATCTGGGCAACAATTCGGCGCTGGGAAAAGCGTTCCTCGAGATGAAACGCCTGGGCTTTGTCGATTCCGTGCCGAAGATCTCGGTCATCCAGGCCGAAGGCGCAAATCCCCTGTACCGAACGGTTCACGAGAAGGCCGGCAAGGAGTTGGTGCCGGTCGAGGCCGAGACGCTGGCTACTGCCATTCGCATCGGCAATCCCGCTTCCTGGCGGAAATCGCTGGCAGTTCTACAGGCGACCAATGGCTGCGTCGAGCAAGTAAGTGAAGCCGAAATTGCAGTGGCCAAAACTGAGATCGGAGCCGACGGTATCGGCTGCGAACCTGCTTCCGCGGTGACGCTGGCGGGGCTCAAAAAGCTCGTTCTCAGCGGATTTATCAGCAGGTCCGAATCCGTAGTGCTGATTTTGACCGGCCATGTGCTGAAAGATCCCGAGTACACCATCAACTTCCATCGCGGCGAGCTCTCGGTGCCGCGCATGGCGGACGCCGAGTTCCAGTCGCTGACCAAATTGCAGCAGCGCGCGCCCGTCGTGCTGGACGCGAGCGCGGATGCCGTACTCGGTGCCCTCCAAGCTCACGAGAAAGCCGAGCGCCATGGCTGATCCCTTGGGGATGCCATTCCGCCTGTTCTTTCCGGCCACGTCGGCTAACCTTGGCCCGGCCTTCGATGCAGCCGCCTTGGCGTTTGACTTCGGACTGACGGTTGAAGCCCGGCCCGCGGCCGACTTCTCCATCGACGCTCACGGTCGCAACGCCGACCTGTGTGGCAAGCTGCCCAATAGCCTCATAGTCGACACCTACACCTCGCTGCTGCAGCGCGAAGGCCGGCCGGTTACCCCGCTCGCGATTCGTCTCGATAACGAGATACCGCTCGGCATGGGTTGTGGCTCGTCAGCGGCGGCGGTGCTGGCCAGCGTGGCGCTTGCTGCGAGCTTCGGCGGTCTGGATTGGGACAACGAGCGCATCGTCTCTGAGGCTTCTGCGTGCGAAGGCCATCCCGACAACGTAGCAGCTTGCTGGCATGGAGGAGTCGTGCTGGCGCGCACCTTGTCTCCGTCGCGCGGAGGCTCGGTTCCTGCTATACACGTGTTGCCCATTCCGGTTGCAGTGGAGTGGCCATTGCTGCTCGCGATTCCGGAAACGCCCCTTGCCACCTCGGAAGCTCGCCGGGTCCTTCCGCGTCTTTATAGCCGCGTCGATCTCATCCACAACGTTCAAAGCGCCATGCTGCTGGTGCTCGCCTTTGCTCAGGGCCACGGAGAGTGGCTGGCGGAGGCGCTCAGCGATCGCGTGCACCATCCCTACCGTGCGCAACTGTGTCCTCTCTTGCCGGTACTGAGCACACTTTCAGGAAGCGAGGGAGTAAATGGCGTTGCGCTGAGCGGCGCGGGTCCGTCGGTTTTGATGTTCTTGCGCGAAAACATCAATCGCGAGGAAGTGAAAGAGCGCGTGACGGCATATCTTGCAGAGCAGGACATGCGAGCCGAATTGCGATTCACAACAATCAGCCCGGTCGGTGCGCGCGAAAGCTATCCTGTCATGCTGCCGCAAAGCAGGTGAGGCATTCGATGCGAAACCACAGAATCATATGCGAGAGTTTGGCGTTTTACGGGGAGAATGCTCTAAATGCAAACTGCCTGTTGCTAGTCGCTTCTCACCAGCTCGCCGGCAGCGTTTCGCTCAGCTCCGTCGTAAGTGCCCACTCTACCTCGCGCTGCTGATTATGAGTCAGCTTCATGCCGCTCGACGTCAGATAGAACACGTCGTGCGCCATTGCGCCTTCAGTGTCGATCAGCGCGACTTCAATGCTGCAACCCTCGCCCGCAAGAGTTGAGCTGATGCTGTACAGCAATCCCGGACGATCCTGTGTCGTGATTTCGATCATGGTGCTGGTGGGCGAGCACCCGTCGTCAAAGCGCAGTTTGGTCTCCACCTTGAGCTTGACCGGCTTGTTGTCGGCACGAAGACGGGGTTCGATCAACCTGTCGAGCGGCGCCTCTCCGTTCAGAATGGATACCACCGATTTCTTGAAACGCTCGCGTTCGGATGGATTGAGTTCGAGCGTGCGGAAGCGATCACGGAAGTAGAGACTGTCCACGATCACGCCGGTCTCGTTCGACAGCGCGCTCGCCTTCGTAATATCCATTCCCCAGCCGTACAGAATTCCTGTCAGCATGGCGAAGAGACCGGGCTTGTCGGCGCTGATCACTGTGAGTTCGTGCTGGTCGCGTGTCTGGCGCAAGCCGACCTGCACCGGTTCCGACCGCAGACGCTTGGCCATCTCGAAGTGTCCCAGCACCTGCTCGGGCGAATACGACAGCAAATAGCGCTGCGGCAGTCCATTCAGGAACTTCAACAGTGGCGAACGGTCCTTGGGTGCCAGCGCGACAATGCGTTCCACCTGTTCGGTAGCCACCTCTGCGTGAAACCGTTCTTCGTCGACGCTGCGGTTAAAGTAGTTCGCCGTCGCGATATAGAGCTGCCAAAGGCTCTCGGTTTTCCACGGCGTGAGCGCCTCCGGATTTACCGCCTTGATATCGGCCAGCGTCATAAGCGTCAGCATCTTCAGCCGCTCGGGTGTCTCCATCTTGCCGGCGAGTTCGCGCACTGTTTCTGGATCGAAGATGTCGCGCCGCCGCAGTGTGGACGAAAGCTCTAGGTGGCTGGAGATGAGAAAGCCTACCGTCTTGATGTCTTCGGCGCTCAGTCCCAACCGCTCTACCGCCGGCAGCGCGAGTTGCAGGCTTCCGTGAACGTGATTGTTCCCGGCAAGGCCCTTGCCTGTGTCGTGGAAAAGCAAAGCCAGGAACAGCAGCTCCGGCCGCTCAAGCTCCGAGAAAACCTCGGCAAACGGCGCCAGCCATTCCGCCTTGTTCTTCGGAAGCTCATGCAAAATTTCGATGGTGAGAAACGTGTGCTCATCGACGGTGTAGCGATGATAGAGGTCGCGCAACACCAGTGAGTCGATCGTCTCGAACTCGGGCACAGCCTGCGACAGTAAACGCACGGAGTGCATGGCCCGCAGCGCTTCGGCTGCGTATGGCTGCAGCAAAAGCTCGCGCAGATACCGCCACAAGCTGGCGCCTTGCGGCATGGCATCGCGCAGTGCGCGGCGAGCATTGTTCAACCGGCGCTCCGTTTCTATGGCGAGTTGCAGACCATGCCGCGCCATGAAGATGAACAGGCGCAACACCACCTCTGGATCGCGCGCGCCCGCCGATTGCTGGATGTAAACCCTCCGGTCCACTACCGAGAACTCGTCGTTCGAGACCCCGAACCGCCAGCGGCGAAACGACCGCACCAGTGCCGAACGGGACGCCGTTGTCTGGTCCAGCACCTGCCGCGCGTTGCGATACAGAGTTTTTGCGTAACGGAAGTACAGGCGCATCCACTCTGCCGACGAGATCGGGCCCTCCGCGCTGCCCACGCCGCGTCCGGCCAGATCCTCCTGAGCTTCCCACGAAACGATGTTTTCATCGCGGCCGCTGCGGTAGTGCAAGTAACAGCGCGCTGACGACATGAACTCCATGCCATCCAGCACGCTGTCGTCATCCGAGTTCTGTTGGATTTGCAGCGATGCCGGCCACTCCCGATTGCTCGCCAACTCGCCGATCAGCGTCACCCAACGAGTGATGTGAAAATCCCGCAGCCCTCCCGGGCTGTCCTTCAGGTTGGGTTCCAGGTGAAAGATGGTCTTCCCGAATTTCTGATGCCGGCTGTTCGTGACCTCAACCAGCCGTGAGATCAGCAGGTTGGATTCGCGCGCCACTAACTGCGGCACGATGTTATCGCGCAGGCGGGCGAACAGTCGTTCGTCGCCGATCAGAAAGCGGCAGTCCAGCAACGAAATCGTGAACTCAACATTCTCTTGATCGAATCGGCTGCAATCGTCCAGCGTGCGAGTTGTAGGACTGACCCGCAACCCCGCGTCCCAAAGTTCCTGGCAGATGGTGCGCACAGGATCTTTCGCGCGTGCGCGCAAGCCCTCCGTCTCGCAGAGAAAAAGCAGGTCGATGTCCGAATGCGGATAGAGCGCCTGGCGGCCATAACCGCCCAGCGCCACCACGGCAACTCCTGAGCCTGGAGAGAAGGCATTCTGTTGGGACCACAGGTGGAAGACCAGCTTGTCCGCCAACTGTGCGCGCCCCTGAATGCAGGCCTTGCCCGAAGCGTTGCTTTCAAAATCGCGTCGAACCCGATCTGACTCCTCTTTGTAGTAACTCCGCAGCGCAGGATCAAAAGTCGGGCTCGACATGTTCTTTGCGTGTGACGGCGCCACGCCCTCTCCTAGCAATCGACCGGGAGTAGTGTGAAGCGCCCCGCGTACCATCCGTTTCAACCAGAAAATACCAACGCGCCGGCTGCGTTGGCCGAATGTTTCTGGTGGTTGTTCTAGGAATACAGGCTTTTCGCGGTCCTGTGAAATTCAAACTATTTATGCCATGTATTCGCGCGTGTTATCTGCGCGGCGCAATGTGGCATTTCGTTAAAAGGTCTGGATAGCCCCGGGGGGAGCACCGGCTTTTCGAGCCGCTGAAATGCGCGTCCCAAAATAACCGATGGGCTTCACCCCGGCATTTGCGATCTCTAATCGAACAAGCTCCGACCCAGCCGATGTGCATGCGCGGCGGATCTCAACGCCGCGCCTCCTGCCGCAACCGCGCTAGCCGTTCGCACGCATTTGCCAGATCGGAATTCGTCTTGGCAAAGCAGAAGCGCAGCAGATGCTCGCCTCTTCCACCTTGGAAGAAGGCCTCTCCTGGCACGCATGCCACGCCGGTGAGATGGAGCAGATTCATCGCCTTCTCAATGCTGTCCGCTCCCGGAACCGCCGACGCATCTGCCAGCACGTAGTACGCCCCCGCCGGAACGCTGGGCTCCAGCCCAGCTTCACGCAGTGCGTCGCAAATCATCTCGCGCTTGTGTTGATACTCGTCGATAAGGTCGCTATAAAACGAATCCGGTAGAAGCTCCAGACCGGCGGCGGCGCCGTGTTGCAATGCCGACGGCGCACAGACATAGGTGAGATCGTGGAAGTAATTGATCGCCGGAGTCCATTTTGCGGATGCGTACACGTAGCCGATGCGCCATCCGGTAATACTGAAGACTTTCGAGAATCCTGAGATGGTAATCGTTCGCTCGGCGATACCGGGCAGGGAAGCTGGGCTCAGATGCCTCTGACCGTCATAAACAAAGTGCTGGTAAATCTCGTCGGTGAAGATGAACAGATCATGGCGCGTTGCAATCTCGGCAATCTTGGCCAGTTCACCCCTGCAAAACACTTTCCCTGACGGATTCGCCGGCGTGTTGACCACAATCCCTCGCGTCTTCGGGTTGATCGCCGCAGCGAGACGGTCTGCTGCCAGCGAATAATTTGGCGGATCAAGCGGCACCAGCACCGGTTTGCAATACTGGCTGGCCAGCGTCGCGTAATGGTAGCCGTAGTACGGCTCAAACAGGATGACCTCATCCCCCGGATTCAGCAGCGCACGGCACGAAGAGTCGAATCCCCCGGTCACCCCCGAGGTCACCAGAATCTCGCTCTCGGGATCAGCCGCTATCCCATTCTGTCTCAGCAGCTTGCCAGCGATTGCCTGGCGAAGACTGGCGATCCCGTCGGCCCGCGTGTACTGGTTATAACCTGCTTCCATTGCCGCCTCTGCTGCTTTTCGAACGACCGCTGGGACCTCCGTGTCGCACACACCCTGCGCCAGGTTAACGCCGCTTACCTTCTCGCATTCCACAGACATAGTGCGAATCGTGGACTGCACAATACGGCTGGCCATATCGCTCAGGCCTAACATCCGAAGCTCCTTCCGGCAGTGACGATTTCACCAGTGTGCCACAAGCGAAGAGGAATGGCTCAAAGCGCCATATTCCCGATATTCTTCCCCACCATGTTCGCTCGTCACAATCAGATGTGACTTTGGTCGTTGTCAGAAATTGAGAAGGGGTTAGAATAGAGTTGGAATTGAAAATGATTTTCAACTTCATATTCGGCCGCAGGCACCGGCGCGCGCACGGCAACGGCGCTCTGGCTGATCTTCAGGTCGGCGAGCGGGGCATTGTGCGGGAATTGCGCCTCGACCACTCCATCGCCGAACATCTGATGAATCTGGGCTTTGTGCCGGGCCTGGAAGTCAGCGTCGAGCGCAGCGGCCCCGGGGGTGATCCTCGGGTCTATCGGGTCGAAGGGACGGAAGTGGCTCTCCGCCGCGAGCTCTCGCGTTATATCGAAGTATCCCTGGTCGGCGCTGCAGCATTCGGTGATTAACGTAACGGAGGTCCGGCGATGACGTGTCATGCTGTGGCACGCCCGGAGGAGCAGAATGCAGCCGGAGTCCGAACCGTTGCCGTCGTGGGTCCTCCCAATTCCGGTAAGACTACCCTTTACAACCGTCTCACTGGACTCCGACAGAAAGTTGCCAACTTCCCCGGCGTCACCGTCGAGCATCATGTCGGGTATATGCGTAACCCCTTGAGCGAAGAGGTTGCGCTCATCGATCTTCCCGGCATTTACAGTCTTCATCCGAAATCCGAAGACGAGCGTGTCGCCGTGGAGGTACTGCAAGGCAAAATGCCGGGCATGCCGCGTCCCGATGCGGTCATCGTCGTCCTCAATTCCAACAACCTGAATACCCATCTCGTGCTGGCTGCACGTGTCATAGCGCTCGGGCTTCCGACACTGGTTCTGCTAAACATGGCGGACGAACTGAAGCGGCAGAAGGGAGCAGTCGATGTCCTCGCCCTCGCACGCGAGTTGGGAACGCCGGTTGCCCTCGTCAGCGCGACCACCGGAGAAGGGCTTGAGGCTGTAAGGAATTTCCTGTCTGCCACCTCGTCTCCTCCTGAGCCGCTGGAGTTGCCGGTAGTCGGTAGCACGCGCAGCGTGCGCGAGTGGGCCGTTCGCGTCGGTGAGACCGCCAACTATCGCCGCCCGGCAACACCGGTCTGGACCAAGCGACTCGACAACATCTTTCTGCATCGAGTTTGGGGACCCCTGATTTTCCTTGCCGTCATCGTTGCTGTCTTCCAGATGATTTTTGTTGCCGGCAAGCCATTGCAGGACATTCTGCAAGGCTTCCTCGACGCCACCGGCGCGAGAGTGGGAGCCATTTTGCCTGACGGCATGCTCCGCTCCCTCATCATCAATGGCGTCTGGAAGGGAGCCGGATCGGTCGTCGTCTTCTTGCCTCAGATTCTGCTGCTGTTTCTGGTCATCGGCATTCTCGAAGACTCGGGGTATCTCGCGCGCGCAGCCGTCATCGCCGACCGCACCATGTCGCGCGTCGGACTGAACGGCAAAAGTTTCATCCCACTGCTGTCTGCCTACGCTTGCGCGGTGCCGGCCATCATGGCCACGCGTACCATCGAGAACAAGCGCGACCGCATCGCCACCATCCTGATTGCGCCCTTCATGACCTGCTCGGCAAGATTGCCTGTCTACACCATGGTGATCGCGGCGTTCATTCCCGGCCGCCCTGTGCTCGGACCATTTCTCAGCACGCGTGCAGCGGCCATGCTCGGTCTCTACGTGTTGGGGTTCCTGATGGCGGTCTTCACGGCGCGGATTCTGAAATCTACGATTCTTCGCAGCAAGGACGCGCCCTTCATCCTCGAGATGCCGCCGTACCGCTGGCCCATGCCCGCCTCGCTTGGCTTACGCCTCGTCGATCGCGGCAAAGCCTTTCTGTATCGCGCCGGCACGGTAATCATGCTCATCTCAATCGTGCTGTGGGCCGCGACGAATTTCCCCATGCACAACGGCCAGCCACCTGCAATCCAGGATAGCTGGGTTGCCTCGGTCGGCCATGCCATCGAGCCCGTCATTCGGCCCCTCGGCTTCGACTGGAAAATAGGCGTCGGGCTGGTTACTTCTCTGGCCGCGCGTGAAGTCATCATTGCGACGCTCGGTACACTGAACGGAATCGACGCGGAGGTCCACTCGTTCGACCTGCAGATGGCTCTGCGCCAAGAATTGACCCTGCCAGGAGCTGTCGCCCTGCTGGTTTTCTTCGCCTTCGCCATGCAGTGCATGTCGACGCTGGCCGTCGTGCGTCGCGAAACCAATAGCTGGACATGGCCCGCCGCTCAGTTCGCCTACATGACCGTCGTGGCTTACGTTTCCGCCTACGCGGCCTACCACATCACCGGATATTTCATTCGCTAAGAGTTAGCGTCGCTCGATATTGGTTAGCTACCGCCGCCCAGACGACGACTACATGGACGGGGAGGTCCAGAAACGGCTAATTTCGCGGAACCGTCCCGCAGAACAGATTCTTACCTGCGCTCCGATGCCGGTCATCGAGATTCTCTCTCCCGAAGATCGCATTTCCCGACACAACGAACGGCTAAGCGACTATCGCTCAAGGGGAATTCGGAATATCTGGGTAATTGATCCTGCTAGGCGAGTGGCTTTGGACTGCAGCATGGCTACGTGGCTTCCGGTCGATGAGCTGCACATTGAAGCCATTCCCATAGTTTTGCCTCTGGCGGACATGTGGAAGGAATTGGGAAACGAATCGATAAATGTGGGTTAGAACCCACGCCACTTCCTACGAAGCACCCTTCCCCAATTCGCTCACCAATTTCGGCAACACCTCGCCCGCCTTCCCCTCCACCACCTCGTCGAAGAAGGCCCGATTCGCAGGCTCCTCCGGCCCCACGTAAACCGTTTGCGCCCGATTCCGCCGGGCCATGCGCACGAAGCTTGCCGCTGGTTCCACCACTCCTGATGTGCCAATCGTGAGCACCATAGTCGCCACTCCGAGCTGATGAAGAATCAACTCCATCTCAAACGGGACTTCGCCAAACCAGCAGACATAAGGACGAATTAGCGCGCCACACTGTTCGCAGCGCGGAAGCTCCTCCCGCCGCGGGTACGCTCGCCCGTCCTCGAACGGCTCCGACCCGCAGCGAAGGTCCGAACATCGCGACCACATGATCCGCCCATGCATGTGCACAACCCGCTGAGAGCCGGCCTGCTCGTGCAGCGAATCGACGTTCTGCGTGCAGAGGAAGAACCGATCCCCCAGCCACCGCTCCAACTCCGCCAGCGCAAAATGCGCCGGATTGGGCTTCACCGTCGCGTGTCTCTGCCGGCGTTCCGAGTAAAATTGCCAAACCAGTGCAGGATCAGCCGAGAACGCCTCCGGAGACGCCACCTCCTCCACCCGGTATCCCCGCCACAACCCACTCACTCCGCGAAAAGTCGGCAGCCCGCTTTCCGCACTGACGCCAGCGCCGGTAAGCACGAAGATGCGGTCTTCCTTAGACAAAGAGCCCAACGTCATTTGGCCTGGCTCTCGCCCTTCAGATACTTGTCGAACCACGCCACCGTGCGCCGCAGCGCATCGATCTGGTTCTCGCGCTTGGCAAACCCATGACCTTCAGCAGGGTAATAGTGTGCTTCGACGGTGCGGCCTTCCTTCTTGAGGATGTCGTAAACCTGCTCGGCTTCTTCCTTAGGCACACGAATATCGTTCTCACCCTGCAGGATCAGCAGGGGCGCTTTCTCACTGCGAATGTATTGGATCGGCGAGGTCGCATCGTACACTGACTTGTTTTTCACCGGATCGCCCAGAAGTGACTTCTCGTACTCCTGAAGGGAGGGATCCTCATGTTGAAGCATGGTGTACCAGTCTATGATTCCGTACTGCTCAACCGCCGCAGCCCAAACATCCGGGGTCTTGCCGATAGCCATCAGTGTCATGAACCCGCCGTAGGAACCGCCCGTGATTCCAATCTTATTGGCATCGACATATCCGGTATCGATCAGGAACTTCGTCGCATACACCTCGTCCTGCAAATCTCCACCGCCCAGGTCTTGGAAGTTGGCCTTCTGGAAGTCGATTCCGTAACCTGTCGATCCGCGCACGTTCGGAGCGATACAAATGTAGCCGCGCGATGCGAGCGCCGCGGCTGTGGAATTGAAATAATCCGTAGTCTGTCCAGTGGGGCCGCCGTGCGGAAGCACGATACCCGGATTGCTGCCGTCACGCTTAAGGTTGAACGGCATCCACAGAAACGCGCTGATCATCGTCCCGTCAAAACTCTTATAGTGCACCAGCTGCGCCGCCGGAAGGCTCTCGGGATTCAGGCTTGCCACCGCCGAGTACGTCAATTGCCTGGGCTTCTGCGATGCGATATCGTATACCCATAGATCCGACGGTCGCTGTGAGCTCTGATACTGCAACAGCAGCGAGTTGCTCCTCGGGGCGAAAGCATTTGGAGTCCCTGCTAGATCGGTCAATCCCGGTGGCATGGCCACCGCTGTGGCCTTCGGTGTCTTCAGATCGTAAAGATAGGCGGTTTGCAATCCATCTGCATTAATTACGTAGCCGCTGAGTCGGCCATCGGGTGAAAAGCTTCCTGGGGCAGCCTCCCACTGCGTATCCGTCAGCCACTTGATCTGCTTGCTGGCGATATCGAGGACCCCAACATTCGCAAATCCGCCCTTCTCGTTTGACGAGATCATGACCAGTTTTTCATCAGGCGAAATTGCCGAACCGATATAGAGAACCTCGCCTTTATGCGGCGTCAATTCTTCTACTTGCCCCGAGCCTGCGTCGATCAGGTAAACGCTGGAATTAGAGAACGCGGCATTAAAGCGACCGGCCAGAAGGCGCTTTCCATCGGGACTCCAGGTCACTACGTTCCATTCGTGGTCTTTCGTCTTCTCGTTGGTCAGGTTACGCACGGCGCGTGTGTTCAAGTCCAGCACAGCCACATCAGTTGCTGAAGCAGTCTTCGGCTTGTAGTTGAGTGCAATCGCCTTCCCATCCGGCGAAAACAGCGGCCCCGTCTCCGAGATCTCCGATGAATTTGTCAGGTTCACCGGTGCTCCGCCGTTACTCGGCACTTCGAACAGGTCGTAATACTCGTTCCCGCCGAAGTCCTGCTCATACGCGATCCACTTCCCGTCGGGCGACCACACCTCGCCGTTTTGCCGGTCATCTGACACCGCCAGCTGAATCGGCCATCCGCCCTCGGCATTGACAACCCACAGGTTCGCCCGGCCAGTAAGGTTCGTGGTGAAGGCGATCTTCCGCCCATCCGGAGACCATGACGGTGAACTCACCCGCCGGCTATAAAACAGGTTCTCGACCGGCACCGGCCTTGCCGCAGAATTTGCCGGAGAGCTGATCGACTTCGGATCTGTCGCCTGCCGGTCCTTCGGCGAGTCCGCTGCCCACGCGAAAAGGACCCCCCAGCTCACAACAATCGAAACCGCGAAACCGCGACACGCTCGCCGACCATTCATGCTTACCCCCGAAGACAGCCAAACAGCAATCCCTCAGCTTACCGAATCCCTCTCCCATTTCGATATACTAAGTGGTTTGTTGTCCTGTTGTTTCCGGAACCGGGGTGCACCGGCGCATCCGTCTCCCCGGTAGGGAATCAATACACAATAGGCCTTCGAACGACCGCCCGGCGCAACACCTGCTGCCATGCCTAGGGAGTTTGTCATCCTTGTCGACCCTACTGACCAACGTTGATACCGAAAAACAGGAGCGCATCCTCGATTCGTTCCGCCGCTGGGGTTATCTGCAAGCCGACCTCGATCCGGTCGGACACTTTGCTCCCCTCGCCCATCCCGACCTCGAGCTGACTGGCGACGAAGCCGATGCAGCCCGCCGCATCTACTCCGGCACCATCGGCGTCGAGTTCATGCACATCCCTGATCCCGAGAGACGCCACTGGATCCAGGAGCGCATGGAGTCCGAGCTCGCCGCTCCCATTGATCGCGCACACGTCCTCGACCAGCTCGTCCGCGCCGACGTTTTCGAGCAGACCATTCACTCTCGCTACATCGGTACCAAGCGTTACTCGCTGGAAGGCAACACCGCGCTCATACCGCTGCTCGACGAAATCCTGAATGCGGCTTGCGAAAACGGCGCCGAACAGGCTGTTCTAGCCCTGAGCCATCGCGGACGCCTGAACGTCATCATCAACATCGTGAAGCGCCCCGCCGCCGAAATTTTCGCCGGTTTCGAGGACGTCGATCCCCGCAGCGTGCTGGGCGGCGGCGACGTGAAGTACCACATCGGCGCGACCGGCATCTTCACCGCTGCGAATGGCGGAAAGGTTCGCATTCACCTCGTTTCGAATCCCAGCCACCTCGAAGCCGTCAACCCTGTGGCCCAGGGTCGCGCCCGTGCCAAGCAGACGCGCATCGGCCGCGACGGCAAGGCGAAGGTTCTGCCTCTCATCATGCATGGTGACTCCGCATTCGCTGGGCAGGGAATCACTGCCGAAACCCTGAACCTCGCCAATCTGCGCGGTTACACCGTTGGCGGCACCGTCCACGTCATCGTCAACAATCTCATCGGATTCACCACCAATCCGCAGGACGCCTATTCCGGCCGTTTCTCCTCTGACTTGGCCAAGCGCTTGCCCATTCCCATTTTTCACGTGAATGGCGAAGACGCCGACGCCGTCGTGCGTGTCGGCCGGATGGCTCTCGAATATCGCTATCGGTTTCACAGCGACGTCGTCGTTGACGTCATCGGCTTCCGCCGCCACGGCCACTCCGAAGTCGACGACCCAACCATCACGCAGCCTATCCTCTATCGCAAAATCAAGGACAAGCCACTGCTCTATCTCTCCTACGCCGAGCGCGTGGGCATGGACCCGCATCCGTTTGTCGAAAAGTTCCAGGCCGAGCTCGACGCCGCGCAAAAAGCCGGCAAGAGCATGGCCAAGAAGCCGGTCATGCGGCAGCTACCCAGCTACTGGGCGCCGTTTCACGGAGGTCCTTACAACCCGGCCGACGAAGTCGACACCGGACTCCCCACCGCCGAGCTACTGAGAATTACTGACGCGCTTACGAAATATCCGGAAGGCTTCCACATCCACCCCAAGGTGCAGAAGCTTCTCGAGCAGCGCCGCGAGATGGGATACGGTAAGCGTCCGCTCGATTACGGGATGGCCGAAGCGCTGGCATTTGGGTCGCTCGCCATGCAGGGCATTCCCATCCGCCTTAGCGGCCAAGACAGCCGCCGCGGTACCTTCAACCAGCGCCACTCTGTTCTCATTGACATCATCGACGAGAAAGAGTACGTGCCCCTTTGCCACCTCGCGCCCGGACAAGCCCGCGTCGAGATCTACAACTCCGAGCTCTCCGAAGCCGCCGTCCTCGGCTTCGAATACGGTTTCTCGCGCGATTTCCCTGAGGCTCTGATAATGTGGGAGGCGCAATTCGGCGACTTCGCCAACGGCGCACAGATCATCATCGATCAGTTCGTCGTCGCCGGCGAAGACAAGTGGGAGCTGCTCACCGGCCTCGTCATGCTTCTCCCCCATGGACACGAAGGCCAGGGGCCCGAGCACTCCAGCGCCCGCGTCGAGCGCTACCTCCAGCTCTGCGCCCGCGACAACATGCAGGTCGTACAGCCTTCCACTGCAGGCCAGTATTTTCACCTGCTGCGCCGTCAAGCCATGCGCAAGTGGCGCGTGCCGCTCATCGTTTTTACACCGAAGAGCATGCTTCGCCATCCCGAGGCGTTGTCGCCCATCGCCGAGCTGGAACGGCCGCGCTTCCAAACCGTCCTCGCCGACGAGTCAGCCCTCGACGCCAAACGCGTTCTCCTCTGTACTGGCAAGATCGGCCAGGAGTTGCGCATCGAGCGCAAGAAGCTCAACATGCACGGCCCGGCCATCGTCATGCTCGAGCAGATGTACCCGTTCCCAGAAGCTGACCTGCGCAGCGTACTGGGGCGCTACACCAATGCATCCGAGTTCATCTGGGTACAGGAAGAGCCGGCCAATATGGGCGCTCTGTCATTTGTCCTTCCACGATTGAAGCGCATCGTGGGAAACAAGCTGCGCAGTATCAAGCGTGCCGCCAACGCCACGCCAGCAACCGGCTCCGCCAAAGCTCACGAGCTCGAGCAGAAGACCCTCATCACCATGGCCCTCGGAGAAGGCCTCTAGCCGACATCGGGCAATTAGGATCAGGGTGTACCACCCTTCCCGCCCCTCACTTGAGCAATCGGCTGGGAATGAGGTCCGTAACTCTCTCTGTATAGCGGGGCGTTGCGACAACTCGGTGCCCACTCTCGGAAATCTGTTATCTCGCTCCGTCTGGAGGGCAACGCAAGAGCTCTGCCATCCCTAGTAAGCGGCAACTCCCCGCAGCATGGCGCGCCCTGTCATAAATTCCCCGCAACCCGCCACTATGAATTTACGGAGAATGACAACCCAAAGCCTTCCAAAAGGCATAGTAGTCCCTCTTTTCAGGCTTTTAACATGCTGAAAACAAAAGAGATTAGTTTGGACCCAGCCGTGCTTCAGCTAGGTGGGAGGCAGTCCGCCGTCCGGACTTGCCGAGTCTTTCTCTATTCCATTAAGCGAAGCGGAGAGTTCCATGAATAGAAGTATTTTGAAGTTCGTCTCCCTGCTAACAGTGCTGCTCCTATGCTCGGTCGCGGCGTTTGGCCAGGCAGAGTCGGGACAGATCAGCGGCACGGTTACGGACACCAGCAATGCGGTGGTTCCAGGTGCAAAGGTAACTGTCACCAACGTAAATACCGGCTTGGTTCGCAATAGTGTTACCAACAACGCTGGCGAATACGTTGTTTCGAGCCTTCGGATCGGAACCTATGATGTCCTCATTGAAAAAGAAGGCTTCCAGAAGTACAGCAACCGTGTTCAGGTGGACGTTGGTTCTAGAGTTGACCTGTCCGCGAAGTTGGCTGTAACAGGCGCTTCGACCACGGTGGAAGTTACCGCCTCGGGTGAAACGGCCGTCGTTAATACCGAAACCCAGACTCTTTCGACGGTCGTTACCAGTAGCCAACTGCAGGATTTGCCGACTCTCACGCGCAACCCGTATGACTTGGTCGCAACATCGGGTAACGTCAGCGATGCCGACTCCGGTCAGGCTCTCCGCGGTGTTGGCTACGCCATCAACGGGCAGCGTGCCGCCGGTACCGATATCCTGCTCGACGGCGCCGAAAACGTTGACCTGTTTGGCGCCAGTGTCGGCCAGAGTGTTCCCCTGGATTCAGTCGCGGAATTCCGCCTTTCTACCAGCAACTTCACCGCGGAATACGGACGCGCATCGGGCGGAGTGGTTAACGTCACCACCAAGTCCGGCACCAATCAGTTCCATGGATCGTTGTTTGAATTCAACCGCGTTGCAGCTCTGGCTTCGAACACGTACGACAACAATGCCTTCCGCGCAGCTGCTTTCGCCGACGGAACCTGCACGCAGGGCCAGCCTTGCGCCGTCGGCGCCAAACCTGGCTTTACCCGCAACCAGTTTGGCTACTCCATCGGTGGACCCATCGTAAAGAACAAGTTGTTCTTCTTCAGCGCCACCGAATGGACGAGGGTGCGTAGCAACTCCACCGTCAACCAAGTGATCCTTGATCCGGCGTTCCTGTCGGAGCCGGGAGTCGGTGCTGCCACCTTGACCTACTTCAACGCCTATGGCCAGCATCTGCGTCCTGGTTTGGTGGTTTTGAATCACATTCCCTTTGGCTTATCAACAAGCAATCTGCTGCCAGCTAATGCTCCGTTCCTCGAAACGGTGCAATATCAGGTGCCCAGTAACTCGGGTGCTGGCCTTCCGCAAAACACTTACTCGAACGTGGACCGCGTCGATTGGACGATCTCCGACAAGACACAACTATATGGTCGCTACGCGATCTTCAGCGAAGACGACCTGCCGGGATCGAACAACAACAGCCCGTATGTTGGTTATGACACTGGTTCTACTAACTTCGACCAGAATGTCGTAATCAATTTGACCCACGTCTTTACTCCCAACTTGGTCAATTCCGTTAAGCTGGTTTACAACCGTTTGAACAACTTCCAGCCATTGGGAACCAATCCGGCAGCCCCAACGCTCTACACCGGTGCCTCCGGTGTCATCCGAGTTGGTGGCAACCAAGTCGGATTCCCTGGATATACGAACCTGACTCCAGGCAACGGCATTCCCTTTGGTGGGCCGCAGAACCTTTACCAGATCTACGATGACCTAAGCTGGTCCAAAGGTAAGCATCAGCTTAAGTTTGGCGGCGCTTACATCCAGACCCGCGACAACCGTACCTTTGGTGCCTATGAGAACCCGGTACAAGCCTTCTCTGCCAGCGGAAGTGGTTCTCTCGCCTCGACAGCCGCCGGTTTGTTTAACGGCCAGGTCGCCTTGTTTCAGAGCGCGATTTATCCCCAGGGTGAATTTCCCTGCTTCCGCAGTCTTACGACGGGGAAGCCGATCCAGACGCCTGACTGTACTCTCAACCTTCCTGTTGGCTCTCCCGCCTTTAACCGCAACAACATCTACAACGACGGCTCCTGGTACGTGAATGATTCGTGGAAGGTTACTCCTCGCCTGACCCTGAACCTTGGCCTGCGCTGGGAGTACTACGGTGTACAGCACAACGCCAACCCGAAACTGGACTCGAACTTCTACTTCGGGCCGGGAACAACTTACCAGCAGACCGTCCGCACTGGCCAAGTTCAGATCGCGGATCAGAGTCCCGTTGGCGGACTCTGGGCCAAGAACCTGAACAATTGGGCGCCCCGCGTAGGCTTTGCCTGGGACGTTCTCGGAAACGGCACCTTGAGCTTCCGCGGCGGCTACGGCATCTCCTATGAGCGCAACTTCGGCAACGTAACCTTCAATGTGATTCAGAACCCGCCGAACTACGCCGTGGTCGCACTGCAATCGGGCGTGGACCTCCCAGTCCAGCCCATCTACACCAACGTGGCCGGGCCATTGGGTGGCTCAACCGGCAGCAAAGCGTTTCTTAGTCCAAGCTGCCGCTGCGTCGATCCGCACATCAAGCAGGCATATGCCAACTTCTGGTCCGGCGCGATCGACTATCAAATGCTGAAGAACACGGTTGTTTCGGTCGAGTATGTCGGATCCCACGGCGTGCATGAGTACAGCATCGCCAATATCAACAAGGCATACTTCGGCTCCACTTATCTGGGAGATGCGCGGGCGTCTAACCGCCTGAACCAGCAGTACACCAACATGAACTTCCGCGGCTCGGGTGGCTTCAACCAGTACAACGGCCTGAACATTAAACTGCAGAGCAACAACCTCTTCAATAAAGGCCTGTTCTTTACCGCCAACTACACGTGGTCGCACGCCATCGACGACCTGTCGTCAACCTTCGCTGAAGGCGGCAACGGCAACAACCAGTTGGGCTACACTGATCCATGGTATCCCCAGTTGGACAAGGGCAACTCTGAATACGATGTCCGTAATCGCTTCGTCTTCAGCGGAACCTGGAACCTGCCTTGGGGCAACAACGCCAGCAGCGGTTTTGTGAGACAAGTGGCCGGAGGATGGAGCCTCTCGCCCATCTTCGCCACCCGCACCGGGAGTGACTTCACCATTTACGACTGCACCAATGGTGTGTCGAACTGCCCACGTTGGGTAACAACCGCTCCCAACTCGCCCAAGGGCAATGCTGGATTGAAGGCTATTTCAGCAGATAACTTCCTGTACCAGACGCTTCCGATTGATCCCAACATCGACCAGCCGTTTGGAACAGGAGACTCTCTGGAGGTACCGAACCAGATCGTCTTCTGCGGTGCGAACACGATCGATACCGCTGTTCATACCTGCAGCGGACTGCCGGTGGGTCGTCGTAACTCGTACTGGGGACCGAACAACTGGACGTTCAACGCGGTCGTAGCGAAGACCTTCAAGCTGACCGAGCGCTTCAACCTCCAGTTCCGGTTCGAGATGTATAACGTGTTCAACCACTCCAACTACTATGTCCAGGTCGCCAACGCGGACGTCTCATCCTTCAACTTTATTACCGCACAGAAGGGTGTGACGCCGGTCCTGGGTGCTCCCAACGAGCATCGTGACATTCAGTTTGGATTGAAGCTTAACTTCTAAAACCTGATTTGGGTTGCAGCACTCGGGGAGCCTTAGGGCTCCCCAATTTTTTGTGTCAGGGCGGCCCACAATTGCCATACCCCGCCGAGGCGTGGCAATTGTGCATTGCAGTGGAATCCTGCCTGTGCATCGGGTGGGGACTACCGAGCTTCAGTCCGGTGAATGGCGCCCAGAGAGACGGGCACCTAGTCGCCGAGTGTTTACCTAAACGTTCCTAGAAATTACTTTAGTCTTCACTTCAGTATTGTGCGGGATGTTCCCATGTCAGGAAACTTGGAACAGCTTGGGAAGGATCATCAGTAGGAGAGAATACCGCTCGTGAGGCTCGGACCCCATATATGCAACCCCTTTTTTCCGAGCCTCACGCTGGATGGCCGGTTCCTTGCCGAGCCTCCCGGGCGGTCACGCCGTGCCTTCGCAACGGCAACTTCGGATGCACCGCAATCCCGACTGCTTCCACAAAATGCACGTAGGGTTCCACTGGTAACAGACCCTATGTTATTGAAAAGCCTAGGCGTAGCACGGTTGGGGTAGATAGGCTCTCCATAAATCCGTATCGGCTTCCCGCTTGGGCTACCAGTTCTTGGAGATAAACGTTCTGAAATCTGCTGGTCACGACTAGCCAGTAAGTGACGCGCCTGACACGCTAAAGTTTGTCATACATACAGCAAACAGCCAGTCTATTCCACAGGGCGGCATGCTGCAGTTTCTTTGAAAGCGCGGCACATCAACTGCTTTTGCTGAAAACAGGTTGGCCAGTCAAAAACTCGAATCTGCCGAAACAATGCTGTCTTAGATTGCGCTTCCCGGAATCGTTAATTTGATCAAGCTCTTACCGTTGAGAGAGGTAGGTCGCCGTCCAACTACTGCCGACACATCGCAAGCTGCACTGGCCGCGATTGGGACAAATCCGGCGCTTGGAAGAGATGATCAATCCAGACCCGCAAGTCGCGGTAGACGAACAATTGTTGCCGCAACAACGCCACCAGATTCTAGAGGGACCAGCCAAAAGTCGCTTTCACTTGCAGGTACTTGAGGGGCAGCAGGCAATCAACGCCGTACAGCATCAATCACGCCGCAGTTGATGACCAGTTTGTCGAGGGAGTCTCCATCGATATCAGCGAATCTGGTGTAGCCTTCGAAACTGAAGCCGACTTGAACTCCGGGAATCTCGTTGAACTGGTTTTCGATGTGAATGAGGAGACTGAGTATCACCGCTACGCCCGACTGCTCTACCGATTCGGACCGCGCTACGGAGCCTACTTCACGAAACCCGACTGACCCGATCACCTCAGAAGCGGTGCCCTGCACCTATCCGCTCGCCGGGCCACCAATTGAGACTAGGACTATTGGCGCGGTGGGCGGATCCGGCTGAATATACTTCCGTCTTTATCGATGAAGCGCGACCGGTGGAGGAGAGGCAGAGACTGATCCGCTGGTTGACGGCTAATTCCCCGGGCTGAATATTCTATCTGCGGCAGCTTCACAATTGCGTCGCACGGCTTCTGCGATGGATCAGTTCAGCTCCCAAGTTTGACAGCCACTGCCTAGCAGGCTTCTTTAGACTACAAGTGGACGAAGCGCCTCACCACCGGGTTTTTTCACAGGTCTACTGACCGACTTGCAGGGACGCTTTTGCCTTTCAACACTTGCAGGCTCCTTCTTCGGCGGCAGAATTCTTCGATACTCGGTGGGCGAGACCCCTAAGTAATTGAAGAACACGGTTCGGAAGGCGGATGCTGTCTTCAAACCGATACCCACCGCAATTTCGCTGTCGGTGGCACTAGAGCTCTTCAAAAGGTCGAGCGCGCGCTCGATACGTCGCCGCAAAACAAACTGACCGAGTGCGACCCCAGTTTGTGATTCAAAACCACACAGCAACACCCTCTCTTTAAGTGAGAGTCTTCTCGCCAGGTTTGAGACCGACAAATTGGTATGAAGATTCTCCATGATGTAGTGGATGACCTGCATGGCGAGTTCAACAGAGTGAAGTTCGAGCAAGAGAGCAGGCTGGGGTAGAGCTGCAGCGTGATTATCGTCTTTCAAAGTGGCGTCCTCGTTCCGCGAGATTCAAACAGAAAGTTAAGTAACTCGGGACGCAAGGACGGCCAGATTACCCCTTGCTTCTGAGCACTCATTCGAGAGGTTTTTAGAGATTACGGTAATTTTAAGTGGTTACTGCGTCAACTGAAATCGTCACGCCATAATACGCCACGCCATTAGTAGTCTCTTAACTCGGAGAGAGACGCCTAGGACCGGGAATGGCCTGCTAGCCGTCCCGTGGGGTAATCCCAGGCGTCGCGAAGGAGATTTAACTGAAGTGCCCTCATTAAACTACTTGAAAAGAAAAGGGGCTTTCAGATTCTTGAGAGAGGTTACAAAATCAATCGCAATCTGTAGGGATCGTCAGCGGAGGCCGGAGGCCAGCCTGGATTCGCACCGGTCCAATGCAATTCCCAGCCGTTATTGATAGGATGAGAGCACTGGGTGGACGGCATCATGCAACATGTGCGGCAGAGTTCTGTCAGCATCGATCTGCCCCAGATTAAGCTATTTGAGGATTGGAGATTGGTTTGCCGGACGATATAGCACCAATTTCTACGGCACTTTAGGCCCATTCCCATTTCGCCCCGTGTAGCGTTACAGTTTGCTGGTGAAGCAGATAAAAGTCATTGTCGCGCTCCTTGCACTTGCGGCTGTCGTGCTTCTCCTCCGCCTTCAACTCGGAGTTTGGTCGATTTTTGTTAAGCCAGTCTATCAAGACCTAAAGCTGCACATTGTAGACGCTGTCGTCGCACTGGTAGTTCTTACAGTGATAATAGTGGTCATGATGGTACCTCGGGTCCGCTCACGCTAAACTCTTGTCGTTTCCGCTTCAAAAGCCACTGAGAGTTTGGACTCATTCACATGTTCAGCTTCCTGGCGGCTTGAAAGGAAAACTTGCCGTATCCGCCGTCACCCGCTCCAAACTGCGTTCATGCGTAGACTGTTGAAAATCCATGAAGAGACGACGGTGTTTCTTCTCGAGCGCGAAACGACGTGATAAAACCCTGCGATGGCATTTTTTACCACAGGGCATTGTTCGCACTCGCGATAGCGTTTGTATTCGCCGCTGTTACGGTGGACAGCCTGCGTGGCTCTTCTTCGCCCCTAACTTTTTTGTGTCCAGCTTATTTGGGGTTTTGGGGCATGGCTCATCTCTGCTTTCCTCAACGACAGAAAGCCTAAGCCCCCAGCAAAAGACCCTACC